>Ga0335078_10010242_pt1 | contig 13889 bp, 15 predicted proteins | sample Lox_Sample_32_FD_206711 | JGI IMG/M metagenome (GOLD analysis project Ga0335078, IMG submission 206711) | Soil microbial communities from Loxahatchee National Wildlife Refuge, Florida, United States - Lox_Sample_3.2 | ecosystem: Environmental > Terrestrial > Soil > Wetlands | place: USA...
GCCGCGGCTGCACTGACGGCGCAAGGCGCGCTTCGACGCTCGGTGCGACGGCGACCTCAGGGCGCCGCCGCGACCGCCGCGCAGTCGGGGGGCAGCTGGCTGACCAGAAGCGGCTTTTCGGGCGGCACCGGCTTCGGGTGCCGCCCCTCCTCGGTGAACCACCAGTCAAGCTCCTTGCCGCAGCCGTCGCCGGCCGGCACCGGAGCCTGGTTCTCGCACAGCATCTGCCCCGGCGGACAGGCGAGGCGCATGTGGAAGTGCTCGTCGTGCCCCCACCACGGCCGCACCTTGGAGAGCCAGTCGCGCTCGGCCGCCGGGGCGTTCGCCGTCTCGCGGCATAGTGCGCGCTTGATCGCCGGATTGACGAACATCCGCGACAGATCCGGGATGCGCGCCACCGTCTCGATCAGCTTGCGGTAGGGCTGCCCCCATACCGCCGTGTCGACGTCGTTGCCGTCGAGGGCGACGATGCTCTTCGCAGCGATCTCGTCGCGCTGCTGCCGACTGAGCCGCGCCGCCGGCATCGGCATCAGCCAGATGTCGGCATCGAGGCCGATCTGGTGCGAAGCGTGTCCGGTGACCATCGGCCCGCCGCGCGGCTGGCCGATATCGCCGACGAGAAGCCCCGGCCAGCCCGCGGGGAGGTTCGCGCTCAGCCGCTCGATCGTCGCGATCAGCACCGGGTGGCCCCAGGCGCGGTTGCGCGACGGGCGCATCACCTGCCAGCTTTCCCCGTCCTGGGGCAGTGCGACCGCACCGGCGATGCAGCCCTTGGCGTAGCCGCCGATCGAGCGCGGCGGACCGGCGCTCGGCTCCTCGAGAAGGCCGAAGACGCGTTTCGCGGCATCGGCGGGCAGGGCGGCGATCAGCGCCGCGCGCCGGGCCGCTTCGACGGCCGCGAGATCCTCGGCGAGCGCACCCGTCAGCCCGGCGGCTGCCAGCGCCAGCCCGGCAACGGCGATGGTCTTCAGCCGCATGCGCCCCTCCGTTTTGCGCCAGGCGCAGAAAATTGGTGGCCTTTTGCTAAATTAACCATCAATTTCCCTGCATCAGCGCCCCCGCGCCGTAACCTTCGTCGTTCGTCCCCGCATTCCTTCGATCGCAAACGATGGCCGTTTCAGACGTCCCCCACGCCGCGCGCAAGCGGATACTCGTCGTCGAGGACAACGAGCTGAACCTTAAATTGCTCAACGACGTCCTCGAAGCACACGGCTATAGCGTACTGTCGACCGGTGAGGGCACGGTGGCGGTCGAGTGGGCGCGCCAATACCGCCCGGACCTCATCCTGATGGACCTGCAGCTGCCCGACCTGTCGGGCCTCGAAGTGACGCAGCAGCTCAAATCGGACCCGACGACGCGGCGAATTCCCATTGTCGCGGTCACCGCCTTCGCGATGGCGGGCGACGAGAAGAAGGCGCTCGACCACGGTTGCGACGCCTATGTGGCCAAGCCCATCGTGCTTCGAGATTTCCTCGATCTCATCGCAAATTATCTCGGAGTCAGCGAACGCGATGCGACGATTCGCCGCTAAATGCGTTAGCTCCTAAAGTAGCGCCGGTGCGCAGCAACCTGCACGGGAGGGTCGCGGTGGTGCGAGCAGTGAAGCGGACGGCTTTGGCCGGGGTCATTCTGGTCGGGAACGGCATCGTGCCCATCGATCCGGACGTGATCCGCAACTTCTACCTCTCGATCTATCCGAGCGACCCCGTCAAGAGCCAGGCGCTCGAGCTGTGCTTTTTGCAGGACCAGAATTTCAATCGGCTCGATTCCAAGCAGCGCGACGCGTGTTATCAGCGCGCGCTGGCGACAGCCGAGCAGAGCGGCGCGACGGCGCCCAGCCTGGCCAGGGCAAACCCGGTCGATCTGCGCCGCGCCGCGGCCGCCGGCAGCATGCCGCGCAACGATATTCGCCGCCTCGAGCAAACTGAAATCGTCCAGTATTCGCGTCACTAACGCCGCGGCCGCGGCCGGCGCCGCGTATAACGCACGACAAAAACCGGACCGGCGTCCTTCCCGTCGCTGCGGCGGCGGAGTAACGTCCGGCTGCCGGCAGCAAGACAGCCCCTATCCCGCATGAAACTCTTTGGCTTTTTCCGGTCTTCCGCGGCGTTCCGCGTGAGGATCGCCTTGAACCTCAAGGGGCTTCCCTGGGAGGACGGGTTCATCCACCTGCGCCGCGGCGACCAGCGGGGCGAGGAATATCTGGGGATCAACCCGCAAGGGCTGGTACCCGCCCTTGAGACCGATGGCGCGACCCTGATCCAATCGATGGCGATCGTCGAATATCTCGACGAGACGCATGCCGAACCGCCCTTCCTGCCGCGCGATCCGCTCGAGCGGGCGCGGGTCCGGGCGCTGGCGGCGATCGTCGCCTGCGACATTCACCCGATCAACAATCTGCGGGTGCTGCGCTACCTGAGCCGGCCGCTCGGCCATGACCAAGCGACGATCGAGGCGTGGTACAACCACTGGATCGCGGTCGGCTTCGAGGCGATCGAGCGGCTGCTCGCCGCCGATCCGCGCACCGGCGCCTTCTGCCACGGCGACGCGCCCGGCCTTGCGGACATCGCGCTTGTCCCGCAGGTCTTCAATTCCGAGCGCTACAGCCTTGACCTTTCGCCCTACCCGACGATCGGGAGAATTTACCAAACCTGCATGGGGCTCGATGCTTTTGCCGCCGCGCACCCGAACAACCAACCCGATCGCGATGACTGAACGCGCGCGCCGCTCGCCTCGGCGCGGCCGCGGCCACCCCTTCACCGCGGCGCTCGTCCTCAGCATCGTGCTCAACGGCTGCCAGCCGGTGGCGGCGGACGACAAATCGACCGCAAACCCCGGCGACCTCGCGCTCATCGAACAGACGATGCGGGAAGTTCAGAAGAACTATGTCTCGCCGATCAAGCCGGGCGAGCTGACGACGGGCGCGCTCAAAGGCATGCTGACCCGCCTCGACCCGCATTCCGACTACATGGACGAAACCGAGTATCGCGACCTGATGGCCACGACGAGCGGCGAATTCGGCGGCGTCGGCATCGAAATCTCCGTCGACGAGGGCGTGCCGCAGGTGATCTCGGCGATCGACGGAACCCCCGCCGCTGCTGCCGGCATTGCGCCGGGCGACCGCATCACCAAGGCCGATGGGCAACCGCTCGTCGGCATGGACATCGAAGAGGTGGTGAACCGCCTGCGCGGCGCACCCGGCACGAAGGTGGAGCTGACCATCACGCGCAGCGGCAAGGCGCCGTTCAACGTCAGCGTGACCCGTGCGATCATCAAGGTCGAATCGGTGAAATCGGCGCTCCAGCCCGGCCGCGTCGGGTATGCCCGGATCAGCACGTTCGACGAGAATACCGCGGCCGAACTCCGCGCCGCGATCGCCAGGATGCGCCAGGAGGCGGGCGGCGGCTTTGCCGGCTTTGTGCTCGACCTGCGCAACGACGCTGGCGGGCTGCTCGACGCGGCGGTCGAGGTCGCCGCCGACTTCCTCGATTCCGGCACCGTGGTAACGACGCGCGGCCGCGACCCCGACGAGAACCGGGTCTACGAGGCTCCGCCCAACGGCGATCTGATCCGCGGCGTGCCGATGGTCGTGCTGATCAACGGCGCCTCGGCCTCGGCCTCGGAGATCGTCGCCGGCGCGCTGCAGGACGACCGCCGCGCCGCGGTCCTGGGCACGCGCAGCTTCGGCAAGGGGTCGGTGCAGAGCATCATCCCGATCGAGGGACACGGCGCGCTGCGGCTGACCACCGCGCTCTACTACACGCCATCGGGCCGCTCCATCCAGGGCCACGGGATCACCCCCGACACGGTGGTGCCGCTGCCCAAGGACCAGCAGGTCGCCAACGCGCTCGTCACTTATGAGAGCGATCTTTACGGCTCGCTGAAGGCGACCGGGGCGCTGGCGCCGAGCGACAAGAGCCCGCCGCCTTCGCGCTCCTCGGAGCCGAGCCCCACCGGCAGCGACCACCCGATCGTCCCCGCGGTGATCGGCACGCCCCAGGACGCGCAGCTCATCGCGGCGCTCGATTACCTGAAGAAGCACCCGCGCGCCGCCGCGCGGTAGGGCGGCTCAGCCCAGGCGGGCGTAGTGCGGCGCCAGGAAATCGCGCAGGGTCGGCGACCATTTCGCGTGCTCGGGCCCGCTCGACGAATGGCCCAGATCGCTGTCGAGCTCGAAATAGCGCGCCTCGGCCCCGGCCGCGGCGAGCGCCTGCATCACGTCCGGCGCGATCTTCGGCGGAAACAGCGCGTCGGTGCGACACAGCACATAGAGCACCTTCGCCTTGATCTTCGCGAAATCGGGCCGAGCATCGAAGCCGAGCAGCGCCCGGCGCAGGATGATCAGCGAGTTGGCATCCCATTTGGCGGCCCAGTCGGCCGCGTTTTGGCGCATCGCCGCCGCGCGCTCGACAGGGTCGGGAAAGCGCGGCTTCAGCACCTCGTCGTTGCCGTAGCGCTTGAGGGTTTCGAGGCGGATTTCGGTCAGCACGTCCTTGCAGCCGCCGGTATGGTAATAGCGTCCGCCATTCCATTCCGGGTCGGTGGCGAGCCGCGCGGTCACCTCGGCGAGCTGCTTGTCGGTGTTGAGCGAGGCCCAGGGCGCCGTGTTGACGGGCACGATCGCGTCCATGAAATCGGGGTAGGCGACCGCCCACTGGAACGCCTGGTAGCCGCCGTAGGACGGCCCGGCGATCGCCATCAGGTGCCTCACTCCGAGCGAGTCGAGCAGCGCCTTTTGCGCGGCGACGATGTCGGCGATTGCGATATGCGGGAAATCGGGGCCATAGGGCCGGCCGGTCTCCGGGTTGGGACTGGCCGCGTTGGTCGAACCGAACGACGAGCCGAGCATGTTCGAGGCGACAACGAACACCCGGTCGGTGTCGATCGCCTTGCCGGGCCCGACAAGCCCGTCCCAGGCGCCCGGGTTGCTGCCGTTGGCGGGGTTGCGCCCGGCCTGGTGATGGCTGCTGGTGAAGCCGTGCGTCAGCAGCACCGCGTTGCGGCCGTCCGGGCTGAGGCGGCCGTAGGTCTCGTAGGCGATCGTCGCCCGCGGCATCGTCTCGCCGTTGACGAGGCGGAAATCGCGGATCGTGAAGAATTGGTCCTCAACCGTGCCGATCTCGCTGGCGACTGCGGCTTCTCCATCCATCCCGGTTCCTCCCTCAGCGGCTTCGGCGATAATGCCACGGCGGCGGTCGCGCAAGCTTCCTCTTTCGGCCCGCCGCGCTTCGCGCTACACCGCAGACGCCAGCCCGGCACGAAGCGGAGACCCGATGCGCCGCCTGCTGTTGCCCCTCGCCACGCTCGCCGTGCTCGCCGGCTGCGCCGCCGGCGGCGGCCCGGCGCCGTTGCCGCAGCCGCACGCGACCGCCGGCTTTCCGCCCGGCGGCGTGGTCAACGTGATCCGCGTCGACGTACTCGATAGTCTGCCGTTGCGCGCCGCCACGCTGGTTGCGCCGGACGGCACGCAAAGCGAAGCCGCCTGGCTCGACGTCACCGACAAACCGGTGGCCAATGGCGGCCAGTTCGCGTCGGCCAATCCGTGGCGCGGCGCTTCGGGCCTCCCGGGCGCGCCCGGCCCGTCGGCGCCGCCGAGCGCGACCGGCGACGCGACGCTCAACAGCCAGACGGCATTGCTGCTGATCTCGGCCGATGCCGACATTCCGCTGCCCGATCCGGTCGCTTATCGGCGCGGTTGGCAGAGCTACACGATCCGCCTCGGCTTCGGGACGCCGGGCGCCCTCGTCATCCGCGACATCCCGGCGCCGCAGCCGCCGCCGGGCTAAAGGCGCTAGACGTGCGCTCCGCCGCCGGCGGGGGTGCCGATCATCGCCAGCACCTCGCGCCGCGTCGTCGCATCGTCGCGGAAGACGCCGAGCATGCGGCTCGTCACCATGCTGACCCCCGGCTTGTGGACGCCGCGCGTCGTCATGCATTGGTGCGCCGCCTCGATCACGATGGCGACGCCCTTGGGGTGCAGCACCTCATCGATCGTGTTGGCGATCTCGGCGGTCATCTTCTCCTGGATCTGCAGCCGCTTGGCATAGGCCTCGACGAGCCGCGCCAGCTTCGAGATGCCGACGACCCGATTGTTCGGCAGGTAAGCGACGTGCGCCTTGCCGATGATCGGCGCCATGTGGTGCTCGCAATGCGACTCGAAGCGGATGTCCTTCAGCAGCACGATCTCGTCGTAACCCGAAATCTCCTCGAAGGTGCGCTGCAGGAGCTGCACCGGGTCCTCGTCGTAGCCGCTGAAGAATTCCTGATAGGCCCGCACCACCCGGTCGGGGGTGCCGATCAGCCCCTCGCGCCCCGGGTCGTCACCCGCCCAGCGGATCAGCGTGCGCACCGCTTCGAGCGCTTCCTCGCGGGTCGGACGGGTCGCGGCGCGCTTGGCGGCGGGCGGTTTGACGATGTCGTTCATGGCGTCCTCTCTCTCGCCGCCGGTGCTGACGTGCGGCGGTATCTTTAATGTTCTAGTTGAGGCGCCGCTGCTGTCGCGGGCTGTCGAGCGAAAACGCCGGGATACGGATCAGAAAGGTCTCGCCCGCCGGGGTTTCCATCTCGTAGTCGCCGACCATCAGCCCCGACGGCGTCGTCAGCGGGCACGAGCTCGTATATTCGAAGCTCTCGCCCGGGCGCAGCACCGGCTCCTCGCCGACGACCCCGGGCCCGCGCACCTCCTGCAGCCGGCCGTTCTCGTCGGTGATCCGCCAGTGGCGGTTGCGCAGCTGCACGGTCTCGCCGCCTTCGTTCTCGATCCGCACATGATAGGCCCAGACATAGCGGTTCTCGTCGGGCGCGGAATGCTGATCGAGGTAGAACGGGCGGACCGTGACTTTGATGGAGCGCGTCGTTTCCGAATACATCCCGGTCGCTTCCTTTGGCCGCCACAATGTCGGGCGCGTCATACGCGGCGTCAAGGTGAGGCGGGTTTCAGCGCCCCGGCGCGAGCAGCGCGAGCACCTTGTCGTCGGGCTTGCGGCCGCCGTCGGGGCTGATCGACTGGATGCAGATATGGTCGGCCCCGGCGTCCCAATGCTCCTTGAGGCGGGCGCGGATCCTGCCCTCGTCGCCCCACGCGATATTCGCGTCGACGAAGCGGTCGGAGCCGCCGCCGGCGAAATCGGCCTCGGCGAAGCCGAGGCGGCGCCAATTGTTCACGTAATTGTCGAGCCGCATGTAATTGGCCAGCGCCTGGCGGCCGAGCGCGCGCGCTTTCGCCGCGTCGGTCTCGAGCAGCACCCAGACCTCGGGGCAGAGCAGCTTGCCCGGTCCCATGAGCTGCCGCGCCTGATGGGTGTGCTCGGGGGTGACATTGTAGGGGTGCGAGCCGTCGGCATGGCTCGACGACAGCGCCAGCATCCGCGGGCCGAGCGCGGCGAGGATGGTCAGCGGCGGCTCCGCTGGCTCCGGCGCACCATAGGGCGCCGCCTTCATCGCCTCGAGGTAGGCGCGCATCGTCGCCACCGGCCTGCCGTAGACATGGCCGCGCAGCCCCTCGACCGAAGGCACGTGCGACACGCCGAGGCCCAGCAGGAACCGGCCGCCCGACTGCTCGGCGAGCGCGCGCTGGCCGTTGACCATCGCCATCGGGTCGCGCGCGTAGATGTTGGCGATGCCCGGCGCGACGATGAGCCTCGTCGTGTTGGCGAGCAGCCAGGACGAATGGACCAGCACGTTGCGGCCGCGGCTCTCGGGCAGCCACAGCGCCGCATAGCCCCAGCCCTCGACCCGCTGTGCGAAGGCGGCGCCTTCGGCGGCGGTCATCGTGTCCATCGCCGCCCATACCCCGAGCCTGCCAAGCTTCATGTCGCGTTTCCTCCGCCTGTTGCTCGCCGATACTACGGGGTTTCGGCGCTGCCCGGCGCGCCTAAAACACGATCGGCTCTTGTTCGCGACGCGTGCGGCGCGATATCAACGGCGGTCAGATGCCCGTCCTGTTTCTCATCGTCCTCATCGACCTGATCGGGTTCGGCCTCGTCATCCCGCTGCTGCCGTTCTACGCCGAGCGCTTCGCCGCCTCGCCGCAGGAGGTGACGGCGCTGATGGCGGTGTTCTCGCTGATGTCGATGCTCACCGCGCCGATCTGGGGCCGCCTCAGCGACCGGGTCGGCCGCCGCCCGGTGCTGATGATCAGCATGGCCGCGGCGGCGCTCGCCTATCTGTGGCTCGGCTTCGCCAGCGCGCTGTGGATGTTGTTCGCGGCGCGGGCGCTGGCCGGTGCCTGCGCAGGCAACATCGCCGCCGCCAACGCTTACGTCGCCGATGTGACCACCCCCGAGAACCGGGCCCGGGGCATGGGCATGATCGGCGCGGCGTTCGGCCTCGGCTTTATCGTCGGCCCGGCCCTAGGCGGGGTCGTCGCCGGCAACAGCCTGGCCACCGCCAATCTGCGCGCGCCGGGGCTCATCGCCTGCGCGCTGTCGGCGACGGCGCTGCTGGGCGTTCTCTTCGTGCTGAAGGAAAGCCTGCCGCAGGGTGCCGCCGCGCAGGCGCGGCGCGGCCGCCTCGCGGCGCTGCGCGATGCGCTGTCGCGCAAGGTGCTGGCACGACTCCTTGTCGTCTTCTTCCTGACGATCCTCGCCTTCGCCGGCATGGAAGCGACCTTCGCGCTGTGGGCGATGGCGGAATACGGCTGGGGCCCGGCGCAGATCGGCTATTTGTTCACCTATGTCGGGCTGCTGTCGGCGATCATGCAGGGCGGGCTGATCGGCCGCCTGACCGCACGGTTCGGCGAGGAGAAGCTGCTGGTCGCCGGGCTGGCGCTGATCGCCGCGGGCCTGCTGGTGCTGCCGCTGGCGCAGGAGCTGCCGGTGCTGCTCGCGTCGATGAGCGGGCTCGCGCTCGGCATGGGCGCGATGCAGCCCTCGCTCAACAGCCTCATCTCGCGCCGCAGCGGCGCCGCCGAGCAGGGCGAGGTGCTGGGGGTCGCGCAATCCGTGGGCAGCCTGTCGCGGGTGCTCGGGCCGATCATGGCCGGCGCGCTGTTCGCCGGGTTCGGCCGCAACAGCCCGTTCCTCGTCGGCATGGTGCTGGTGATCGCCGCGGGTCTGGTCGGCTGGCGGCTGCCGCCGGTCGAGGCGGCCGGCGCTACCGCCCCGAGACCGGCCGCATGAGCCCCCCGCGATGAGCCCGAGGGGGCGTATGCCGCCGCCGCTCGCCGGTGGACCCAAGGCCCGGCTGATCGACGGGCTCAAGGCGCTCAAGGGTCTCGTCCCCTATCTGTGGCCGCGCGACTCGCTCGAATTGCGGCTGCGCGTGGTCGCCGCGCTCCTGCTGCTGGTCGGCGCGAAAATCGTCAATATCGGCGTGCCGTTCCTCTACAAGCACGCGGTCGACACGCTTTCGGGGAAGCTCGGGCCGGTCGTCGTGCCGATCTTCGTGGTCCTCGCCTACGGCATGGCGCGGGTCTGCGCGCAGGGCTTCAACGAGCTGCGCGACGCGGTCTTCGCCAAGGTCGAGCAGCGCGCGGTCAGGCGCCTTGCCCTGTCGGCGTTCAACCACCTGCATTCGCTGTCGCTGCGCTTCCACCTCGACCGCCGCACCGGCGGCCTCGCGCGGGCGGTCGAGCGCGGCACGCAGGCGATCGATTTTCTGCTCACCTTCATCCTGTTCAACATCGTCCCGACGCTCATCGAGATCCTCGTCGTCTGCGGCATCCTGTGGCGGCTCTACGATTGGCAGTTCGCCGCGGTCACGCTGGCGACGATCGTCGTCTACATCGCCTTCACCTTCGCGATGACCGACTGGCGGGTGCGCTTCCGCCAGGAGATGAACGCGCGCGACAGCGAGGCCAATTCGAAGGCGATCGACAGCCTGCTCAACTACGAGACGGTCAAGTACTTCGCGAACGAGCGGCACGAGGCCGAGCGTTACGACCGCTCGCTGCAGGCCTACGAACGCGCCGCGGTGAGAAGCGAGACGACGCTGGCGCTGCTCAATGTCGGCCAGGGGGTCATCATCGCCTGCGGGCTGATCGGCGTGATGCTGCTGGCGGCGCAGGGCGTTGCCGCCGGGCGCATGACCGTGGGCGATTTCGTGCTGGTCAACGCCTACCTGATCCAGCTTTACATGCCGCTCAACTTCCTCGGCATGGTCTATCGCAACATCAAGCAGTCCCTGGTCGATCTCGAGCAGATGCTGGCGCTCTTGAAGGTCGAGCCCGAGATCGTCGACCGGCCAGCCGCGCCGCCGTTGCGCGTGACGCACGGCGCCGTCGCCTTCCGCCAGGTCGATTTCCGCTACGACCCGCGCCGGCCCATCCTCGAGGACATCGATTTCCGCATTGAGCCCGGCCACACGCTGGCGATCGTCGGATCAAGCGGCGCCGGCAAGTCGACGATCGCGCGGCTGCTGTTCCGCTTCTACGACGTCGATGCCGGCGCGATCGAAATCGACGGCCAGGACATCCGCGACGTGACGCAGGACAGCCTCAGGCGCGCGATCGGCGTCGTGCCGCAGGACACCGTGCTGTTCAACGATTCGATCCTCTACAACATCGCCTATGGCCGGCCGGGGGCGAGCCGCGCCGAGATCGAGGACGCTGCCCGCTTCGCGCGCATCCACGATTTCGTCGCGGGCCTGCCCGACGGCTACGACACGGTGGTCGGCGAGCGCGGCCTGAAACTGTCGGGCGGCGAGAAGCAGCGCGTGGCAATCGCCCGGGTCATCCTCAAGGCGCCGGAGATACTCATCTTCGACGAGGCGACCTCGGCGCTCGACACCAAGACCGAGCGCGAGATCCAGGCCAGCCTCGCCGAGGTCGCGACCGGCCGCACGACACTCATCATCGCGCATCGCCTGTCGACGATCGTCGACGCCGACCAGGTCCTGGTGCTCGACGGCGGCCGCGTCGTCGAACGCGGGCACCATCGCGAACTCATCGCACTGGGCGGCGTCTACGCGGCGATGTGGGCGCGCCAGCAGGAGGCGGCGCGCCGCGAGGCCGCGCAAGCCGCGCTGGAAGAGGCTGAGTGACATCGGCGCTGGCCGCCGCGCTGCGCGCCGGCGACCGGAGGGCGCTGGCGCGGGCGGTCACCCTCATCGAATCGACCCGCACCGAGCACCGCGCCGAAGCCGAACGGCTGATCGAGGCGATCCTGCCGGCGACCGGCGGGGCCACCCGGCTCGGCATTACCGGGCCGCCCGGCGCCGGCAAATCGACCTTTATCGAGCGCTTCGGTCTGGACGGTTTGAAGCGCGGACACCGACTGGCTGTTCTGGCCGTGGACCCGGCCTCCAAGCGCGGCGGCGGCGCAATCCTCGGCGACAAGACGCGGATGGCCGAGCTGGCGCGCGCCGAGAGCGCGTTCATCCGGCCGTCGCCGGGCGGCGCCGCGACGGGCGGGGTGGCGCGCCGCACGCGCGAGACGATCCTGCTGTGCGAGGCTGCCGGGTTCGACGCGGTGATCGTCGAGACGATCGGCGCCGGTCAGTCGGAGACGACGGTCGCCGAGATGGTCGACATGTTCGTGCTGATCCTGCCGCCCGCCGCCGGCGACGAGCTGCAGGGGCTGAAACGCGGCGTCATCGAGCTCGCCGACCTGGTGCTGATCAACAAGGCCGACGGCGCGCTGCTGGATCATGCCAACCGCGCCGCAGCCGACTACGCCAACGCGCTGCGCCTCGTGCCGCCGGCGGTGCGCGGTTGGGAGGTGCCGGTGCGTGCGGTCTCGGCGCTGACCGGCGCCGGGGTCGATGCGGTGTGGGACGATGTCGCGCGCTTCCGCGCCGTGCTGGAGGCAAGCGGCGAGTGGATCCGCCGGCGCGCCGAGCAGGCGCGCGCCGCACTCTTCGCCGAAATCGGCGATGGCCTGCTCGCACAATTCCGCGCCGCGCCGGCGGTCGCCGCGCGTTTCGCCGAGGTCGAGCAGGAGGTCGGCACCGGCAAGCGTACCCCGGCGGAGGGGGCCCGGCTGCTGTTGGACGTCTTCCTCAACCGCTAGAAAACGAACGCGAGAAGAAACCCCGCGACCACCGGAACGGCGGCGATCAACATGCCGAGTCCCCCTTTGCCGCGGGCCCAGAGCACAAACCCGGCGACTGGCGCACCGATGCAGGCCGCGAGCGCGCCGACCCATTGCGCCACCGCGCTGGGCTCGCCGTGCAGCCCTTCGTGATAGCCGAAGACGAAGAAAGCACGACCAGCAAAAACGCGATCAAGCCGTCGGCGATCGCCAGAACGACGAGGGCAACCAGCGCCGCCGCCCTCACAACTGCGCCTCGGGATAAAGCCCCATCCGCCGCGCCTTCTCGATAACGAGCCCGGTGACCGCGTCGATCGTCGGGGTCGGCACGGCGGCGGCCCGCGCGAAGGCCTGGATCGAGGTGAGGATGCCGTCGATCTCAGGCGGGCGGCCGCGCTCGAAATCCTGCAGCATCGAGGATTTGTGCGTCGAGGTCGGTCGGGTCCCGTACGAGGCCGTGAAGTTGTCCTCGACCGCGATGCCGTGCGCCTTGGCGACCGCGAGCCCCTCGCGCATCAGGCCGCGGCTCGTCTCGAACAGCTCGGGATGGCGGCCGATGACCGCGATCGGCTCGCCGGTCAGCGCGCAGATCGGGCTCGTCGCGAGGTTGCGCAGCAGCTTGTCCCAGATCTCGACGCGGATCGTCGTGGTGATCGGCGCGTGCACGCCGTGCGCCTCAAGCTCGGCCGATATCGCTTGCACCCGGCGCGAGATCGTCCCGTCGGGCTCGCCGAGCGTGAACTTGTTCCGGGTCATCGGCGAGTTCCTGACGACGCCCGGCGCGATCACCTCGTTGGCCGAGTTGATCATGCAGCCGATGACGCGCTCTGGTCCGATCTCGCGAGCGAGCGCGCCGTCAGGGTCGAGGCGCGACAGGTCGGGGCGCCCTGTCGCGCCGTCGAGCCGGTAGAGGTACCACCAGGGGATGCCGTTCATCGCGAAGACGACGCTGGTGTCGGGGCCGACAAGGGTCGCGATCGAGGGGGCCAGCGCCGGCAGCACCGACGATTTCGCCGTGACGATGACGAGGTCCTGCGGGCCCAGCTCCGCGGGCCGGTCGGTGGCGCGGATCCGCGCGTGGTAGCGTTCGTCGCCGATATGTAGCGTAACCCCACGCTGCTGGATCGCGGCCAGATGCGCACCGCGCGCCACCGCCGCGACCTCGGCCCCGGCCGCGCCGAGCCGCGCCGCCAGATGCCCGCCGACCGCACCGGCGCCGAAGATCGTTGTTTTCATGCTCGATCCCTGTTTCCGTGTCGCGCGATGCCGATCCTGCACGCCCTCGCAATCGCGCTTGCCGCGCTGTGCTTCTGCAAGCAACCGGCCGCGGCGCTCGACCTCTTTGCCACGCACGAGGTGACCGTGCAATTCGCCACCGCCGACGGCGGGCCGATGGCGAACGCGGATGTCGAGGTCTACGGCCCCGGCGACCCGAACCGCGTGGTCAAGACCGGCCGCACCGACAAGGACGGCAAGTTCGAGTTCGGCACCGATCGCGACGGGTTGTGGACCGCGGTGGCGCGCAGCAGCGGCGAGGTCGCGCACGCGACGATCCGCGTCGGCGGCGGCAACGAGCAGGGCCCGTCGCCGTATCTGCTGATCGGCGGGCTCGGCGTCCTCCTCGTGATCGCGGTCTGGTACCGGTTTCTGCGCGCCCGCGCGCGCCGGCCTTAGCCGGACGCGACCGCGCCTTATTGCTGTTGCTGCTTCTCATCGGTCTTCTTCTTCGGCGGCGGTTGGCCGGGCAGCGGCTTCGGCGGCGGCTTGCCGCCGGTCGCTGGCGGCGCACCGCGAAGCTGCGGCGCGACCGGCGGCGCCCTGCGGAGCTGCGGCGCGACCGGCGGCGCCCCGCGAAGCTGCGGTGCAACCGGCGGCGCCCCGCGAAGCTGCGGTGCAACCGGCGGCGCACCGCGAAGCTGC
>Ga0335078_10010243_pt1 | contig 13889 bp, 15 predicted proteins | sample Lox_Sample_32_FD_206711 | JGI IMG/M metagenome (GOLD analysis project Ga0335078, IMG submission 206711) | Soil microbial communities from Loxahatchee National Wildlife Refuge, Florida, United States - Lox_Sample_3.2 | ecosystem: Environmental > Terrestrial > Soil > Wetlands | place: USA...
CGCACCTCAAACGCGGGCCGGCGCACCCCGCCGGGACCCGCACACTTCGCCGACCCCTGTTTTGTGAAGGATCCGGCGAGCTATATCACGCGCTGATCCTTCACAAAGCCCGCTACACACGCCGATTCTTCACGAAAAGCGGCTCCGGACCTGGATCGCGCCCATGCTGCACACCCGCCGTGGTGGACAGCACCGTGGTGGACAGCACCGTGGTGGACAGCACCCTGGTGGACAGCACCAGGTGCCGCGAGAACATCGCTCGGCCACGCTGCGCGAGCACCGCAAGTGCTGTGGTCTGGCCACCCGGGGGGACCAAGGTCCGTGAGCGTCGGGACCGTCGCACCTGGTCAGGATACCCCCATAGGTATGTAACCTAGGAGCATGGCAACCGACGAGAACCAGATGGAGATCAGCTTCCTGAGCGGGGAGTCGTATGAGATCGCGGTGCGCGGCCACCGGGTTCTGGTGGACCAGCCGGTCGAGGCGGGCGGCGATGACACCGCTCCCACGCCGACCGAGCTGTTCGTGGCGTCACTGGCGAGCTGCGTGGCGTTCTACGCGGGGCGGTATCTCACCAGGCACGGCTGCGACCGGACCGGGCTCGCGGTTTCGGCCAGCTTCGACCTCGCGACCGACCGGCCCGCGCGGGTCAGCGCGGTCAGGATCAGCGTGAAGGTGCCGACTGACCTGCCGCCCGAGCGCTGGCCAGCCCTGGCGGCGGTGGTGCGGCACTGTACTGTGCATAACACCCTGCACACCCCGCCCGAGGTCAGCATCGACCTGGCCTGAGCCCCAGCCGGACCGGGCCAGCCCACCCAGACCGGCCAGCCCCCAGACCGGCCAGAGCCCACCCAGACCGGGCCAGACAGATCAACCGGGCAGCACCCGGATCGGAGCGACCGATGACCTCGCTGGTGAGCCGGATCAGGGACGGGATCATCGGCGAGGGCGAGGTGCTCGACGGGCCATACGGCCCGCGCCGGATCACCTACGCCGACTACACGGCCTCCGGCCGCTCGCTGGACTTCATCGAGGACGCGATCCGCGAGCAGATCCTGCCGACCTACGCCAACACGCACACCGAGAGCTCGGGCACGGGCCTGGCCACCGGCCGGCTCCGCGAGGAGGCCAGGCTGATCATCAGGGACGCGGTCCGCGCCACCGAGGGCGACCTGGTGATCTTCTGCGGCTCCGGCGCCACCGCCGCGGTGAACAAGCTGATCGGCATCCTGGAGATCCGCATCCCGGACGGCCTTGACCAGCGCTACGGCCTGCGCGAGTCGATCCCGACCGAGCAGCGGCCGGTCGTCTTCGTCGGCCCGTACGAGCACCACTCGAACGAGCTGCCCTGGCGCGAGTCCGTCGCCGACGTGGTCGAGATCGGCGCCAGTCCCGACGGCCACATCGACCTGGCCGAACTCGACGCCGGGCTGCGCGCCTACGCCGCCAGGCCGCTGAAGATCGGCAGCTTCTCCGCCGCGTCCAACGTCACCGGCATCCTGTCCGACACCGAGGCGATCGCCGCGCTGCTGCATTCCCACGGCGCGCTGTCGTTCTGGGATTACGCGGCGGCCGCGCCGTACGTGCCGATCCGGGTGCGCGAGTCGGCGCCGGGGGCCGGGGATCACAAGGATGCCGTGTTCATCTCGCCGCACAAGTTCATCGGCGGACCGCAGACCCCCGGCGTGCTCGTGGTCCGCCGCGAACTGGTGCGCAACCGCGTCCCGACGGTGCCGGGCGGCGGGACGGTGGCGTTCGTCGATCCGATCGGGCACCGCTACCTCGACGACCCGGTGGCCAGGGAGGAAGGCGGGACCCCGGCGATCGTGGAGTCGATCAGGGCCGGCCTGGTCTTCGCGCTCAAGGAGGCGGTCGGCACCGACGTGATCCAGGCCAGCGAGGAGCGGCTGTGGAAGCGCGCGCTGACCCGCTGGTCCGACCACCCGGGGATCGAGGTGCTTGGCAACCCCGAGGCCAGGCGGCTGTCGATCGTCTCGCTGCGGATCCGCAGCGGGGCGCGCTACCTGCACCACAACTACGTCGTCGCGCTGCTCAACGACCTGTTCGGGATCCAGGCCCGCGGCGGGTGTTCTTGCGCCGGCCCCTACGGCCACCGGCTGCTGGCAATCGACTCGGCCAGGTCGGTCGCGTTCCGCCATGAGATTGGGCACGGCTGCGAGGGCATCAAGCCGGGCTGGACCAGGATCAACTTCAACTACTTCATCTCCGACATGGTGGCGGACTACCTGGTCAGCGCGATCATCGCGATCGCCGCCGACGGCCACCGGCTGCTCCCCGACTACCGGTTCGAGCCGGAGACCGGGCTGTGGCACCACCGCGCCGGGCAGCGCCGCGCGCCGCTGCGCCTGGCCGACCTGCGGTACTCCGCCGATGGCAGGCTCACGGCGCCCGCGCGCCGACCAAGGGTCGGCGAGGACGTGCTGGCGGGCTACCTGCGCGAGGCGGCCGATCTGCTCGGCACCCGGCCGGACATAACCCAGGACGGGCCGACCGGCCTGCCCGCCGAGTTCGAGGCGCTGCGCTGGTTCGTCCTGCCGCCGGCCTGCCTGGCCGAGTAACTCCGGGAATCCGGACATTCTCGATCAGATTTCTTAACAAATCCCGCGCCGCAGTGCCGCACGGCCCGCCCGCCCGGGCACCGGCCGAGGTGTGACCTGGTGCCCGGCCGTCGCCCTCACGCGGCCGGGCACCAGGAGTCGGCGTCAGATGAACAGCAGCTGGGCGCCCTCGGTCTTCTCGATGAAGTCCGAGGCGCTGATGATTCCCTCGATGTCGTCGTAGAGATCGCTCATGTCGAGCTGCATCATCTCGGCCGACAGCCGGCAGGCCCACAGGTGCCCGCCGGAGTCGACGATCTGGGCGAGGAACTCGGGCACGTCAGGAACGCCCACGTCGTGGATCTGCCTGCGCATCTGGTGCGTCGCCATCGAGGTCATGCCGGGCAGGCCGCCGAGGCCCTGCGGCATGTGGGTGGCGGTGTTGCCGAGCATGGTGAACTTCAGGTGCTCCATGCGGGACTTGGTGATGATGTCGAAGCCCCAGAACGTGAAGAACATGTCCACCTGGAGCCCTTCGCCCAGCGCTGCGTTGGCCAGGATCAGCCCGGGATAGGCCATGTCCAGGTTGCCCTTGGAGCAGATGATGGCGAGCTTGCGCCCGGTCGGCGCGCTGTCGCCGAAGTCGGGAATGATGGTCGGCCCAGTCTCGATCGGCCCAGTCTCGGTGGGCACTGTCTCGGCCGGCGCGTCCTGCGTGGTAGTCACGGCAAACCTCACTTTCTGGCGGCCGCTCGCAGGCGCCGCCCCTCGCTGGCGGCGCTCACACGCAGCCAACTGGCTTGGGCAGCCCGGCGATGTAGGCCATCTTCTTGGCCGGCTTGCCGGGGAACAGCCTGAACAACTCCTTGATCGGGACTCCGGACTGCACGCTCGCGTGACGCAATGTGGCTGACTCGGCGTGCTGCTTGTAGTCGTCGCGCAGGAACCTGAGCACCTCGAGGTGCTCATCGGTCAGCTCGATGCCGATCTGGCCGGCGAGCTGCCTGGCGAGATCCTCGCTCCACTCGTCGTAGTCGGTCAGGAAGCCTTCGGCGTCGACATGGACCTGCGTGGTTCCGATGGTGGTGACGGTCATGGCTGCCTCCTTATCAGCACGTTCGCTACTTACAAGTCCGCGGTGGTCCGGCCGGCCGCCTTGTCGGTCGGCGCGTGCTTGCCCGCCATCGACATGTGCGCTGGCAGCGGGATCGGGCGGCCTGGCAGCAAGATGTGCCAGTACATCCAGCGGAAGGCGAGCTTGCCCCAGTGATTGGCCGTGCGCTCCTTCAGCAGCCCGAACGGGCCGATGACTGGCAGCGGGTAGGTCCCAGTCAGCGGCTCGGTGTCGTAGTTGAAGTCGATCAGCAGGCCCTTGCCGTCGCCAGACTCGACGAAGCAGTTCGTATGCCCGTCGAAGCTCCCTGTCATGGGCTGGCCGGACGCATGCTGGAGGAAGTTGCCGGTGAAGATGTCGACCGCGAAGTGCGCGACCGAGCCTGCTTTCGACGTCGGAATGTCGCTGGCGTCGCCGATCGCGAAGATGTTGTCGTGCGCCTTCGACAGCAACGTGTGCTTATCCACAGGAACGTAGTTCAGCTCGTCACCGAGGCCGGAGCGCGCTATGTAGTCCGCTCCCATGTTCAGTGGCACGGTCACCAGGAGGTCGAACGGGATCTCCCGCTCGTCGTAGGAGATCAGCGCCTTCTTCTCGCCGTCGATCCGCTCGACCATAAAGTCGGTCTCGATCGCGATCTTGCGCTCATCGAGCATCCAGCTGAGCTGCTCCGTGCAGATCGGCTTGGTGAACGCGCCGGGGAGCGGCGTGGCGTACGTGATCTCGACCCGGTCCCGCATGCCACGGCGCCTGAAGTACGCCTCGGCCAGGAACGTGAATTCCAGCGGGGCGACCGGGCACTTAATCGGCATGTCGGTGATATTCACGACGAGACGGCCGCCCTCGAAGTCGGCCAGCGCGCGCGCTAGCGCGGTCGCGCCATCAAAGCTGTAGAAGTCAAAGATCGACTTCCGCCACTGCGGGCCTAGCATGCCGGGGGTCTGGTCGGGTCGCGGTGTCGTGCCCGTGGCAATGACCAGGTAGTCGTAGCCGAGCCGCCGACCGTCGGCGAGCAGCACCTCGTTGGCGTCGGTATCGACCCGGTCGATCACGCCGAGTACAAGGTCCACACCATCGGGTATGAACTTGTGGCGCGACCGCACCACGTCGGCTGGCTCGTATACGCCGAACGGGATGAACAAGAACCCCGGCTGGTACAGGTGCCTGTCGTCCTGGTCGACGATGCTGATATGCCAGGTCCTGTCCAGCTTGCGGCGCAGCTTGTTCACCACCATGGTCCCAGCGGTGCCGCCGCCAAGTACGACCAGCCGCTGCATGGCGTACCCCTCCTGCCGGTGCAGGTGCTCATGCCGATGCCGACAGAGCCCGTCTCACTTCGACGCTAGGTGCGGCTGACGCCGGACGTCAGAGTCGGAGGTCCCGCCGGGCCGGGCCGTCCGGCCGGCCCGCCCTCCCCGCCGGGCTACAGCGACTCGCGGCCGTGCGGCGCACCCCAGTGGAGCAGCGGCCCCTCGGGAACGATCCTGGTCGGGTTGATGTGCGAGTGAGTCATGAAGTAGTGCCGCTTGATGTGATCGAAGTTCGTGGTCTCCCTGAACGCCGGCCTGGCGTACAGGTCGCGGGCGTAGCCCCACAGGTTCGGGTAGTCCGTCAGCCGGTGGATAGCGCACTTGAAGTGCGAGTAGTAGACGGAGTCGAACCTGGCCAGCGTGACCCACAGCCGCACGTCCGCTTCGGTCAGCGCGTCGCCCACCAGGTACCGGCCGGCCCCGAGCCGAGCCTCGAGCAGGTCGAGCGCGCCGAACAGCGCCGTGACGGCCTCATGGTAGGCCTGCTGGGACTGGGCGAACCCGCACCGGTAGACCCCGTTGTTCACCCGCTCGTAGACCAGAGCGTTGATCTCGTCGATCTCGGTCCGCAGGCCGGCCGGGTACAGGTCGGCCGCCGGGTCGGCCCACCGGCCGAACTGGGTGTCGAGGTCGATCGTGATGTCGGGGAAGTTGTTGCTGACGATGCGCCCGGTCTGCTTGTCCCAGAGCACCGGCACCGAGATGTGCCCGCCGTAGCCGGGCTCACTTGCCTCGTACGCCTCGCGCAGGAACGCGAACCCGTTCACCTGGTCGAGCCCGTGACCCTCCCCTTCCCTGAACGCCCATCCGCGGCCGTCCCTGAGCGGGTCCACGACGCTCAGCGAGATGACGTCCTGCAGCCCGAGCAGCCGGCGCACGATGGCCGTGCGCTGCGCCCACGGGCAGGCCCACGAGATGTACAGGTGGTAGCGGCCTGCCTCGGCGGGATAGCCGCTCGACCCGTCGGCCGTGATCCGGCCCTGGAACGGATACCTCGCCCGCACGAACTCGCCCTTCGGGGATGCGGGCTGCGCGTAGCTGGCCGGCTGGTCGGACGGCCGCCGCGGTGCGCCGTAGTCACCATAGGTATCGAAGTCCACCGGGCTGGCCCCGGCTCCGGTCCGCTCGCCGATCGCCGTCATCGCTGTCCCCTCTCACGCCAAGTAAATCCCGGCCAGGAGCCAGCCGACAATCCGCGTGCAAGGAACTCCGATATCGGATAAACTAATTTCGTGATAACCGAGGGATCAGATTCGTCATTCGCAACGCAGCCCGCCGGGGTGATCCTGGCACTGCAGCGAGCCACCCACGACACGCTCCGCCTGCTCACCGCCCGGCTGGCCGGCGAGAACCTGAGCGGATCGGAGATCAACGTGCTCGCCAACCTGGCCGACGGCCGGGTGCGCAGCGTCGGCGAGCTCGCCGTCGACACCGGAACCAAGCCGACCACCCTCACCAGCCTGCTCGACCGGCTCGCCAGCCGCGGGCTGCTGACCCGCGAGCTCGACCCGGCCGACCGGCGCTCGTTCCTGCTGACCCTGACCGCACCGGGGTCCAGGGCGGCTCGCGCCGCCCGGGACGTCATGGACGCGATCGAGGCTGAGGCGCTCGGCTCGGTGAGCGATGCCGAGCTAGCGGGCTTCCACGCGGTGGTCCGCGCGCTGACGGCGGCATCCCAGTGACCGGTCGTCAGGGGCCACCAGGGCCCGCGCCGCTCAGCCCGCCGCTGGCCGAGGCCATGGCCGAGGTGACCGCCCCGGGCGTGCGGTTCGGTCACCGCCAACATATTCACCTGGCGTTCCTCGCCGCGCGCCGGTACGGCGCTGACCGTACGCCCGAGGTGATGTGCGACTGGATCAGGCAGGTCGCCGCGGCCCACGGCATGCCGGAGCGCTACCACGCCACGATGACGATCGCCTGGGCGCGGATCGTGGCCGGCCACGTCAGCGCCGATCCGTCGATCGGCGACTTCGCGGCCTTCGCCGATGCCTATCCCCCGCTGCTCGACAAGAACCTGCTCGCCAGGCACTACCGGCCGGCCACGCTGTCGTCGGCGGACGCGCGGGCCGGCTGGGTCGCCCCCGACCTGGCCGCGATCTAGGCCGGCGGCGTGCGCTGCCTGCGTAGGTAGTACTCGTAGGCACGGCGGTCGGAGTCGGTCGGCGGCGGCCCGAGGCCGCGCGGCCACAGCCGCCAGGCCCGCACCGTGGCGGCCTCCACCGCGTAGAGCGTGATCTGGGCCTGCAGGTAGAGCCAGGCAAGCAGGCCGAGCACGACGCCGAAGATGCCGTACAGCGCCGAGCTGTGGTGCAGCAGGTGATTGACGACGAGGCTGCCGACCAGCAGCAGCACCTGCCAGCACGCGGCCGACAGCACCGCGGCAAGGCGCAGGTCCCGCCAGCTCACCTGGCCGGCCGTGCCGAGCCGGAAGGCCGCCCAGAAAACCCCGATGTTCGCCACGAACGACAGCACGACCGTCCCGGCCTCGGCGCCGGCGCCGGTGATCAGGTGCCCGAGCCCGCCGGCCACGCCGGACAGGAACGCGGTGAGCATCTGGCCGAGCCCGATCACGACGACCAGCGCCACGGCCCGAAGGAACGACCGGGGGAAGCCCGGGCTCCGCTCCGGCGGGATGGCCCAGACCGCACCGAGCGCGTTCTGGATCGCGACCGCGACGCCCCGCGCGCCGAGCAGGGCGCCGAGCAGGCCGATCACGAGCGCGATGCCGGTGCCGCGCAGCGCGTGCACGCTGCCGCTCAGCTGCGGCCCGATCACCGGATAGGCGTGCAGCGCGGAGTTGACCAGCCGCTCGCGCAGCGCCGGATTGTCCCGCAGCACGAGCTGCAGCACGGTGATCAGCACGAGCAGCATCGGGAAGATCGACACGAACGCGTAGTAGGCGACCAGCGCGGCCAGGGTGCCCGCCCGGTCGTCGCTGAACTTCTTCCCTACCGCCACGCAGAACGCGGCGGGTGCCCAGCGCTGCTGCAACTCGTCGGCCCGGCCCGGCAGGCTTCTCAGGTGGTCCATCACAGCACCAGACTGCCCGGTGAACGGCGAGCCTACCGTCGAAGCCGTTCAGAAGAGCACGGGCCGGCGGCGGCCCCTCGCTGGCGGCCAGCGCCCTGAATATAGTTAGCCAAAGAAATAAGTTAGGCTGACCGCCTGTTCAGACGTTGAACCCGAACACCGCACTCAGTGAGGCGTAACGGACGTGGCTACCTCAGATAGGCAGGGCGACAACGGCGCGGTGAGCCCGTCCGCCATCCAGGCTCCCGGCGACAGCGGCAAGCGCGGGCTTCGCGGCGCCCACTACAAGTGGGTGGCACTGTCCAACACGACGCTGGGCACGCTCGCCGCCACGGTGAACGCGTCGATCGTGATCATCTCGTTGCCGGCCATCTTCCGCGGCATCCACCTGGACCCGCTGACCCCGGGCAATATCAGCTACCTGCTGTGGATGCTGATGGGCTACCTGGTCGTGTCCGCCGTGCTGGTGGTCACCCTCGGCCGGCTGGGCGACATCTACGGCCGGGTCCGCATGTACAACGTGGGGTTCACGGTGTTCGCGCTGGGGGCGCTCGCCCTGCCGTTCGACCCGCTCACCGGGCCCGCCGGCGCGCTGTGGCTGATCGGCTTCCGGATCATCCAGGCGGTCGGCGGCGCGATGCTGATGGCCAACTCCCCCGCCATCATCACCGACGCGTTCCCGTTCAACCAGCGCGGGATGGCGATCGGGATCAACCAGGTGGCCGGGATCTCCGGCCAGTTCATCGGCCTGATCCTGGGCGGCATCCTGGCCGCGGTGGACTGGCGCCTGGTCTTCATCGTCTCCGTGCCGATCGGCATCGGCGGCGCGATCTGGTCCTACCTCAGCCTGCGCGAGGTCGGCGCCCGCACGCCGGCCAGGATCGACTGGCTGGGCAACGTCACGTTCGCCGTCGGCCTGGTCGCCCTGCTGACGGGCATCACCTACGGCATCCAGCCGTACGGGGGGCACTCGATGGGCTGGACCAGCCCGGTGGTGCTCACCGAGCTGATCGGCGGGGTGGCGCTGCTGACCGCGTTCTGCTTCATCGAGCTGCGGGTCAAGGCGCCGATGTTCGACCTGCGGCTGCTGCGGATCCGCTCGTTCTCCACCGGCGCGTCCGCGGCGCTGCTCGCCGCCATCTCCCGGGGCGGCATGCAGTTCATGCTGATCATCTGGCTGCAGGGCATCTGGCTGGTGCTGCACGGCTACTCGTTCATCGACACGCCGCTGTGGTCGGGCATTTACCTGCTGCCGCTGACCGGCGGGTTCCTGATCGCCGGGCCGCTGTCTGGCTACCTGTCCGACAAGTACGGCGCCCGGTTCTTCGCCTCAGGCGGCCTGCTGGTGGCCGCCGCCAGCTTCGGCGGGCTGCTGCTCGTGCCGGTGGACTTCAGCTACGTCTGGTTCTCGCTGCTGATCTTCGCCTCCGGCATCGGCATGGGACTGTTCTCCGCGCCCAACGCGGCCGCGGTGATGAACAGCGTGCCGCCGAACCAGCGGGGCGCCGCCTCGGGCATGCTGGCGACCTTCATGAACTCCGGCTTCGTGCTATCGATCGGCATCTTCTTCTCGCTGATGATCGCCGGGCTCGCGTCCACCCTGCCCACCACGCTGACCAGGGGCCTGGCAGCCCAGGGAGTCCCGCACGCGATCGCGCACCAGATCGGCAGCCTGCCGCCGGTGGGCAGCCTGTTCGCCGCGTTCCTCGGCTACAACCCGGTGCACACCCTGCTCGCCCCGACCGGCGTGCTCGCCCACCTGCCCGCGCACAGCGCGCACGTGCTGACCGGCAGGCAGTTCTTCCCGCAGCTGATCTCCGGCCCGTTCCATCACGGCCTGGTGATCGTGTTCAGCATGGCCATGGCCGTCCTGGTCGTCGCGGCCATCCTGGCGCTGCGCCACGGCGGCCAGGAGCTGGTCAAGGAGCGGGCCGCCGAGAACGCCAGGGCCACCAGGGCGGCCGCCGAGGCCGAGGCCGAGAACGCGATGCAGCCCTGATCAGGTAGGCGTCGCTCTACCGGAGATCGACCTCGCGGGCCAGCAGGTCGTCGAATGTCTCCCGCCGTACCCCGACCCTGGCCGTTCCGTCGCGGCAGTAGATCACCGGCGGCCTGAGCGCGGCATTGTAGTTGTTCGACATGGTGAAGCAGTAGGCGCCGGTTACCGGGACGACGACCAGGTCGCCGATGCTCGGGCTGGCAAGCTCGACGTCCGGGGTGATCACGTCGCCCGACTCGCAGTGCCTGCCGACCAGGTCGGCGAGCACGGGCTCGGCGTCCCACCGGCCGACCACCAGCGGCGTGAAGCGCTGCCCGTAGAGCGGGAACTCCAGGTTGTCCCCCATCCCGCCGTCCACGGCAACGTGCAGCTTGCCGGCGCGCTTGATCGTGACCACCCGGTACAAGGTGAGCCCTGCCTGCGCCACCATCGAGCGGCCGGGCTCGATCAGGATCTCGATGTCCTCGCCGAGGTGCTTGTGCGCGGCACCTACCAGGCGCTCGACGTACTCGTGCACCGGCGGCGCGACGTCCTCGTGCTCGTAGCGGACGCCGAGCCCGCCGCCGAAGTCGTAGACCTCGAAGCGCTCCAGGCTGGCCAGTGCGGCGACGGCGGCCTCGAACTGGTCGATGCTGAGTACCTGGGAGCCGATGTGCGCGTGCAGGCCGCGCAGGTCGATGACATCGACGGCGCGCATCCTGGCGATCGCCTCAGGCACGTGCTCGACCGGCACGCCGAACTTGGACCGCTTGCCGCCGGTGGCGAGCGCGGCGTGGGTGGAGGACTCCACGCCGGGGCTCACCCGCAGCAGCACCGGCGTGCGCCCGGTGGCGAGCCGCTCGATCCTGTCGATGTCGTCGAAGCCGTCGACCACGATGTGCCCGATGCCCGCATCCAGCGCGGCCCGGATGTCCTGGTTGGACTTGGCGTTTCCGTGCATCACGATGGTGGCCGGGTCGGCGCCCGCCGCCAGCGCCATCGCAAGCTCGCCCGCGCCGACCACGTCGCAGCCGAGGCCCTCATCGGCGAGCACCCTGATCATCGAGACCGACGGGTAGGCCTTGACAGCGAAGCACACCCGGCTGTGCGGGTGCCTGCCGGTCAGCGCGGACAGGTACTCGCGCGCCTTGTCCCGCAGCGCCTGCTCGTCGACCACATAGGCCGGGGTGCCGAACCGCTCGGCGATGTCCGACAGCAGGCAGCCGCCCACTCGCAGATCCTCGCCGTCGACGACGGCCGACGGCGGCAGCAACGACAGATCAGGCATTCCGGGCATCCTCCCCCGCTCGGGAACGCCCACCAGACTACGGGCCGCTCCCGGCCGCGCTCCGCCCGGTCAGCCGATGGTGCCGGTGTCGTAGGTCGTCGCGCGGTAATTGGTGATCGTATCGCCGCACCGCCGCGGGCCGGTGCGGTTGTATCTGGCCGAGATCGTGGTGCGGTAGGTGCCGCTCTCGCGCAGGCCGCGGAACCGGCCGGTGGCCTTGGTGACGCGGAAGACCCCGACCTGGCGGATCGAGAACCAGCAGGTCGCGAGGTTTGGGCCGCTCACCGACGTCCTGGTGGGCCGCCTGGCGATGATGATCCGGCCGCGGGGGAACGCGAGCGTGGCTGAGCGCGGGTAGTAGGTGCCGGAGGACCGGAACGCGCCCGACGCGGTTACCACCGGCTGCTTTGGGCCCGGCCTGCGGTCGACGATCTTGTAGACCTCGCGGCCGGACAGGGCTGGCCGCACCCAGGCGGCGGCCAGGGCCCGTGGAGCCGGCCCGCACGCAAGGCCGACCGCGAGCGCCGCTGCGAGGATGATGGTCGAAACCGCGGCCGGCGCGGCCGCTGGCGTGGTGCGTCCCATCTGACTACCTCCGATACTCTGCCGCCCCGCTCTATTCCCAGCCCGTCCCCGGCCCGGCCGGGCCCAGCGGAGCTAGCCGAAGTGACCCACCGCCGCGACCGAGGCGATCACCGCGAGCGCGAGCAGGGCTGCGCCGTCCCACCGCCGCCAGCGGACCGTGCTGAGCAGCAGGTCGAGGTGAGTGCTCGCGGCCGGCCCGGCGGGCAAGGACCGCAGCTCGCGCACGTCCCTGAGCAATGCGGCGGCCCGCGCGGCGCCGTGCGCGGCTCCGATCGCCGCCCCGGCCGTCAGCCCTGCCAGCGGCCCGCCCATCGCGGCGACCACGAGCAGGAGCGCGCCGAACCCGCCGTACGGGTTGCGGGTCAGGAAGCCAGGGCCGAGTATCGCCCCCCAGACCAGCACCCGCCTGCGTGGCGACGCGTCGATCAGCATGGTCTGCGGCACCTGCCAGCGGCGGCCCGGGGGCGGCAGGCCGCGGCGGCCGCTGACCTCGACAACGCCGTAGTAGCAGCCGTAGGCCACCGCGGCGGCCAGCGCTATCCCGGCCACCGGCAGGACGCCGAGCACGAGGCCAACCACAAGCCAGGTGATGGTGGCCGGTACCGCGTAGGCCGTCACCACCCAGGCAGCGCTCATCTGCCTCCCGACCGGAAGGCCCGCGGCTAGCGAGGCAGCGGAGTTGGCGCCTCAAGGCGAGCAAGCCTTGGAGTACCCGTTCAGCACGGCCAGGATCACCGCGAGCCCGGCCAGCACGATGGTCACGGCGCCTGCACCTGCTGCAGCCTGTGCTGCTCGGCACGGACGTCGGCCGGGCTCAGGCAGTGACAGCAGATGCACTCGCTGAGGCAGGTACACCAGTCGTGGCAGCCCGATGAGCCGATGCAGTCGTAGCAGACCTTGTAGCCGAGCCCCTTGCCGAGGCCCATGCAGGCGATCCAGCTACCCTGTGGCCACTCGCAGCGGTACCCCTGGTAGTTGATGCAGTTGCCCTTGTCGTAGGCGCTTGTGCACAGCTGGTGCCCGGGCGGGCAGCCGATGCCAGGGCAGCGGTCGCAGTGCCTGGTCGGGCCGCAGTGGCAGTAGGTGGCGGCCTCGGCCGGGCGTGTGCCGGTCGCCAGCGCGGCCAGCCCGGCCGTCCCGCCAACCACCGCCCGGCGCAGCACGTCTCTGCGGTTCACTCTCCTGGCCACCCGCTCGCTCAGGGTCACCCGGCCGACCGCTCCCTGGCCAGACCGGCCGATCTTCATGGCTCTACCCCTTTCCCGTTGTACCTCTCCCCCGCTGCGAGGTCATGGACACCACCCGGCGGCGCGGGCACCACGGCCAGCACCTGCTCCGGTGCGGGCAGCAGGCAGGCCTGGACAAAGGCGCGCACCTCGGCCGCCCTGATGACCGATCCCGCCGCCTGCACTACCCCGGCGCCGTCGACTGCCACGAGCAGCGGCGTGGCCGAGGCGCGGTAGGAGGCGAGCCCGTCCCCGGCGGGACGGCCGATCTCGATCCTGGTCGACCGGAACGTGTCCGAGATCTCCAGGTAGCTCGGCGGGTCGGAGATCAGCAGCAGCAGCCGCACCGCGGCAAGCTCGCCCGCATCGTGCAGGTGGTCGAGCACCGCAACCAGCTGCTCGCAGGATGGGCAGGTCGGGTCGACGAACGCGAGCAGCAGCGGCTGCCCGTCCCCCGGCCGCAGCCGCTCGGCCGACGGAGCGCCCGGCCTGACGTAGGTCAGCGGTGCGGCCGTGCTGCCCGCCACCGGACCGAGGCCGTCCTTGCGGCCGTCGCCGGCCAGCACGTGACCGAGTTGCCGGAACATGATCACCACAAGCAGGCCGAGCGCGCCGAGAAGGGCCCACTGCGCCACCGCGAGATAGACCGGGATGCGGATCACGACGCGAGCCCTGGACCGGCGGCCCCTGACCCGGCGGCCCCTGACCCGGCGGGCCTCCACCCGGCGGTCCCTGAATCGGCGGGCCCTGAACCGGCGATACTGCCGGATCCGAGTGCCGCGCCAGCGGCGAAGGCGCAC
>Ga0335078_10010244_pt1 | contig 13888 bp, 15 predicted proteins | sample Lox_Sample_32_FD_206711 | JGI IMG/M metagenome (GOLD analysis project Ga0335078, IMG submission 206711) | Soil microbial communities from Loxahatchee National Wildlife Refuge, Florida, United States - Lox_Sample_3.2 | ecosystem: Environmental > Terrestrial > Soil > Wetlands | place: USA...
GGTCAGCGTGACGCCGGGCGCGATATGGGCGAGTTCGCGCGGCAGCAGCGAGGCGGGTCCGCACAACACGATCTGCGCGCCGAATTTCGAAAGCAGGTAGACGTTGGAACGGGCCACGCGGCTGTGGGCGATGTCGCCGATGATGGCCACGCGCAGGCCCTCCAGGCTGTGGCGGCGGTCGAGGATGGTGCGCGCGTCCAGCAGCGCCTGAGTGGGGTGCTCGTGGGTGCCGTCGCCGGCGTTGATGATGGGCATGGCGAGGTGGCGCGCCAGAAAATGCGGGGCCCCGGACGCCGCATGCCGCATGACAATGGCGTTGGGGCGCATGGCCGCCAGCGTGTTTAGCGTATCCACCAGCGATTCGCCCTTGGACACGCTGGAGCCGGAGGCGGCGATGGAAACGGTGTCCGCGCCCAGGCGCTTGGCGGCGATTTCGAAGCTGGTGCGGGTGCGAGTGGACGCTTCGAAGAAGAGATTGACAATCATCTTCCCGCGGAGCGTGTCCAGTTTCTTCTGCGATTGGTCCTGAACAGGTTGAAACTGCTTGGCGCGCGCCAGGATGGCTTCGATCTCGGCGCGATCCAGTTCTTCGATTCCCAGCAATCCTGCCGGCATGGCTTAAACGGCTTCGCTCTCGGCGACCTTTTCGACCATGAGCACCTTCTCCATTTGGTCGACTTCCTGGAATTTGACTTCGATGATTTCGTTGTCCGTGGTTTGCACGGTACGGCCGACGAATTGGGCTTCGATGGGCAACTCGCGGTGGCCGCGGTCGATCAGGACCAGCAGATGCACGCGGGCCGGGCGGCCGTGGTCGAACAGGGCGTCCAGCGCGGCGCGGATGGTGCGGCCGGTGTAGAGCACGTCGTCCATCAGGATGATGTCCTTGCCTTGCACGGAAAACTGGATTTCGGTGGCGCTGACCACGGGCTTGATATCGACGGTAGTGAGGTCGTCGCGGTAGAGATTGATATCCAGAATGCCGACGGGCACGGCGTGCTGTTCGAGCGATTCGATTTTGCGGGCCAGGCGCTGGGCGAGAGGCACGCCGCGGCGGCGAATGCCGATGAACGCCAGGCGGTCGAGATCGGAATTCTTCTCCAGAATTTCGTGCGCCAGCCGCACCAGGGTGCGGTCGATTTCCGAGGCGCTCATGAGTTGGCCTTTGACGCGGGTAAGGGGCATGGGCGTGGTAAGCAACAGGGTAGCATGGCGGACCGCGACGCGCGTAAGAGCCTGCGGGTGCTTACCCGCTCTGGGGATTTCTGATTGGCGGAAACCGCTCCCCACGGTCGCGCCTCAGTAAACCTCGCGAAATCAGCGCGAATATTACCGAGCCGCGACCATAAGCGAGTGGTTTCCCCGAAGCGGTTAAGCACCCAGAGTCTACCGCCGCTCGCTATTGGTTATAATCGCAACGATAGGAGAATCGTATGGAACTGCGTCCTTTGCACGACCGCGTCGTTATCCAGCGCCTGGAAGAGGGCGAAACCAAGCGCGGGGGCATTATCATTCCGGATACCGCCAAAGAGAAGCCGCAGCAGGGATCCGTGATTGCGGTAGGGAACGGCAAACTGCTGGAGACCGGCGAGCGCATGCCGCCCGAGGTGAAAGCGGGCGACCGCATCCTTTTCGGCAAGTACTCGGGCGCCGAAGTCAAGCTCAATGGGGAAGATTACCTGATTCTGAAAGAGGACGAGATCCTCGGGGTCCTGGAATAGCCTGCGCCAAGATCGCCGACCCCCGTGTACAATATCCACGAGGTGATCGATGGCGTGCAACCCGGAAGCGCTCGATGATGTCCCGTTGTTTGCTCTGCTGGACGCAGATGAGAAGGCCGTGCTGGCCGCGCAAGTCGAACTCAAGCGATTCGCGGCCCGCGAGCGGATCTACAAGATAGGCGATCCCGGCGGGAAGGCATACGTGGTGGTGTCTGGGCGTGTCCGGCTAACCACCGTCGATGAAGATCACCAGGAGGTGGTGATCGATGAGCCGGGCAATGGCGAGTTCTTCGGTTTCGCCTCGATGCTGGACCAGACACCGCACCAGACCGATGCCTTCGCGGTGGACGAGTCTGTGTGCCTGGAGGTGGAGCGGACCGACATCGCGATCCTGATAGAGCGCAAGCCGCACGCGGGAATGGACATGCTGACGGTGCTGGGCCGTCAGTTCCACGCCTCGCAACAACTGGTGCGCATGCGCGCGACCCGCAATCCGAACGACGTCATCGAGGAACGCGAAACCACGGGCGAGCGCATCGCCGACGGGGTCGCCCGTTTTGGCGGGTCGTGGTCCTTCATCATCGCGTTTTCGGTAGCCATTACGGTCTACACCTACATCAATGTGCAGCTGCGTGGAGCGGCCTGGGATCCCTACCCGTTCATCCTGCTCAACCTGTTCCTTTCCATGATTGCGGCGATCCAGGCGCCGGTGATCATGATGAGTCAAAACCGGCAGGACAAGAAAGACCGGCTGCGCAGCGAGCTGGACTTCGACGTCAATCGCCGCGCCGAATCCGAGATTCAAGGCATAGCGCGGAAGCTGAATCTGCTGGGCGAGAAGCTGGGCGACGTGGAGGATCTGCTCCGCGAAAAACTGTTGCGCGAGGGACCGCCGGCAGTCCCGCCGGCCCTGCCTCAGAATTGATATTGCGCCGGCTTGATGTTCTTGGCGCGCAGGTACACGATACACTGGCCGCGGTGGTGCGCGGTGTGATCGGTGGCCAGGAGCAGCAATTCCATGCCGGTCATCTTGCCTTCCGGCGAGTCGAAGGTTTGGAACATGCGCTCGTGTTCGAGACCGGTCAACGCGCCGATGCAGAAGTCGTAGGAATCGGCGAGCACCTTCATCACGGAAGCCTTGTCAAACTTGCTCGGCTTGGCGATCGGGTTTTTCTGGCCCGAAAGCGTGGCAAAGAAGAACGCATTGGCGCCGGCGATGTGCGCCAACTGCTCGCCGAAGCTCATTTCCGCGGCATTCGGTTTGAAAGAGTAGTCCTCGGCGGGCATCTGTTCGGCTAGGGCCAGCATATACTTCTTGGAAGTCTTCCAATGATCCGCAAGCACGGACGGAACGGTGCCCGGTTCTTGCGCCAGGGCCGGCAGCACGAGAGCCGCGCCCACCAATAAAGTCGTCGTCAACCGATGCATTGCAATTCCCCCTCTGGTTTTGAGTGCGGCAGGCTCCCCGCGACGCGCGCGCGGCAACCCGCATCCGAGTTATCCAGGCTATCCTATCACACTGGAAAACCTGTATCGATATGGCCGGGGTCGAGCGGATCAAACGCGAATGACGACGACCGGGCAGGGTCCCAACTGCAGGACGCGATGAGCTGTGGAGCCAAACACCGCAAGATCCAGGGCGCCACGGCCACGCACTCCCATGACCACGACGTCGATTTGCAGTTCCAAAGCGAGCTGGATGATCTGTTGGTACGGTTTCCCGATGCGCACCAAGGTCTTGATCCTGCCCGTTTCGCGCCCTTCCAGGGGAATGAGCCGATCGAGTTGGTGCGCCGCCTTAGCGATTGCAGCCTCAATGTTGGCCGAAACGGGGATGTCCTCCAACACGTGCAGCAGCGCGAGCTCGGCTTTGTACTCCGTGGCCAAAGAGATCGCATAGTCCAAAGCCCGCTGCGAATTCTCGGAGAAATCCGTGCAAAGAAGGATTCGGCGCAGATGGACAGTATCCCGCCGCGGATCCAGGGCGATCGGTTCGTGGGGAGGTTTACGGACCGCCAAGACCGGGCAGGAAGCCCTGCGCATGACCCGTTCGGTCACCGATCCGATCATGAACCGGTCAAACCCCCGCCGGCCGTGCGTTCCCATGACGATCAGGTCGATGTTCCGGGCTTCGGCAAGCGCCAGAATGCAGTCGGGCGCCATGCCTAGCTGCACGATGCGTTCCGGCTGAGTATCGTTGTTTGGGTGGTTCTTCAGGAATTCCTGCAGTTCCTCCTCGGCGTTTTCGAGAAGGCGCTCGCAGAACTCCCGGTAGAGTCCGGCGGTGGTGGCAAACGAAGCCGAAGGATATCGGGACAGCTCTACGACCTGTTGCGCAAACAACTTAGCTCGATAGTGCCGTTCCAGCGACAAGGCGTGGAGATACGCGCATACCGAGAACTCTGAGAAATCGATGGGACAGAGGATGCGTTTGATTTCAGGCATGGCCCCTCCAGCGTAAAGGATCGCCGGATATCCCGCAACGCGCGCGAGCGAGGCCGCATCCTATGTAGCAGGGGAAGTTATCACACACTCGGCGGAACGCCCGAATCCGAAGCAGTGGCGCGACCGCGGCTTGTACGCGGCGTGGCTGGGGCACAGCACTGTGCTGCTCAAACTGGACGGCGTGACCATTCTGACCGATCCTGTGCTGGGCAATCGCGTGGGCTTGAGCTTTGGACCGATGACGCTGGGGTTAAAGCGCCAGGTGGCGCCCGCACTGCGCGTCCACCAACTGCCGAAGATCGATCTGGTGCTGCTCTCGCACGCGCACATGGACCACTTCGATCTGGCCACGCTGCGCGCCCTCGAGAGCCGATCGACCACGGTAGTCACGGCCTCCAGGACCAGCGACTTGCTGCGCACCCGCCGCTACGGCGGCGTCAAGGAGCTGGGGTGGGGCGAGCGCACGCGCGTGGGACCCATCGGGCTGCGGGCGTTCGAGGTCAATCACTGGGGCGCGCGCATGCGCAGCGATACCTATCGCGGATACAACGGCTACCTGATCGAGGTGGGCCGCTACCGGGTGCTGTTCGGCGGCGATACGGCGGCTACCACGGCTTTCCGGGCGCTGCGCAGTTCGCGGCGCATCGACCTGGCGATTATGCCGGTGGGCGCGTACGATCCCTGGATCCGGTATCACTGCACCCCGGAACAAGCCTGGCAGATGGGCAACGATGCCGGCGCGGAGATCTTTCTGCCTGTGCATCACCAGACCTTTCCGCTCAGCCGCGAACCGCGGCAGGAACCGATCGAACGATTCTATGGCGCGGCGGGGAAAGAGCCGGAACGGGTCGGCATCGCACGCATCGGGCAGGAGATGACGCTGTAGGTCAGAAAGCCAGACTCAGCGCCGGGGAGGGCGCCGCAGGCTGGGAGCCTGCCCCACCAAGCCCGGCCAGCAGCCTTTCGATCTCGCGTGCGATTTCGGCGGGCGCGCCGGTGGCATCCACGCGGTGGCATCCGCCGTTGCGGTAATACGCGACCACCGGACCGGTGGCGTCGTGGTAGGCCTTCAGGCGTGCCAAGATCACTTCCTCGGTGTCGTCCTCGCGGCGGATTAGCGGCTGCTGATCCTCGTCGCAGATCTCGCCGACTTTGGGCGGCTGCGAGAGCATGTTGTAGATACGCCCGCATTGGCCGCATTGGCGGCGCGCGGTAATGCGGGAGACCAGCACCTGGGCGGGCACATCCAGAAAGATGGCGATGGGTTGGGGCAGACCCAGTTTCCGTAGCAGGCCGTCGAGGAAGGTAGCTTGCTCCAGGGTGCGCGGATAGCCGTCCAGCAGGAAGCCGGAGGCGCAGTCGGGCTGCTGGATTCTGGAGGCTACGATCTTGTCGACGATGGCGTCGCCGACCAGTCCTCCGGATTTCAGAATGGAACACGCCAGGCGGCCCAGTTCGGTGCCGGCGCGGCACTCGGCGCGGAACATCTCGCCGGTGGAAATGGCGGGGATGTGAAAACAGTGGGCAATCGACGCTGCCTGCGTACCTTTGCCGCAGCCGGGCGGACCGAATAACAGGACGATCATGCTCGCCTCCTGGACCAAAACAGATTTACAGGTCCGGTACTATTATACCTTCAGGCGAGAGGCGAATGCGAGTTCCCCTCCACTCGACCGTGTTGCCGAAGAGGCCGGATGCCCAGATGGCGAAACCCCAAAGGTCGCGAAAGGGGATCCAGCAGACGCGCCGGAGCGCCGCGCGATCCTGCAGCACGCCCCAACCCACCCACATTCCGGCCAGCAGACGAACGGCTAGCGCCGCTAATCCGGCCGGCCAGGCGCCCGCGGCCATGGCGACCAGGGACCAGAAACTGGCATGCGTGATCAGGTAGCCGTAGTAACCGCCTGGCCGCGATACGCGGATGCCGCGCGACCAGCGCAGTTGGTGACGCCAGGCTTCGCGCCAAGTGGCGCCGCCCAGGTGCGTTTCGACGATGGCCGGCGCGAACACCACGCGCAGGCCGAGGCCGCGGATGCGGCGTCCGAGTTGGTAATCGTCGGCCAGGTAATCGCCGATGGCCGCGAATCCGCCGATGCGGTGGAGGTCTTCGGCCCGCAGGAGCATAGTCGAGCCGAGAGCGAATTCCACCGAGCCGAGCATGCGCGCGACCAGCACGCTGGGGGCGAATTCGGTGGCCACGCCCAGGGCTTCCCAACGGCCCGGCCAGTTTTCAGACTGCGCGCGATAGAGGCAGGTGACCAGGCCGGCCTGGGGCTGACCGAGGAGGGCAGTCACCTGGTGCAGGTAGTCTGGCTCGACCCGTATGTCGCTGTCGTTGATCAGCAGTAGCGGGTAACGGGCCTGAGCGGCCAAGTCGGCCAGCACACCGACCTTGGCGTTGGGCATCTTGGTGGAGGTGGCAATCAGGCGGATGGGGAGCGCGGGGAATTCCGCGATGAGACGGCGGATATCTTCTGCGGCAGGGTCGTCGGCGCGGCCGATGCCGAACAGGATCTCGTATTGCGGGTAGTCTTGCAGGGCATGGGAGCGGATGGCTTCGTAGAAGTGCGGGTCGCGGCCGTGTATGGGCTTCAGGATGGAAACCGGCGGGCTGGCGTGAGGCGCATCGGTGGCCGCAGATCTGCGCCACCATATAGCCGCCACAATGACCAGCAGCCAGTAGGCCGCCGAAGCGATCGCGGGGGCGGCCAGCCAGATCACAGTGACAGCAACGCTACGCCGCAGGCTACCAGCGATGCGCCCGCCCAGCGCTCCAAAGTCACCGGCTCCCCTAACAGGTATTTCGCCAGCACCGTCTCCAGCACATAACTGCCGGCGGTGGCCGGCACGGCGAAGCTGAGATCGGCCACCGAGAGGAGCGCGATGAACGCGAAGAAGGAGACGGTCATGGCGGCCACGGAAGCCACGATCAGCTTGTTGCGCACCAGCATGGCCAAGGCGCGCCGGAGGGCGCCCGGCCGGAAATCGCGGATTTCGCCGTGACGCTTCATGGCCGCGGCTTGCAGCACGTCGGACGCGGTCGTCGCCACGGCGATGAGGGCTACCAGCAGCCACTTCATGATGGCGCTCTGGAGCGATGCGGAGCGGTGCGCGCCACCAGGGCCACGCCAGCCACAATCAACACGATGCCGGCCCAGCGCCAGTGGGAGATGGCTTCGTGCAGAAACAGCATGCCCGCGAACGCGGACAGCACATAGCCGATGGAGGTCACCGGCAGCACATAACTCAGGTCCGCCCAACTCAGCAAGGCCAGTTGAAAGAAGAGCCAGAGGATCAGCAGCGAGATCCCCAGGGCTACATACGGGTTGAAGACGGCGCGCACATACGCCAGGGGCGATAGAGTGACTGTGCGTCCGACCTGGCGCATGCCTAAGCTGAGGGACAGGTTTCCGAAGAGGCTGCTTAGGACTACCAGAACGGTGAAGAAACGGGTTTTAGAGCAGGCGGCCTGGGAGGCCGCCGCAGGCTGAGAGCCTGACCCACTTTGACTAGTCACCGGAGTTGGCCGTGGCCAGCGCCTTCTCGGAGGCCACGAACTTCTTCCGTTTGGAGCGCAGGGCCAGGTATTCGCGGGCTTCCTTCGAGAGACGCTTGCGCTCGCTCGAATCGAAGATGGCCTTGCGCACCACGCGCCAGATCACGCGCGGGCGGAAATAGTATTCGCCGTAGAAGCGCTCGACCCACTCGACCAGTTCGCCGCGGTCGAGGCCGGGATAGATGATGTTGGGAAGCTGGTGGCCGGTTTCATCGGTCATGGCGTCGATGGTGATGAGATCGTTCTTCTTCACGTAGTCGTAGAATTCGGTGCCGGGGTAGGGGTGCGCCAGCGAAACCTGGATGGTTTCGGTGTCCAGGCGCTTGGCGAAATCGATCGTCTTGCGGATACTTTCGCGGGTCTCGCCAGGCAAGCCGATGATAAAGTCGCCGTGCACCACCAGTCCCAGCTTCTTACAGTTGTCGGTGAACCGCAGAGCCATATCGATGGTGGCGCCCTTCTTGATGTTCTTGAGGATCTGCTGGTCACCGGATTCGTAGCCCACGATCAGAAGGCGGCAGCCGGAGTCCTTCATGGCCTTCAGGGTGTCGTAATCGGTAGTCACGCGCGAGGTGCACGACCAGGTGAAATTGAGCGGCTTCAGCTTCTTGCACAGCTCGATGGTGCGCGCCTTCTGATAGTTGAAGGTATCGTCGTCGAAGAATATTTCCTTGACGTAGGGAAACGCCTCTTTGGCGTAGGCCGCTTCGCGCGCGATATCGTCGGTGGAGCGCAGCCGCCAGCGGTGGCCCGAATGCGTCTGCGGCCACAGACAGAAGGTGCACATCGCCGGACAGCCACGCGAGGTGTAAAGCGAGATGTAGGGATTCAGCAGAAACGGGACGTTGTAGCGGCGGACATCGAGATCGCGCTGATAGACCTTGGTAACCCACGGCAACTCGTCGAGATTCTCGATGGGCGCCCGCTCCGGGTTGTTGACGATATGACCGTTCTTGCGGAAGCTGACGCCCGGCAAATCTTCCACGGGCGTGCCACGGGCGTAGTCCGCGATCTGGTAATCGAACTCGCGGCGCACCACGAAATCGATGGCCGGCGAAGTGCGCAGGGACTTCTCCGGCTCCACTGTGACGGGCGGTCCGACGAAGGCGACTTTCAACTTAGGGTTGGAGTCCTTCATCATCTCGGCCATCTTCACGTCCACGTGAAAACCCGGGGTGGAAGTAAAGAGCACCAGCAGTTCGAAGTCGTTGGCCATGGCCACGGTCTGCTCGATGGAGATCTTGTGCGGAGGCGCGTCCACCACCTTGCTGTCGGGCAGCATGCCGGCGGGATAGCAGAGCCACACGGGATACCAGTAGGATTCGATCTCCCGGGTGGCTGGCCAGCGCGAACTGGCGCCGCCATCGAAGCCTTCAAAAGAAGGCGGGTTCAGAAACAGTGTTCGCATGAATGGTCACTCGGCGGGCGATCGGCTATTCGCCCAAATCTACCAGGCTCGCCCGCTTGGGGTCGTCGGCTAACGATACGTTCCGGAAATCAATGGTCAGCTCCGCCGGACCCACCAGCCGGGTGTCCACTACGCTGTGAATCTGGCGCGGAACAGAAATACCGTTTTGAATCGTGTACTCTTTCACGAACTCGATCTGCCTTAAGAATAGCGACGGCGGTTTGATCAGGCGGCCCGACTCACGGAGGCACAGGAACGTCTTGGCGTCGATCCAGATTTCGCCTTTGAACAGGCCCACCAGCTTGCGCCGGGGAGTCACCTGAAATACCTCGACAGATTGGCCAGCCGACTGCCTCGTTCCCTTATATTTGAACTTGTAATTGGCCGGCGTGACGGCCAGCGACGGGGAGCCTTCCGCCTGCGCCTCGGCTTCGGCGGCGAGATAGCGCGCGATCACGTGGTACTTGACGGAGTTGTCGCCTTCGTAGCGCAGGGCTTCGTAGGTGATGCGGCCTAAGCGTGAGATGCGCCGAAGCCCATGCAACCGGCCGTGTTTCTTAAGTCTGGGCAGTGAAGCTTGAATATCCACTTCCATCGACGAGCCTTCGAGGGCGCGCTCCTGCTGTTGGGACGCCGCCCAATAATTCTCGACGACGGAATCCGGACTGGTTGCCGTGGCAGCCCTCGATAAGCCGAGGGACACAACAAACACGATGAGGGCGTGCTGGTTCACATTGGATCGCAAAGTATTAATCCAGGATAACAGAATGTACCATTCTGTAGATGTTTACTACAAGCCGGAGGTTGCTGATTAAACGCGCACTGACCTCAAGGCTTCAAATACTTGTCGAACCACCCGATAGCCAGCTTCCGCGCCCGCTGGTGCACTTCGTAGTAAATCCATAGTGTGTGATGTTCGGAAGCAGTACCAGGTTCTTTGCGCCGGTGAACCGCTGGTAGGCCTTCAGCGAGCCGGTGGGGGATGTGAACAAAGCGCCGCAGTGCGCCATGCAGTTTGTGACTGCCGAAAAGGAAGAGTTATTCGATAACCGCGATCATGCGCTATGTCTATCGGATCCACCACCTCGCGCACCTCCTGGACTTCGGCCGTGAACTCTCCATTGGCATGCTCACGCGGTTCCGGCGCCGTCAGGATGACGCGCGCATCTCTGTCGCTCCAAGCGCCTGCCAGATAGCTGGCTGGCGCGAAGGCGATGGCATCCGGCCGGAGCAGCGCGGTGGTTCCACCCCAGCCGTGGGCCATCAAAATCGCGGGCAACTTTTTGACGGCGGAAGCCTTGGGCGCGAAGACCTCGGCCGACATGCGGGTACCTTCGCGCATGATGTTGGCGCGGCGGAAGGAGCGATCCCCGGGCGGCGCGAACGGGGCGGGATGCGTCCACGCGGCTATGGAACATAGCGATCGAGAGGGTGCCATGCATTAGTGATGGAACTGGGAGCCTTCCGTTTTGGGCCGCAAGCCCGGCTGGGTGGCGAACCAATCCAGGTGCCGTCGGACGTCCTTCACCAGCATGTCCGCCAGATCACAGGTGAAGCCGTTGCGCACCACCACCCGCTGCACGACCATGTCCTGCCTGTTGGCGGGCATGCGGTAGGCGGGCACCTGCCAGCCGCGGTCGCGCAAGCGGTCCGCCAGATCGTACAGCGACCAATGCGCATCCTGCTTCAACGTCCAGCCGAATACCGGCAGGTCTGTGCCGCGGCTGACCAGTTCGAACGGCCCCAAATCGGCAATTTGCTCCGCCAGCCGCACGGCGACATCCTGGCAGGCCTGATGAATGGCGCGATAGCCCGACTTCCCCAGCCGGATCAAATTGTAATATTGTGCCACGATCTGGCTGGCGGGGCGCGAGAAGTTGATGGCCAGGGTGGGCATGGTTCCGCCCAGATAGTCGACCTTGAAGATCAAGTCCGGATGGAGGTCGGCGGCCTCGCGCCAGACTACCCAGCCGACGCCGGGGTACACCAAACCATACTTGTGTCCCGATGTATTGATCGATTTCACGCGCGGCAATTGGAAATCCCAACGCAATTCCGGCTGGATGAACGGCGCGACAAAAGCGCCGCTGGCGCCATCCACGTGGATCGGAATATCCAGGCCGGTCTCCTCCTGCAGCCTGTCCAGGGCCGCGCTTAACGCCGCGACATTTTCGTAGTCGCCAGTGAAAGTATTGCCAAGCACCGAGACGACGCCGATGGTGTTCTCGTCGCACGCCTGGGCGGCTCGCTCCGGGTCGGTCACAAAATCGTTGCCCGCGAGCGGAACCGAGCGCTCTTCGATATCCCAATAGCGCGCGAACTTGTGCCAGCAAACCTGCGTATTCGTGCCCATAACCAGGTTCGGCCGGTCGGCCGGCTTGCCCGCTTTGCGCATCTTCTCGCGCCACCGCCATTTCAATGCCAGGCCGCCCAGCATGCAGGCTTCGCTGGAGCCGATGGTGGAGGTGCCCGCAGTTTGCTCGGGGTCTGGCGAGTGCCATAGTTTGGCGAGCATGTGGACGCACCGCAGTTCAAGCTCGGCTGTCTGCGGGTACTCGTCCTTGTCGATCATGTTCTTGTCGAAGGTCTCCGCCATGAGCTTGCTCGCTTCCGGCTCCATCCACGTGCCGCAAAACGTGGCGAGATTGAAGCGCGAGCTGCCATCCATGATCAGCTCATCGTGGATGAGATGGTAGGCGGTGGAAGGTGGCATGCCTTCGTCGGGAACGTCGTGCCGGGGAGCCGGTCCCAGGAGCCAATGGCGCGCGTACATGGGCCGCATGACGCGCAGCATTTCGTGTGCGGGGTGATCGTGTTCGTCCATGGTTTGGATATCACTGTACCAGATCGGCAGGCTACAATGAGTAAAAATGACCTTTTGTTTGGGAATCACTGTTGAAGACGGCTTGGTGGGCATCGCCGACACACGCGTGCTCACGGGCAGCGAGTCCATGGTTGCGAAGAAAGTGGCCACCTACGAAGGGCCTGGTTTTTCGTTTTTCATCATGACCTCGGGCTTGCGCTCGTTGCGGGACAAGGCCCTGCTCTATTTTGAAGAGGCGTATACCCGCCAGATCGGCGCGCGCGACCGTCTGTTCAAGGTCGTGAACCTCTATGCGGGCCAAGTGCGCCGGCTGGCGGAAGAAGAGGGACCATCGCTGCGCCAGGCGGATTTCCAGTTCAATATGACCTCTCTGATTGGCGGCCAAATGTCATCGGACTCGGCGCACCTGTTGTTTCTGGTTTATCCGGAAGGTAACTGGGTCGAGATCGGTCCGGACACACCGTATCAGATCATCGGCAATTCCGGCTTTGGCAAGCCCATCCTGGAACGCTCGCTGACTCACAAGGATTCCATCCTCTACGCGTTTAAACTGGGCATACTGGCGTTCGACGCCACGCGGCTGTGCGCCGCCAATGTGGATTTTCCCATCGATCTGCTGCTGTATAAGCGGCAGAGTTTCGAGCTGATCGAGCACCGCTTCGAGCGCAAGGATCTGGCGCAGATTTCAGACTGGTGGCAGGAGCGCATGCGGTGCGCGGTCAATGAACTGCCCTCGGAATGGGTCGAGAGCGCCTTCTCGCGACTGGCGGGGCGAGGCTGGAGAGAGTGAAGAGCGGGTCCTGGAGGACCCGCGCAGACCTGGAGGTCCGCCCTACTCCGGTATCACATCTACTTCCACTTGCAACTCGTGCCGTGCGCCGCCGAGCAGCACGCCCCAGATGGGGCTGACGTCGCTATAATCTCGTCCCCAAGCCACAGTGATATGGCTATCGGAAGGCACGCAATTGTTCGTGGGATCGAAATCCACCCAACCGCTGCCGGGGCACCATGCCGAACACCAGGCGTGCGAGGCATCGGCGCCTGCCAGACGCGGACGCCCCGGCGGCGGCATGGTTCTCAGATAACCGCTCACATAGCGCGCCGGAAGGCCCAGAGATCGCATGCAGCCGATCTGGAGATGCGCAAAATCCTGGCACACCCCGCGGCGTTTCTCGAAAAAAGTCTGGACCGGCGTGGCGACTTCGGTGGCGTGCTTGTCAAAGCGGAAATCCTGGTGGATCCTGCGGGTGAGATCGAGCACCGCCGCCAGGAGCGGACGGCTCGCGGGAAACGACTCGCGCGCATAAGCGGCCAGCTCCGGACTGGCGATGACGCGTTGGGTATCGAAAACGTACTGCCAGGCGTTCAGCACTTCGTCACCGTTGTCGCCGGCCAACGCTTCCCGCACGCTCTCCCAGGGAGGAGACGCGGAGAAGTCGGGAGACGCGATGGGATTCACCTCCAGCCTGGTGTTGGCCTCCACGACCAGGCTCTCGTGAGGCTCGTGCAGCGTGAAGAAGGTCAGCGTGTTGCCGAAGTAGTCGAGGTGGGCGGAGGTAACCGACGGCGTAGGCAGGATGGCCACGTAGCTTTCCCAGCACGTCTGTTTCGGCAGATTCCGTGGAGTCAGACGCAGGACGTGATGCGACACCGAGACGGGGTCCTCATAATGGTACGTGGTCCTGTGCTGGACGCGATAGATCAAGTGGCCCGCTCCATTTCCGCGTGGCTGAAATAGACATTGGTGATGGCGTCCGACAAAGCCGGCAGCGCCGCGCCGGTGGCCGCCAGCAACTGGTCCAGCTCTTCGCGCATGCCATTCGCGTCCGGCTGACAGAGTGTGCGGACGTCCGCGGCAAACAGGTTCGCCGCCGCTTCTTCCAGGCGGGTCTGCTTGGAAATCGGCCAGGCAGCCCCGGAAGGCCGGCCGGCCA
>Ga0335078_10010245_pt1 | contig 13888 bp, 8 predicted proteins | sample Lox_Sample_32_FD_206711 | JGI IMG/M metagenome (GOLD analysis project Ga0335078, IMG submission 206711) | Soil microbial communities from Loxahatchee National Wildlife Refuge, Florida, United States - Lox_Sample_3.2 | ecosystem: Environmental > Terrestrial > Soil > Wetlands | place: USA: Florida...
CGGTGGCGTGAACCGATTTCCGCAGAAACTGGCCGAGTGAGAGGCGTGGTTGGGGGCGCAAATGCCTGCGCCACGCTTTGCCGTGCCCCGCCGCCATTCCCGCCGCCGACCCACCCAGCGCGCCCGACACGTAGATGGCATCGCCGGCGCGCGCGCTATCCCGGCGCATCGCTTTGCCGCGAGGAACCGCGCCGCATACCACCAAGTCGCAGGCCAGGCTGGCGCCGTGGGAAAGATCGCCTCCGGCAAGGACGGTCCTGGTCCTCCGCGCCAGGCGCAGCAGTCCGCCGAAGAAGCCGTCCACCCAGGCGGCGTCGCACCAGGGCGCCAGCGACAGCGACACCAGACAGAGGCGCGGCGTGCCGCCCATGGCGGCAATGTCGCTCAAACCGCGCGCCAGCGCTTTCCAGCCCACATCGCCGGCGCGATGCGTGGCGCGCTCGAAGTGCGTGTCCTCGATCAGCAGGTCGGTGGTGAAAAGCAGGTCTTCGCGGCTGTTGCGCACGCGAAAAACGGCACAGTCGTCGCCGATTCCCACCACAACTCCCGATCCCGGCGGCGCCAGAGCCACCCGGCGGAGCTTGTCCGTCAGCTCGGATTCGCTCTTCAGATAACGCTTACCCTTGACCATGGAAGTGCCATCTGAGAGAATACCTTACGCAGGAGATATGGTTGTTGGCCGTCGCCTGGAAATGTTCTAGCAAGCTTCGAAAGTCCGCTTTCCTTGCCTCAGGACCCCCCAAGAGCACGACGAACAATGAATCAGGAGAAGTGTAGTGAAAGAAAAAGGCGTTGTGAAGTGGTTTAATGCCGCCAAAGGCTATGGATTCATCCAGCGGCCGAGCGGCGACGATGTGTTCGTTCATTTTTCCGCTATTCAGTCGAACGGCTACAAGTCGCTCGATGAAGGCGCAGCCGTGGAGTTCGAGGTGAAACAGGGGCCCAAGGGGCTGCAAGCCGAAAACGTGACTGTCGTTTAGTGCATGCCCAGATTACCGAAGCACCGGCCGGGGGCCCCATTGCGGGCCCTCGTGCTGTTTTAGGAGGCCTTGGCGGGCGTCGTGGGGGTGGAACCGGTAAACGCACCCGGGTTTGACCGTGCCCGCGACTGGCTCGCGCACACGACGTCGCTGGCGGTGCTGACCGGCGCCGGTATCTCGGCCGAAAGCGGCGTACCCACCTTCCGCGGGGAAAGCGGCTTGTGGAAGGACCACAAGCCGGAGGACCTGGCAACGCCGGAAGCTTTTTCCCGCGATCCTCGCCTGGTCTGGGAGTGGTACAACTGGCGCCGCGAGCGGTTGGCGCCGGCGCTGCCCAATGCCGCGCACCACGCCCTGGTCAAGCTGGAAATCCGCGTCGCCGGTTTCACTTTAGTCACCCAGAATGTGGATGGCTTGCACGACCGCGCCGGCAGCGGCAAAATCCTCAAGCTGCATGGCGATATCTGGCGCCTGCGCTGCACCGCTTGCGGCGCCAACTGGCCCGACCGCCGCGTGCCCCTTCCCAAACTGCCGCCCCACTGCGGCTGCGGCGGGATGGCGCGTCCCGGCGTGGTGTGGTTCGGCGAGCCCTTGCCCGAGGGCATGCTGAAGGAAGCCGAACACGCGGTCGCGAGCGCGGATGTGGTGCTGGCGATCGGCACTTCCGCACTGGTTTACCCTGCCGCGGGGTTGATTCCCTACGCTCAACAGGCGGGCGCCAAAGTGATCGAGATCAACACCGAGGATACGCCCTACTCAGCCACCGTCGATTGCGCCTTGCGCGGACCTGCCGGAGAAGTGCTCCCCCAGTTGTTATAGGCGAATGCGCGCCGGGCAGCGCGCGCCTAAAAGCAGGCCGCCCGCTGGATCGGATACACATCCGCGGCGAATTGGTCGAGCACTTCGCGCAGCACCTGCGCGCGGCGCTGCAAGGCGGTTCGTTCGGCCTCCGCCATCCCATCGAGCGCCGGCAATAAGTGATCGGCCTCGCGCCACGCGTCCTCCGCGCGCTGCTGAAACTCTCTCAGCACCGCCCATTGCGGTTGCGAGCCCTGCGCCGCCACCACGCGCGCATACGAAAACCCCTGATCGAGCTTGGCGGATATCCATTCCGCCACCTGCCGATCGGTGCGGGCACGAAGCTGTGCGAGTTTTTGCACGTGAGGTTCCATCTCCTGCAACCTTCCGGATCGAATCCAGTGATTTCTCAGGCTCAAACTAATAGACGATGCAACTCGCGGTTTTGATCGCTCAGCGCGAAAAAATCTTGAGGAAAAACCGCGGCGCAGGCAAAGCCAGAAGCGCAGCAGGCTCCATCAAAAGGACTTGTCCGCGAAGCCCGGAATCACCAGTTTTGCCGCATGCCGCCGATAAAGACCGTCCGCGCGGTGTCGCGGCCGAAAAAGTAGGCCAACTCGCGGTAATCGTCACAATCGTGGATCACGAAGTCGGCCCGTTTTCCGGCTTCGAGCGACCCCAGGCTGTCGCCGCGCCGCAGGCTCGCTGCGGCATTCATGGTGGCTGCGGTGATGGCCTCGGCGCAGGTCATTTTCATTTGCGTTACTGCCAGGGACAAAACCAGCGGCATGGATGCGGTGGGCGAGGAGCCGGGATTGAAATCGGTTCCCAAAGCCACGGCGAGGCCGCATTCGATCATCTGGCGCGCCGCCGGGTACCGACCGGAGCCCAGGCAGTAAACCGAAGCCGGTAATAGAACGGGCTGCACGCGAGCCGCGGCGAGTGCCTTCCAGCCGCGCTCCGTGGTGGCTTCCAGATGGTCCGCGGTGTCAGCACCCATTTCTGCCGCCAGCAGAGATCCTTCATCGGCGCTGAACTGGTCGGCATGAATGCGGATACGGAAGCCGAGCGCGCGCGCCGCCTCCAGAATCGCGCGCGCTTCCGGCGCCGGAAAAACCGCGGGCTCGCAGAAAATATCGCACGATTCGGCGAGCGCTTCGCGCCGCACCGCGGGCAGCATTTCTTCCACCAGCAGCCGGATGTACTCGCTCCTGCGGCCGCGATATTCGTCAGGCACTTCGTGCGCGCCTAAAAACGTGGGCACGGTGCGCAGGCCAGCCTCCGCGCTTAGATCGCGAATGACGCGCAGGATCTTGATCTCGGCAGCGAGTGTCAGCCCGTAGCCCGATTTGGCTTCGATGGTGGTGGTCCCGCCGCGCAGGAACCATCCCCGGTAGCGCCGCGCCGCCGCCAGCAGGTCCGCCTCAGCCGCGTCCCGCGTACGCTCGACAGTGGAGCGGATACCGCCGCCGCGCGCCGCGATCTGTTGATACGTGGCGCCCGCGGCACGCTCCTCGAATTCATCGGCGCGATTGCCGGCGAAAACCGGATGCGTGTGAGCGTCCACGAAGCCGGGCAGTACGATACAACCGCCCGCATCCACAACTTCCGCATCCGCAGGAGCCAGGCGCTCAATCTGGGCGCGCGTCCCGGTTTTCAGAATGCGCCCGCCGCGCGCCATCAGCGCGCCGTCCGGAATGATCGCCAGCTCGCGCATTTCCGCGCCCGTGCGCGCCTGCGGCGGTCCCGCGAGCGTCACCAGCTGACGGCAATTGACGACAACGAGATCAGCCATGGCTATGGGCAACCCTGGATCGTCCGGACAACCGCCTCTTCGATCGCGGCATGGTGTTTACGCGCGGCGCCGCTTCCGGGTGTTCGCTCCGATCACGCCCGGGCCTCCGCCGCTCGGCCCATCCTCGCTTCCATCGAAGCTTTGAACGCGGCGTCCGCGATGCTGTCCAGGTTGATGCGGACGTTTTCCAGCGCCCCCGCTTTGGCGGCCGCGGTCAGCGCCCTGGCCACCGCAAGATCGGAGGAAAACCGCGCCGGGACCTCGAGCTTTTCCAGCCGCGCCGTTATCGCGGCGGCACGTTCCAGTACTTCGAGCGGCACGAGCGCCGCCCCGTGCAAGGCTTCTTCGACAAATGGCGTGCGTTCGCCCTTCGGCCGCTTGTACGCCGTCATTACTTGCTGGAAAGCTTCGGCGTCACGCTCGACGGCAGCGGTGAAGAACGCGCGGTCGTCTTCAAACGCCGTGGGATCGAGCTTCGCCAGCCGCGAAACCATGGCACCCAAGGCCGCCCCCATGGCCGCCGCAGCCGCCGCGGCGCTGCCCCCGCCGGGCGTCGCCGTTCCGGCCGCCAGGGCATCCAGAAACTCCGGCAGCCCGCTGCGCGCCGCAATCGCGTCCGCGATGCGGTTCTCGAGCACCAGTTCCGGGCGGAAGTTCTCGGCGCGCAGAAAATACTCCGCCGCCATCTCGATCGCCTTGCGCGGCACCAGCCCGACAATTTCGCTGCCCACCACCGGCACGCCGTACCGTTCCGCCTCGCGCCGCACGGTTTCGAATACCAGGTGCATCGGCGTCTGCTCGAAATCGGTCAGGTTGATCGAAACTTGCGCGAGGTTGCGCGAACCCAGCATCACTCCCATTGACTTCACGAAGCGGAAGCCGCCGCTCGAAAAGCGAATCGTCCGGGCGATCCGTTTGGCGATGTTCACATCGGGCGTGCCGAGGTTGACGTTATAGGCGATGAGGAACTTGCGCGCCCCCAGGACGATGGCGCCCGCCGTGGGGTGGCATACCGGCTCGCCGATATCGGGCGCGCGTCCCGCGACCGTGCCCATCTCGTTGAGCAGCGCTTCGAATTGCCCGCGCCGGATGTTTTCGAGGTTAACCCGCTCCGGCCGCCGCGCCGCGGCTTCATACAAGTAGACCGGCACCTTCATGCGGTTCCAGATTTCGCCGCCCACGCGTTCCGCCAGGCGCACGCATTCATCGAGCGTAACGCCTTCGATCGGGATGAACGGCACCACGTCGGCCGCCCCGATGCGCGGGTGCGCGCCCTGGTGTTTCGTGAGATCGATCAGCTCCACGGCCTTTTCTACGCCGCGCAGGGCTGCGTCCGCCACCGGCGCCGGCGGGCCGACAAAAGTCAGCACCGAACGGTTGTGATCGGCATCGGCTTCGCGATCGAGCAGGGTCACTTCCGGCACCGCCGCGATCGCCTGGACGATCGCCTCCATCCTGGCCGCGTCGCGGCCTTCTGAGAAATTCGGAACGCACTCTACGAGTTGTCGGGGCATAAGCTTTCGGCGCGCCGGAAAGAACGCCGCGGCTACGGCTGCATCGGGATCTTCACGCCGTGTACTTTGGCGAAGCGCACCGCTTCATGGTAACCTGCGTCGACGTGGCGCATCACGCCGGTGCCCGGGTCGGTGGTGAGCACGCGCTCCAGCCGCCGCTCGGCCTCCTGGCTGCCATCGGCCACCACCACCATGCCGGCATGTTGCGAGTAGCCGATTCCCACGCCGCCGCCGTTGTGGATCGACACCCAGCTTGCGCCCGCGGCGATATTCACCATGGCATTGAGCAGCGGCCAATCGGCGATTGCGTCCGATCCGTCGCGCATCCCTTCGGTCTCGCGGAAGGGCGAGGCCACCGAGCCCGCATCCAGATGGTCGCGGCCGATTACAATGGGCGCCTTCAATTCGCCCGAGCGCACCAGCCGGTTGATGGCCAGGCCGAATTCGGCGCGCTCGCCGTAGCCCAGCCAGCAGATGCGCGCCGGCAGCCCTTGAAAGTGGATGCGCTGGTGCGCCAGCGGCAGCCAGCGCGCCAGCGTTTCATCGCGCGGAAACAGTTCCAGCGCCAGTTTATCGGTCCGGTGGATGTCCGCCGGATCGCCCGATAGCGCTACCCAACGGAATGGGCCGCGTCCATGGCAGAACAGCGGCCTGATGTATTCGGGCACGAAGCCCGGGATGTCGAAAGCACGGTTTACCCCAGCCTTCTTTGCGTGGGTGCGTATGTTGTTCCCGTAATCGAAGGTCACCGCGCCGCGTTTCTGCAGCTCGAGCATGGCGGCGACGTGCACGCCCATCGACGCGGTCGAGCGTTCCACGTAGGCGGCCGGGTTGGCAGCGCGCAGCGCCGCGGCCTCAGCCAACGTCATACCATGCGGAACGTAGCCGTTCAGCGGATCGTGCGCGCTGGTCTGGTCGGTCAGGACATCGGGGAGAATCCCGCGCCGCGCCAGCTCCGGCACCACGTCGGCGCAGTTGCCCACCAGGCCGATCGAAAGGGCCTCACCGCGCGCCTGGGCGTGAGAGATCGCGGCCAGCGCGGCGTCCAGGCTGTACTCGATGCGGTCGCAATAGCCCGTGTCCAGCCGGCGGCGGATGCGCTCCGGATCGACCTCGACGCCCAGAAAGCAGGCTCCGTTCATTGCCGCCGCCAGCGGCTGCGCGCCGCCCATTCCGCCCATGCCGCCCGATACCACAAGCTTCCCCTTCAGCGATCCGCCGAAGTGTTGTCTCGCCACCGCCGCGAAGGTCTCGAACGTCCCCTGAACGATGCCCTGGCTTCCGATATAAATCCACGAGCCGGCCGTCATCTGCCCGAACATGGTGAGGCCCAGCCGCTCCAGCCGGTTGAATTCCTCCCAGTTCGACCAGTGGCCCACCAGGTTCGAATTGGCGATGAGCACGCGCGGCGATTCCGGCTGTGTGCGAAAGATACCCACCGGCCGCCCCGATTGCACCAGCAGCGTCTCATCGTTCTCGAGGGACTCGAGCGCGCGCACGATCGCATGGAACGCCTCCCAGCTTCGCGCCGCCCGGCCCGTGCCTCCGTAGACGATCAACTGGTCAGGCTTCTCCGCGACCTCCGGATCCAGGTTGTTGTGCAACATACGCAGAGCCGCTTCCTGGTGCCAGCCCTTGCAACTCATCGCGCTGCCGCGCGGCGCGCGGATGGCCGTTCCGGTATCCATATCAGCCCCAATCATACCGCCGGAATCGCGTCGCAGGCTTTTTCCTGGCGCAAATCGTCCGATTCCAAAAATTATCGGCGCGCATTTTGCGCTTTTGGGATCTGCAGTCTCGAAAACGGTCGCATCCGGCCCGTCTTATTCTTCCGCCGGGTTGTACCATAGTCTCTTCGCAGCCGTCCTCTGTGGCCGGTGAGATGCTCTTCGCGGTCCGGAACTTTCCTTGGAAAGGCTGCGTAACCGTTGGAGCGGGCCCGTCCGCCGATCCGCGATCTGTATGCCCATCTGCAATAGGAGAAACGAAATGCCCCGTCGCTGCCGTAATCCTTTCCTCTTTGCTTTGCTGAGCCTCGCCTTTCTCCTGGCATGGAATGCCCGGAGCCAGCCGGCCGCCGCCGCCCGATACCGCGATCCGAAACTCACCATCGGCGAACGCGTGGCCGACTTGCTGGGCCGCATGACGCTGGAGGAGAAGGTCGCCGAGATCTGTGGAGGTGAGAACCGGAACGTCTCGTTGCTCGACACGACCGGCACATACAAGCCCGAGCAGACGAGCAGCGTCCTGCGCGAGCTCGAGAACGAAGAGTCCACCTACACGCCGCGCCAAGCCGCGATCGTGCGCAATGCCGTGCAACGCTATCTGCGCGAGAAAACTCCGCTGGGCATCCCCCAGCTATTCATGGGCGAAGCCCTGCACGGTTTCATGAGCAACCGCAGCACCTCGTTTCCCCAAGCGCTCGGTCTGGCCAGCACGTGGGACCCGGCTCTGGTCCGCCGCGTTTTCACCGCCGCCGGTGACGAGGCCCGCTCCGCCGGCGTCGGCCAGGTGTTCAGTCCCGTGCTGGGCCTTGCCCGCGATCCGCGCTGGGGCCGCACCGAAGAGACCTACGGCGAGGATCCGTACCTGGTGTCGCGAATGGGCGTTGCCGCGGTTCTCGGTTTGCAGGGCGAAGAGTTCCACATCGGCAACCACCACGTGATGGCCACCCCCAAGCACTACGCCGTGCACAGCCAGCCGGAGGGCGGCACCAACACCGCGCCCGGCAATTACTCCGAGCGCGAGATCCGCGAGAACTTCCTGGTGCCCTTCCGGGCCGTGGTGCAGGAGGCGCACGCGGGCAGCATCATGGCATCCTACAACGAAATTGACGGCATCCCGTCGCACATTAATCACTGGCTGCTCGACCGCGTGCTGCGCCAGGAGTGGGGCTTTCCGGGCTACATCACATCCGATGGAGACGGGCTCCAGATGCTGGTGCAGACTCACCACGTGGCGGCCAACATGTCGGAAGCCGCGCGCCTGGCGCTGGCGGCGGGAGTCGATTACGACCTCTCCGACGGCTCCGTCTATCGCACGTTGATCGACCAGGTCAAAGCCGGCGCCGTCCCCGAGAGCTTGGTTGACCGCGCCGCGGGCCGGCTGCTGGCCGCCAAATTCCGCCTCGGCCTCTTCGACGATCCCTATGTCGACCCGGACTACACCGAGAAGATCACCAGCGGCCCGGAGCACCGCCAACTGGCCGTCGAGGCGGCGCAAAAAGCCATCGTGCTGCTGAAGAACGAAAAGAACCTGCTGCCGCTCGATCTCGGCAAGCTCAAAACCATCGCCGTCATCGGACCCAACGCCGCCGACGTGCACGTGGGCGGATACGCCCGCGAACCCGGACACGGCGTCAGCATTCTCGATGGCATTCGCGCGCGCGCCGGTTCCTCGGCCAAGGTGGTTTACGCCGAAGGCTGCCAGATCACCACCGCGCCTCAGGGCTGGCGCGGGTGGTACGCGAACAACGTCAGGCTCGCCGATGCGAAGGCACAGGTGGAGAAAGTCGCCGCCGCGGCCGAGTTGGCGCGCAAGTCCGATGTCGCCATCCTGGTGGTCGGCGAGAATGAAAGCACCAATCGCGAGGCCTGGGGCGAATACCATCTCGGCGATCGCGATTCGCTCGATCTGCTCGGCGCCCAGAACGATCTCGTCAAAGCGGTGGTCGAAACCGGCACCCCCACCATCGTCTTCCTGATCAACGGCCGGCCGCTCTCCATCAACTACCTCGCCGAGCATGTGCCGGCCATTTTGGAGGGCTGGTATCTCGGGCAGGAAGGCGGCACCGCCGCGGCGAATGTTCTGTTCGGTGACGTGAACCCGGGCGGCAAACTGCCCATCACCTTCCCCCATACCGTCGGCGCCCTTCCCGATTTCTACAACCACAAGCCGTCCGACGACCGCACTTACGCCTTCAGCACCAGAAAGCCGCTCTTCCCCTTCGGCTTCGGTCTGAGTTACACCACGTTCAAGTTCGATAACCTGCGTCTCGATCCCGCGCAAATCGAACTCGGCGGAGTCACCAAGGCGCGTGTCGATATCGCCAATACCGGCTCGCGCGAAGGCGATGAGGTTGCCGAGCTCTACCTGCACCAGCGCGTGGCGTCGGTAACCCAGCCGGTGCTCAAGTTGATTGGCTTCGAGCGCATCACCCTGAAGCCGGGCGAAAAGCGCACCGTCGAATTCACCATTACCGCGGAGATGCTTTCCATCTTGAATACCGATATGCATCGGGTGGTCGAGCCGGGAATCTTCGACGTGATGGTCGGCCCCGGTTCGGATGACACGAAGAAAGCAACTCTCAAGGTGACCGATCTCAACGGCATGGCCGGTACGCCGGCCACGATGAAGCCCAAGGGGTCGGAGTCCGGCGTGGTCAGCAATTTCGACGATCTCAAAATCGCCGCCAACTTCGGTTCCTGGACGGTGATGACCGATTCCATGAATGGCGGCAAATCCACCGGGGCCATGGACGCCGTGCCTGGCGGCGCCAACGGCACCAAGGGAGCCATGCGCGTATCGGGCGAGAACGTCAAAGGCTCCGGATTTGTCTTCGCGGGAGTGATTTACTCTCCCGGCCCCGGCATGATGCAAGGCGCCGACCTGTCCGACAAGAAAGCCGTCAGCTTCTGGGCCAAAGGCGATGGCAAGACCTGCCGCCTCCTTATCTTCACCGACAGCCACGGCCAGAACCCGACCTTCCGCAGCTTCGTGGCCACGCCTGAGTGGAAGCAGTATACGTTCTCGTTCGAGAGCCTCGGCACCGACGGCCACGACCTTTCCGCCCTGGCATTTCTGGGTCCGCCAGCCCTAGGAAAATTCGCGTTCTTCCTCGACGAGGTGGAAATCAAGTGAACGTGGTGCAGACCTGACCGCGTCCCGATCACGGCGGGCGGCCGCAGGGTGCGGCCAGGGCCTACGCCCGCCACGAGCGCTGATGGTGGGCTCTCCCATACTTTCGTTTGGAATTGTGCGGTATCGTACATCGGGTATCGCGCTGCACATCGGTTTCTTGCCGGTCGCGCGCGGCAGATGATAGACTGCCATTACGCAGAGGGGCAGCGGGATGGATGCTCCACGGCGCCGCAGTCCTCCACCGAGGGTTCTCTTTCCTCCAACCATGGTGCATGAGGAGGTCGCATGAAAATCACAGTGGCGCTGGCGCTTTTTGCGGGCTTCGCGAGCGCGCAGGTTTCCGTCCTTACCGGTCAATATGATACCAACCGCACGAGTTCCAACCTCGGCGAAACCATCCTCAACCCCTCCAATGTCAACGCGACTCAATTCGGCCTCCTGTTCACACGCAGCGTAGACGCCTACATTTTCGCGCAGCCGCTTTATGTCCCGAATCTCACCATTCAGGGCGCCGCGCACAATGTAGTGTTCGTCGCGACCCTCAACGACACGGTTTACGCGTTCGACGCGGATAGCCCCTCGGAATCGGCGCCTCTTTGGCAAACTTCGCTGGGAACCCCGGTCACCATTCCGAACTACGCCGGCCAGCCATCGATCGGCATTCTGAGCACGCCGGTGATCGATGCCAGCTCCAATATCATGTACGTGGTCACGCTCACCAGCGAGAGCGGAAGCTGGGTGTACCGGCTTCACGCAGTAAATATCCTCACCGGCGCTGAGACCATGCCATCCACCATCGTGCAGGGCAGCGTGCCTGGAAACGGCGACAACTCAGCGACCGTAGCGTGCCCGCCGACGGGCACCGTCGAACCGTGCATCCCGCTGATTGCCAATACGCAGCAGCAGCGAACCGCTTTGCTGGAATCGAACGGCAACGTCTATTTCGGATTCGGCACGCTGAGCCCGGCGGAAAACAGCGCGCTCTACCACGGCTGGTTGTTCGGCTACTCCACCAGCACGTTGCAGCAGACTTCGATCTTCAACAGCTCGCCAAATACGGGGAACCTCCGCTCTTCGCCGCCTTGCATCGGCAATCAGAATCCCTGCGGGCACGCCGGCGGAATCTGGATGGGTGGGCGGGGCCCGGCGGCGGATTCGACGGGAATCTACCTCGTCACCGGCAATGGCGGCGTCGGCGCCGGCGGGAACTACGGCGAATCGGTGGTGAGATTGAGCGCCGGCGGCCAGGCGCTCGATTCCTTCACGCCCGCGAATTACACCACCCTCAATCAGGAGGATCTCGATTTCGGCGGCGGCGGCCAGATCCTGCTGCCCGGCAATCTGCTGGTCGCGATGGGGAAGTCCGGCATGGCGTACCTGCTGAACCGCGCCTCGCTCGGCGGGCTGAACAGCGGCAACACCGGAGCCGTCCAGTCGTTCACCGCCAGCCAACCCTGCAATTCCAATGCGCGCGGGTCAGGCTGCTACGAGATTCTGTCTCCGGCCGTTTCGGCGCCCGGGGGCGCGACTCCGATCCTCTACGTCTGGGCTTGGGGGGATGTCTTGCGCGCCTGGGACCTGGTGAACAACCAGTTCGTCGCCGACCCCCATCCCGCGGGCTCCGTCACCGCTTCCTATTTTTCCGGCGGAGGCCTGGCGGTGTCGGCTAACGGCAGCAGCGCGGGCAGCGGCATCGTTTGGGCGCTGGTGGGCACCAACAACTCGTCTCCCAACGGCGGCGCTCTATACGCCTTCAACGCGGCCAACGTCACCCAACAATTGTGGGTCAGCAGCGCCAACCCCAACGATGGCTCCTGGGCCATGACCAAATTCAATATCCCCACGGTCGCCAACGGCAAGGTCTACGTTCCCACCTCGAGCAACCAGCTCCGCGTCTACGGACTCTGCTCGGTTTCCACGCCCTGCTATCCGGGCTCGAAGCCGGTGAGCCAGCTAGTAGCTCCTAAGCGATAAACGCAGCGCCTCAGGCCGCACCACCGTTCAGCGGTTACAATCAGATATCTGTGCGGGAATCTGGTAGCGCGGTCGAATGCGGCATACGCTCGCTTTGAGGGAGGGTCCAAGAATCGTGAACCATCACACAGCAGTATGGAAAACGGCGCCAGCAGCAGCAACGGTTGGAGCTTTGGCAGCGCTGATTTTCCTGCCGGCATGGGCGCAGCCGCCGCGACGGCCGCCCGCAGTCCATGGACCGTGGACGGATAAGAGCCTGTCTCCCGACCAGCGGGCCGACCTGGTCATCGAACAAATGACGCTCGATGAAAAGATTCAGCTCGTCCACGGCGCGGGAGGGTTCCAGGACGCCGGAGTCCGCTCCAATGGAGGCGCCGGCGTGATTGCCGGCATACCCAGGCTGGGCCTGCCGGATTTGCAATTGGCCGATTCAGCCGTGGGCGTGCGGGGCGCCGCGGAGCGCGGACGCTACGCCACCCTGCTGCCCTCCACCATCGGCGAAGCCGCCACCTGGGACCCCAAGCTGGCCTTTGAATACGGCGCTCTGATCGGCCGTGAGCTGCGCGACCAGCAGTACAACGTCTCTCTGGGCGGCGGCGCGGACATCACGCGCGAGCCGCGCAACGGCCGCAATTTCGAATACCAGGGCGAAGACCCGATCCTGGCCGGGAAAATGGTCGCACAGTGGATTCGCGGCCTGCAGAGCCAGGGCGTGATCGGCGACGTCAAGCACTATGCATTCAACGACCAGGAAACGGGACGCAACATCGGCAACGTCAAGCTGGGCCAGCGCGCGATGCGCGAGACCGATCTGCTGGCCTTTGAGATCGCCGTCGCCGAAGGCCAGCCGGGCATGGTGATGTGCTCCTACAACAAGCTCAATGGCGACTGGGCCTGCGAGAACAGCTACTTGCTGAACACCGTGCTCAAAAAGGACTGGGGCTTCCCGGGTTTCGTGATTTCAGACTGGGGCGCCACGCATTCCGCCGCGAAAGCAGCTCTGGCTGGGCTCGATAATGAAGAGCCGGGCAGCCGGTTTTTCGGCGAAGCGCTGAAGACCGCGATCGCCAATGGCGAAGTGCCCCTGGCGCGCCTGGACGATATGGTGCACCGTATTGTGCGCACGGAATTCGCCGCCGGTATCGTCGACGACCCGCCGCGCGGCCGCGTCGTCGATCCGTTTGCCGGCGCGGAGATCGCGCAGCGCATTGCCGAGCAGGCTTCGGTGCTCTTGAAGAACGACCATGCCCAACTCCCGCTCAATGCCGCGGTGGTGAAATCCATCGCGGTCATCGGATCTCATGCCGATACCGCCGTGCTCTCCGGCGGCGGTTCGGCACAGGTGGATCCGCCGGGCGCCGGCGCGCCCCGCTGGAACGTGCCGGTGTGGTTTCCTTCCTCGCCGCTCGCTGCGATCAGGGCCAAGGCGCCCAAGGCCAAAGTGGAATTTAACGACGGGTCCGATCCGGCCGCCGCTGCGGCCTTGGCCAAGGCGTCCCAAATCGCCATCGTCTTCGTCAATCAGTGGACCACCGAGGGCACAGACTTGCATACGCTCACCCTTCCCAATAAACAGGACGACCTGGTGAGCGCGGTGGCTGCCGCCAATCCGCACACCATCGTCGTACTCGAAACCGGCGGTGCCGCCGCCATGCCCTGGATCGGCCAGGTGTCAGCCGTGCTGGAAATCTGGTACCCGGGGATTCGCGGCGCGCAGTCCGCGGCCAATATCCTGTTCGGCGACGTCAACCCATCCGGCAAACTGCCGATCTCCTTCCCGAAATCCGACGCCGATCTTCCCCACCCGCAGATTCCCGGCATGGATCTTACTCCCGTTGCCAGCCCTGGCGGGCGCGGCCGTCTGCCGGATTTCGACATCGACTATAGCGAGGGACTGAAGGTCGGCTACAAATGGTTCGATGCCGAAGACAAGCAGCCGCTGTTCGCGTTCGGCCACGGCCTCAGCT
>Ga0335078_10010246_pt1 | contig 13887 bp, 19 predicted proteins | sample Lox_Sample_32_FD_206711 | JGI IMG/M metagenome (GOLD analysis project Ga0335078, IMG submission 206711) | Soil microbial communities from Loxahatchee National Wildlife Refuge, Florida, United States - Lox_Sample_3.2 | ecosystem: Environmental > Terrestrial > Soil > Wetlands | place: USA...
GCCAAACGTAACCAGTCACGCTTCGCGCTGGCCGCCGCTCTCGCTTTATGCCACAAATCTGTAACACTCGAACATTGTCGACGACTCGGACCAGCGCTTTACGTGCCGGCACGTTTGAGCGGGTCCTCCGCCAGGGAGTCGGACATGGAAATGAACGTCGAGGAAGCCGGTGACGGCATCGCTTTCGTCATTTTGCGCGGTCGGCTGGACACGGTGGGTGCAGCCGCCATCGAACTTAAGTTCAATGCCATCGCAGGCGCCCGCCGCGCAATTGTCGTCGACCTGTCGCAAGTCGATTTTCTCGCCTCGCTGGGGATTCGCGTGCTGCTGCTCGGGGCGCGCGCAGTCAAGAACAAGGGCGGCAAGCTGGTGATCTTGTCACCCAACGAGGGCGTCAGGAGCGTCCTCTCCGCGGCACTCACCGACGCCTTGATTCCAGTTTTCCCGGATCGTGCCGCCGCAGTTGCGGCTGTCACCCAGTAAGTCTTCAATGAACAGGCTTGGCTTTGCGAATGCGCGTGGCCGCCTTATGCTCGAAGTGCCACTACTCAAATTCCTCATCACCCCAAGCGAGCGCATGTTCACGACGACCGAATTAGCCGCGGACGCACTCGGCTCTCATCTCGCCTCTCATGTCAAACAGCAGTTTGGCTCCTCAGATTCCCGCCTGGCCGACCTGGTCTCGTCCGTTGTCCGACTCGCGCTTGAGCGCATCGGGGACTGCGACGCGCTCTATCATAACGTCGAGCACACGATGTTGGTGACGCTCGCCGGGCACGACATCATGACCGGGCGCGCGACGCTTTCGCCCACATCGCCCGCCGACTACGCGCACTTTATCGTCGCCTGCCTGCTGCACGACATCGGCTATGTCAGGGGCATCCTCAGCGGCGACGACGCCGAAGGTTGCGTCATCGACCGGAGCGGCAGAAAAATCCGGCTGCCGCGCGGCGCTTCCGACGCTGCGCTTATGCCCTATCACGTCGATCGATCGAAGCTTTTTGTATTGAATCGGGTTGCGCAGATGGAAGGCCTCGACGCTGACCGAATCGCGCGAGCGATCGAATTCACGCGGTTCCCAGGGACTGTGAGCAAGGAGATCGAAGATTCGGACGAGGAAGGACCGCTGTTGCGCGCAGCCGACCTTATCGGGCAGCTCGGCGACCCGCACTATCTGCGCAAAGCCAATGCGCTGTTTCACGAATTCGAGGAGGTCGGACTCAACAAGCAGTTCGGCTATAAATCGCCGGCCGACCTCATCGATCAGTATTCGCAGTTCTACTGGAACGACGTCGCGCCTCACATCCAATCCGCGATCCGCTATCTGAATGTCACGCCGAGCGGGCGCCAATGGGTGGCAAATCTCTATAGCAACGTCCTGCGAGCGGAAACCGATCGATCAATATCGGACCGAAATCTGTAGTTAGGGAGGAAACAATGAGCTGGCTGAATTTCCTCGGCTACGCGGCGTCGGCTACGGTTTTCGCGACGTTCTGCATGAAAACCATGATACCGCTGCGCACGCTCGCAATCGCGAGCAATGTCCTATTCTGCTCTTATGGATATTTTGGGCATATCTATCCCGTGCTCATCTTGCATCTGGCGCTGTTGCCGATCAACACGGTCCGCCTCATCCAAATACAAAGGCTCATACGAGAAATCCGCACGGCCCAGCAGGGCGAAATTGGGATCGAAAGCCTGCTCCCGTTCATGACGCCGAAATCGTACAAGGCGGGAGACGTGCTTATTCGAAAGGGAGAGAAAGCCGACCGCATGTTTTATCTGGCGGATGGAACGGTTGAAATTATGGAAGTCGGCAAGAAAATGTGGGCCGGCGCCGTCATGGGTGAGATGGGGCTGTTCGCCCGCGACCAGCGAAGGACAGCCAGCGTCAGGTGCCTAACCGATTGCCGTGTTTACGAAGTCAGCGAGAGCAAGGCCAAGGAACTCTATTTTCAAGATCGGCGATTCGGCTTTGCGATGCTGCAGCTCATCATCGGCCGCATGTTGGAAAACGCGCAAAAGACTCAACAGCCGGCATCCGGTTAAGGTGCAGCGTTTTGCTGCTGGCTGACGACGCAGTCAGTCACCAACCAGTCTCTGCGCCAAATTCCCGGATATCAGGGAAAAATACAGGGAAATCCAGAAAAAAGCCTATATGCGGCTTTCGGCTGGTGCAAGTAGCGCCGAAGAATCAGGGCTTTCTTGAAAAATTCCCTATGCAAAAGAACAGGGAATTCTTTCGGCGGTAACAGGGAACGAGACTTTGGAAACACCGTATCCTCGCCTTCGTAGAGCGGTGTTCAGTGGAACCGCCGTCCCGTGCCTAGTCAGCTCAATCGTGCACGGCCTATAGTTTCACGTGAGCGCGTCTAGTCAGTCAACCGGTGCTGGGCGAGCGCTCTCCGGCATCTCTTTGTGGCGATTATCGAGTCGCGGTTCGTTTGGATGTGTCATGGCCGTTTCACGGCAAACGACAAAACCGATTTTGCGCGAAACGATTGGGGCCTTTCTGACTGAGCGAGACGGCAAACCTGCCCTGTTGGAACGAAGATCTAAAGTTGCTTTCGCGCCTGAAGGCCTGGGCCTTGCTGGCCAAGGGTGGCACCTATCGGGCACCTGCACTCGTAGCGGCGGCCTAAAAGGGGTTCCGTCGATAGCAAAATGAGTTGCGTTTGTGCGTTCACGAACTGCAGGGGCGATGACGGCATTGATGCGAACGGTCGAGACCGTCGACTGGGAGAACCCGTGACCGGGTGACGCGATACTTGAGCGCGGGCTTTTGTTTGGGACCCAATCAGCGGATTACATCACGGCCAGCGGCCATAGTGGTCGCATCGCCACAGAGGCAACCCTCCAGGCGAAAACAGGCCGCATACATGACCGCACCCGAACGCTTCGCTCAACTGTTAGATTCCTCTTGCACCGCGGGCATCGTCCATACATGACCCATTGCGTCCAATTGGCAGCTGGTTTTGCTGTACTGCGCAACTGGCCCCACGCTGGGTTGCCGCCGCGGCTTCGCTGCAGGGGGCGCATCGGCGAGACCGCCAGTACAGCGAAAAAGTCCTATGGCGCCAAACCTTCCACGATGTAGGAGCGGAACGTCGCATATTTGTCACCGATGACCTGGGCTTCCTTCTGGGCTTGTGAATTCCACCAGTTTTGCGCCTTGTCGATGCTGGCGAATTGCAGGACGACGATGCGCGCCGCCGGCGGCGCGCCTTGGGTGACGACGAAGTTACCGCCGCGCACCACGAATTTTCCGCCCGCGTCCTGTAACGCCTTAACGGCGGCCGGGACGAATTCCTTCGCGTATGCATCCTGGTTCTTCACGTTGATCTCGGCGATGTAGAAGCCCGGCATTCTGGCCTGAGCATGCAGGCTCTGTACCACAACAGCGCCGATCACGATGCCCGCGAGCAGCGTGGGGACCGACGTGAGAAATCTCTTCATGGTATTCTCCTGTGAGAGATCTTGTGACTCTCCGAGCGTGCGAGACCCACTCGCCGCGCGGGTCTGCCATTGCTTTTTGAGCAAGAAATAATAGGCTTGTCCAAAGCGTCAATTCCTGCCGATGGCAGGTGCGCTGCCGGTTAGCTTTAGGAGAGTCCTGCTCCGGCAGTTTCCAATGACGATACCGGAGCAGTGCGACGAAGGAAAGATCTCGCACCGCTGCGCAGCGTCAAGTCACATATTCATCAAAATGCTGGTGTTTCCGGGAGAGGATTCTTTCCTTGTCGGCGTTGGACAGCGACAAGTCCACTGCAACTGGGCATTCCCTACGCTTCATACGAGGCCACGAGGCTGGATCAGACCAGCATCAAACCTGCCAATACGATTCTGAGGAGAGCTATTGACCAGTCTCCAGCATCGAGACCAAACAGCCGGCGTGCGGTCATCGCGCAAAGCCCGGTTCTGCTCTCCGCACACAATCTGCTGAAGACCATCGAAATCGTCTACTGCGCCTCCACAGCTTCATGCTCGCATCTGGGCGAATAGTGGACACACGCTGAGGGGGCAGGGCGACTCTTTCGAGAATTGTCATTGGCGGTTAAATGCAATGTTGTGTGGTAATTGGGTCACTCAAACGACTGCACGTTATGGATTTTAGAAGGGAAGTACCGAGCCCTGAGTCCGATTTTATTTTGTGATTGGCCTAGTCTGAATGTCGTCCACGGACTAATGTCCGGGACTATCATCGGCTACAATGATCGGACGTCAGTGGTTGGACGCCTGCCTTGCATTCCCGCCTAGCGGAGAACGCCGTGGAGTGGTCACAGCTTGCAGCCCATCGCGTCTTTCGGTGCTGCAGAGAAGGTCGGGAACAGCTGCACCCGCGACTGACGTAACTGAGCACTCTAGCGACTGGAAAGCGTCCATCGAAACCAAAAGAAGCACGAAGGAAAAGCGCATGCTTTCTCCACAAACGAATTATTTTGACGCCAACCTACCCGGTACTGGCAAGACTATCCGTATAGAAACCTATCATGACGCCAAGGTTTTTATGCGCCGGTGGGTGATCAGGGACAAAGACCCTGCACTAAGGTCGCTACTTCGCCACATGGAAAGAGCCAACAGCACCGCAACGGCGGACACCGCGATCGGCCTGTTGCTGCAGGCGCTTTCCTCACGCGGATTGTTGGGTTTGGCAGGTCCATAGACGCCCAGCCTCAGAGGCTTGCGTCGCGTTTGACGAGCCAATAATGGTGTCCTGCAGGATCACGCGAGGACAAGCGTCCGCTTGTGCTATATGCAGTACCCCAAATTCCTTTCACTATTGAGCAATTGCGATGCTGTTAGAGCGAGGCGATATACGGGGATATGACTTCAATCGGATGGTCTTGGAGTTCACAATGCTCGATCAGAGCAGGGTCATTCAGTGCGCGATCAGTACCGCGGCGATGGATGACCTTGAAGGCAGGCGTGATGTTAAGCCAGATCAGCGCGTGGAACAGTTTATTCGCCTGCGCGATTTAATTGAGGAGCGAGCGTCACGCAAGTTCTTTGAAGAACAGGCTCAAGCTGATCGGCCCTTAATATTGCGATCGAACGATTTCTAAATGATCGTTCCTGCGTAGGCACAAGCGCCGGTTCGCGTTGTAGCGCTGCAATATTTCTGATATTCGGATAGAATGCGCTACTCATCCCGCTGGTATCAGCAATTGCTCTGCGCTATCATTACACAGCGACGACTTGTTGACGATCGTTCGGCGCCGCTGTGAGAGAGAGCCGCTATTGGGCCAACTTGTCGTAGTCTCTAATAGAGTTGGCATCCCTGAGAAAAATTTAGGCGCGCGTGCTGGCGGGCTTGAAGTTGCCGTCAAGGCCACGCTTAAGCACAAAGCCGGCATTTGGTTCGGCTGGAGTGGAAAGGTTGCAACGCAGACTAAGATTGCCACACAGAAGGTCGTGCACGACAAGATTACTTATATTACGCTCGATCTCTCCAAAGAAGACCATCATGAATACTACAATGGCTTCACCAACCGTGTGCTATGGCCGATACTGCACTATCGCGTCGACCTCGCCGAGTTTTCACGCCGGGATCTGAGCGGCTACCTGCGTGTCAATGACAACTTTGCGCGAGAGTTGCACGAGGTCCTCGAGCCTGATGACCTCGTCTGGGTCCACGATTATCACTTGATGCCGCTCGCTAGGGCATTGCGCCGGCAGGGGCACAAGAATCGGATTGGTTTTTTCCTTCACATCCCGTGCCCGCCACCGGAAATACTGACAACATTGCCAAACCACGAGCGTCTCATTCCATCGCTTTGTGAATACGATCTCGTCGGTTTCCAGACCGGCGATGATGCCTTCAATTTCAGTCGTTACCTCACGCGCGAATGCGGCCTACATAGCCACAATTTCAATTTCGTCGTCGCCGACCGAAGAGTTCAGATCGACGTGTTTCCGGTCGGCATCGAGACCGCGGCCTTTGCAGATCTTGCCCGGCGTTCGGTACGTTTGCCGTTCGTTCAGCGCGTGATCACAAGCCTTGTTGGCCGAGCACTCATCATCGGGGTCGATCGGTTAGATTACTCGAAAGGTATTGCCAATCGGCTTTCAGCATTCGAGCTATTTCTCAAGACGCAGGCCCACTGGCGGGGCAAGGTGACCTATTTACAGATCGCAACCAAGAGCCGCACCGAGATTCCAGAGTATGCCGCGATTGAGCAAGAGATCGGATCGACCGCAGGACGCATCAACGGGGCCTACGGTGAAGCTGACTGGACTCCGATCCGTTACATCAATCGTCCCTACAGCCACTCCACGCTTGCCGGGCTTTATCGCGCCGCGCGTGTTGGGCTCGTGACCCCACTGCGGGACGGGATGAACCTCGTCGCCAAGGAATATGTATCTTCGCAGAACCCCGAGGATCCGGGCGTGCTTATTCTGTCTCGTTTTGCTGGCGCGGCTCATGAATGCAAAGCGGCGCTGCTCGTGAATCCTTACGATCCCGATAGCGTGGCGGCAGCCATAGCGCAGGCGCTCTCGATGCCGCTGGCCGAGCGCCGCGATCGATACGAGTCGCTGTTTAAGGTGCTCTCCCACAACGACATCCAACACTGGGCTGGCCGCTTTCTGGCAGCGCTGGAACAAGAGCCGAGCGCGGGAAGCGAGCTTGAGGAAATGCCGTCTGTGCAATCGTGAAGGGGCGTTAGCTTAGGGCGTTCAGCAAATCCGCAGTCGCGCGCTCTAAATTATGAGCCTCGTGCGCGGGATCGGCAATCTTAGCCCATCGTGAGCAAGATCAATCAGACGGCATGTTTGAAAAGTTTCCACTGAAGGGAGCTAATCTGCTAAACCTTGAAGGTCGAGCGAACGCCCTGAGTTCAGGCGAGCAATCGGTAAGTTCAATCCTTTTTGCTCATGCGAAAAAGCTGAAAGCCCTGGGTATGAATGGACGACTCGATGACGCCGCGAGAAAGCTTGTAGGGAGGGTCGCTGCCGGGTGCCACAGCTCCTACTGCACGCCACGGCTTGAACTGGCTCGGCAATTGAAGACCGGCTAGATCGCCGGAAAACGCGCCCAGATCAGGATTCGCCTCCGACTTGAAGATGAAAATTCGCATTGCTTCGCCTCGCTTGCGTCAACACCCCTGTCATGTGGACAATGTATCACCGCCGCCGAAATTGACTCCGCTGTGGGGAACGAGCCATCGCTGCCGCGCGTTCGTCCTTGTGACGGAAGACCAATCGCCCTTTTTCCAAATCATACGGTGATACTTCGACCGTTACGCGATCTCCAGCCAGAGTCTTGATTCGATTCCTTCTCATCCTCCCGGCAGTGTAAGCGATGAGCTGATGATCGTTCTCGAGCTGAACGCGATAACGGCCGTCTGGCAATGTCTCAGTTACGAGACCCTCGAATTGCAGTAGCTCTTCTTTGGCCAAGTTATTTTCCTTGTGAATGACCAGCCCAACGTTGCTCTCCTTGAGAATGCCCACGCTCAGGCCGCTTTTTGCCATGCATGAAACGAACGGAACCCATGTCGCGCGGTGCACCCTGTGATTGGCTACGAGGACTTTGCTTGCGTGCCGGGTCGCCGCGATGCCAGTACCTCTCCTTGCCATCGCCGAGCGGAGTGGAAGCGCGATTGGCGGGCGGCGGCCCCGCTCGCCGATGATCGTTGCGCCGGTCGCTCACCGGAATGGACAGGTGGATGAACTTCTCGATGTCGCGCAGGAAAGCCATCTCCTCGCTATCGCATAGCGAGATCGCAACACCTTCGGCGCCTGCGCGCGCCGTACGGCCTATACGGTGCACGTAGGTTTCAGGGACGTTCGGTAGATCGAAATTAACGACGTGGCTGATGCCATCGACGTCGATGCCGCGCGCCGCAATATCGGTGGCAACGAGCACTCTGACTTCGCCTTTGCGAAAGGCCGCGAGCACGCGTTCGCGCTGATTCTGCGATTTGTTGCCATGAATTGCCGTGGCGTCGATGCCGGCCCGGACCAAGCTCCGGGCGACCTTATCGGCGCCATGCTTCGTTCTAGTGAAGATCAGAGCGCGGTCGATAGTTTCGCGCCGCAACACGTCGATCAGGATCGCAAGCTTCGCGGGGCGGTCGACGCGAATGACGCGCTGCTCGACGCGCTCGACCGTTAACGCGACCGGCGACACCGCAACCTTGATCGGGTCACGCAGCATGTGGGCGGCGAGTTCAGCAATGGCGCGAGGCATGGTCGCAGAGAACATCAGCGTCCGCCGCTCGGCCGGAAGCTTAGCAACGATCTTACGGATGTCGTGGATAAACCCCATGTCGAGCATCCGGTCGGCCTCGTCCAGAATGAGGCATTCGACATCGCCCAGGCGGAGCGCGTTGCTCTTGACCAGATCGAGCAGCCGGCCCGGTGTGGCGACGAGAATATCCACGCCGTTCAAAAGCGCGCGAACCTGGGCGCCCATCGATACGCCACCGATCGCCAGTGCGGCCCTGACGCGGAGATGGCGCCCATAAGCGCGAAAGCTGTCGAGGATCTGACTGGACAACTCGCGCGTCGGGCTGAGCACCAGAATTCGACAGCTCTTACGCAACGGCGGCCGCGGACTGGTCGCGAGGCGGTGAAGGATCGGCAGTGCAAAAGCGGCGGTCTTGCCGGTCCCGGTTTGGGCAACGCCGACCACGTCCCGACCTGACATTACAGCCGGAATCGTCTGTGTCTGGATTGGAGTGGGGGTGAGGTACTTTTCCTCGGCGAGCGCGCGTGTAATCGCACTGTCGAGTTTGAAATTGTCAAAGGCAGTCAATGAAGAAACTTTCTTAGGTGCACGTGTATGCAGCCGTTGCGCGCTGCACGGCGGCTGACGCTGCGGGTGAAAGAAGACATCCCGCGCGATCTGGGCTGTCGATGAAAAGGAAGAGCGAGCCAGATGCCGTTTGACGGGATCCCATACACGCGGCTCGCAAGGGCCAATTAGGCCACGCTGGTAGAACTATGCCTTGTATGTGTTCGTTTCAAGGCGGGCAAATGATTAACCGCCGCGCGTCCTTGTCGGCAGCCTCTTTGGCCAATCGAAGTGCCTTCAATCGCTCCGTCTTTTCACGAACCATTCGGCTGTTGGCCTGATATTCCATCATGGCCCTTGTGCCCTCTTTGGCGCGCTCTTCCTTTTTGAAACTCGCTTCGGCGTGTTCGCGCGCGTCATCCGATCTCGTCAACCTAATCTCCTCTTCAATGACTCGAGGGAAGGCATGGATTATCGAATGCATTTATTGTACCTTTATTATTTATGTCTCATTCTAAGAACTTAAACCGAGCGGATCAGCCCGAATGGCTCTTTTCAAGGTCACTCGCGGATATGGGTGGCGGGGCGGCTTCATTAGGCGTACGTTAAGGTCATCATTGGCAATGGCTTTGCCAGGGGCCGGTGACTGAGAGACCGGTCGCGCGATTTGCTTTTCGTGGTTAGTGGCGGTTGCTCGTTTAGCGGCGTGTCATGGGTCGAAGCAGACCGATCGCTTAATATTGCGCCGCCTCTGAAAAGCGAATCGTAACCCTACAACTGTGGTCGTGCATTTGATGGCAAAAAACAGCGCATTCATGGATCGGCCAACAGCTGACGTTGCGTGGCGCGCAGTATCAGCTCTCGCTCGATATCGTCAGCCCCGTCACGGTCGCAGCATCTTCGAGATCGCTGTGACACTCGTGCCGTTCGTCACGCTTTGGGCGTCGGCTTGGGCGGCGGTTCATTTTGGCTATTGGAAGTTGTCTTTCTTGCCCGGGGTGCTAGCTGCTGGTTTTCTTGTGCGACTGTTCATGATCCAGCATGATTGCGGGCATGGCTCGTTCTTTCGCAATCGTCTGGCAAACGACTGGGTGGGTCGCGTTCTCGGCGTCCTGACATTGACGCCTTATGACGATTGGCGCCGCGCACATGCGATCCATCATGCAAGCTCGGGTCATCTTGACCGACGCGGGGTTGGCGACATCAATACGCTGACCGTGCGCGAATTTCAGGCACTCGCCATCTGGCGCCGGCTTTGCTACCGCCTGTACCGGCATCCGGTCGTTATGTTTGGTTTCGGCGCTGCCTATCAGTTCCTCTTACGTCATAGGCTTCCGATTGGGTCGATTCGCGGCGGCTGGCGCGCCTGGATTAGCGCGATGGCGACAAATTTGGCGATCGCGGTAGCGGCAACCGCGCTCATTTGCATTATCGGTATTGGTCCGTTTCTGCTCGTTCACTTGCCGATAACATTTGTCGCCGGCTCCGTGGGGGTCTGGCTATTTTATGTACAACATCAGTTCGAGGAGACGTTCTGGGCGCACGGCGGAGAGTGGAATTTTCAGGTGGCGTCGCTTCGCGGAAGCTCCCATTACGACTTGCCCGGAATTCTGCGCTGGTTCACGGCTAACATCGGTGTGCACCATGTCCACCACCTGTCCAGCCGCATACCTTATTATAGGCTGCCGCAAACCCTTCGGGACAATCCCGATTTGCGTAACGTCAGTCGGCTCACGCTGTTGCAAAGCGTCCGCTGTGTTCGGCTCGTGCTATGGGATGAGAGCCGTGGCCGACTGGTTTCGTTCCGTGATGTTCGGGGCTAACGTTTTGGGCTGAGTGTACGTACCTCCGCGCGGCTACCGAAACGTTTCAGGGATGATTCCTAATTCAGTTCTCAATTCGAGCCCCAGCATGAGCGCGGGCAGGCGGCAACGCCAGAGGTCGGACGGGAAACATGTCCATACCTGGCACGTCGCGCAAATTCGCGCACAGGCCTCAGTCACTATCAATTTCTTGCATATCAATTTCTTGCACCTCGGACGATTTCCTTCAGAATCTCTGACCAGTTACGGCAGCCGCGCCCGCGCCCACGGACTTGAACAGACGATCGACTGGCGCGCGCTGTTTGTGCTTTCCATCCTCTTGAGCCGGCAATCTGCGGCGGACTGGTCCTGCTCTCGTGCTAAGTATAGCGAGCGGTTGCGCAGCGTCGGTGGTGACGATGCCCGATGATCCCGCCCTTTTGCGTCTGAAGGCAGAGGCATGCAGGCGATTAGCCGATCTGTTTGTGGAGGCCGTCCGTAAGGCGCTGTGGACCGAACGCGCGTATTATTGGGAACAACTCGCGACAAAAGCGGGGGAGCAGCCGCCAAAGGAAACGTAGGCTGCCTCAACTGGCAAGTATATTTTATCTACCGGAGACGAACACGGAAGGACTCTACTTCGGTTCGTCGGCCATAGGCGGGAAATAGTTGCCGTGCGATCTTTTTCCCGAAGCGATCTAGGAAAAAGCGTTATACCGCGAGCTTCAACTCCTTTGATGGTCTGAATGCAACCTTTTTGCTCGCTTTGATTTTAATTGCTTCGCCGGTCGCAGGATTGCGGCCCATCCGAGCTGCGCGCTTCCTGACCTGCAGAATGCCAAAGCCCGCAATGCGGACGCGCTCACCCTTTTTGAGATGCTTGGTGATAAGGCCGACGAGATCGCCGAGAAGGCCCTCGCCTGCGCGCTTTGTCAAATGATGCTCCTCGGCCAAGGTGGCGGCGAGTTGCTTGAGCGTGATGGGACGGCTGGTCTTTGTCGAGCCAATCGACTTATTCGCTTTGGCTGCCATCGTGCTGAGCCTTTGTGGGCGCGAAATGCGCTGAAAATGACGGAATATGATTCGAATGAAGAAAAAGTGAATCGACGAAGACTCTTCGGGTAAAAAGCCCCGCGCACGTGAGCGGTGGGCCAGGAGATCCTAAGTTTAGTGGAAAATCCTACAACCTCGACAGATAGGGACAGAGGACAAACGGTGCAAAGGCGCGCTCCATGCAATATCAAAAATCCGTCGCCCCGAGTTCATACGATCCCTTTCGCCCCTGGTTATACGCCTTTATTGCCGCCGCGTAGATCACCGTAAGATTTGCATCAAAGGCGAGAAGCAAGCTCGCCGCATCGTGCTGCGCTTTAGGCTGCAGTCGATTGAGCGCCTCTTCGGTTACAAAGAATGACCACTCCATCGCGGTCATGGCCCCAGAACCGAACGGCACGTCGGGTTGGATCGAAAATTCGGCTGGGATTTGGAAAGTTGAGCATCGGCCCGGTTGCTGGCTTAAGGGAAAACGCTTTTCGAGAGCGTGAGCTCGCTTTCAGGCACGACTCGTTCGTACTTTTCGGCGACACGCTTGATGCAGCAGCATGGATCATCGGGGTCTCGGTCCGAGGCTGGAATGAGAGGGCGAATCTCGTAGGAACCAAGGACGGCCGATCTAAACGGGTGTCGCTCTAGCTCGACTATTTGACCGATATTGAATTTATGCGTCATCAGAAATTCCTTCGGTTCGTATTGGACTTCGGGGACACTGTCGCGCTCAACGATGCCGAAATGCCTGATTATTGGACGTTGGGCTATATGGGGGCGCGACACATCGAATTACGAGGGCATTATGCGATCAATTGCTAGTCATCTGGAACGCAAGCTCGCCGCATTATTGAGGTCGCAGGAAGAGCATTCTTGCCGATTAACATATCGCTTCTATCGGAGCGCTTGGTCGCGGCGGCGCTTAAGGCTCCGCCAACTCGAACCGGTCCAGCCAAAAGTGCATGAAACGAATAGTCACACGACCAGCCACAACCGAAAAGGCTCCGCGGGCGAAACGATTCGGGGGCCGTGATGCAATTCACAAAGGGGCATTGGTTACGAAACACTTGCGCTTTTAAGAGCAAACGCTTGCCTGCGTACGCCGCTACTTTCCGTCCTTGACTTGGACCGCGCCGATCCGCAATAAATGAGCGTGGTCGGCTTTCGCTGGCCGGGCGATGGGGTTCCGCCTTCAACCGCCTTGGGCTGATGACTCCTTTCCTTCCGAATTCGGAGGAGAGGAGTTTTTTTATGGCTGAGACACGAGCGGCCGCACCATTTGCCACATCAGCGCCGCGCGGCGCCCGCAGCGGTCGCGATGGTCTCATCCCCAGAGGGCCATCACGATGACGCGCGACATCCTTCTCCAAATCGCTCAGGTTCTCACGGTCTTGCTGCTCGCTCCGCTGCTGCAGGGCGCAATCCTGCAGTTCGAGGAGCGGGTGCAGATGGCCCAAGGTCCGGGCATTTTTCAGCCCTACCGGGACCTCTGGAAGCTGTTTCACAAGCAGATCGTCGTTCCAGAAACCGCGTCATGGATCTACTGGATCGCTCCGTTCGTCGCTTTTACCGCGATGCTGACGGTCCCCATCCTGATACCGGTGCTGACCGACTTTCCGCTTCCGCTCTCCGACATGGGTGACATCCTCGGCGGCGGACTGATCCTCACGCTTGGCTCATTCATGATCGTGCTGGCAGGCCTCGACAGCGGCAGCGCCTACGGCGGAATCGGATCAAGCCGCGCCGTGATGGTGGCCATTCTCGCTGAGCCGACGCTCATCGTTGTGTTCGTGGGCATCACGCTGCTTGCGAAGGCGATGCTACCGTTCGTGGTCAATCACCTGCTGGTGGGAAGTCCTGCCGTCTATTGGGGTCCCGCTCATCTCTTTTTGATCGCGGCCTTCTTTACGCTCCTGATCGTCGAGACGGACAGGCTGCCGATCCACTCGAGTACTCATCTGGAAATCTACATGATCGACGAGGCCCGCATCCTTGAATATTCGGGGCCGCTCTTGGCGATCCTGAAATGGGCCTCGATGATGAAGCAGTTCATTCTCTACACGATCTTCAGCAACGTGCTGTTGCTGCCATGGGGACTTTCACGCGAGGGACTCCCGATCGGCGTGCTCGGATCAATCATCGCCCTCCTCGCCAAATTCCTGGTCGTCGCGCTTGCCGTGGTCGTCGTTGAGACCTCGCAGTCGCGCCTGCGTTTCTACCGTTATCAGGAGCTGCTCGCGGCATCTTTTGTGTTCGCCATCCTGTCGATCGTCGGAAACCAGTTGAGCTGACCATGCTTGTCGC
>Ga0335078_10010247_pt1 | contig 13887 bp, 12 predicted proteins | sample Lox_Sample_32_FD_206711 | JGI IMG/M metagenome (GOLD analysis project Ga0335078, IMG submission 206711) | Soil microbial communities from Loxahatchee National Wildlife Refuge, Florida, United States - Lox_Sample_3.2 | ecosystem: Environmental > Terrestrial > Soil > Wetlands | place: USA...
AAGGCGGTAGCCATCGCCAAGCGGCCCGACGTCATCTTCTGCTCGTTCGGCGACATGCTCCGCGTGCCGGGATCGGCGAAGAGCTTGCTCGACGTGAAAGCCGAAGGCGGAGATGTGCGCATTGTTTACTCGCCGCTCGACGCCTTGAAGCTCGCCAAGTCTCATCCGAAAAAGCAGGTCGTATTTTTTGCCGTCGGATTCGAAACCACCGCCCCAGCCAACGCCATGGCCGCGTGGCAGGCCGATCAGCAGGGCATCGAAAACTTCTCGCTTCTGGTTTCCCACGTTCTGGTTCCTCCAGCCATGGAGGCTCTGCTGTCGTCTCAGAACTGTGTGGTGCAGGGTTTCCTGGCCGCGGGCCACGTGTGCACGATCATGGGCTTCGAAGAGTACGTTCCGATTGCGGCGAAATATAAGGTGCCGATCGTGGTGACCGGATTCGAGCCGCTCGACATTCTCGAAGGGATTCTCCTGACGGTGAGTCAGCTCGAAGAGGGTCGCCACGTTGTCGAAAATCAGTACAGCCGCGCAGTTCGCCGGGAAGGGAATCGCCCTGCGCAGAAGACTATAGGCGAGGTATTCGAAGTCGCTGCCCGCCAGTGGCGTGGCCTCGGCGAGATCCCCGCGAGTGGCTTCCAGCTTCGGGGCAAATTTCAAAAATTCGATGCCAATCGACGCTTCCCATTCACGGGCACACCCGCGGCGGAATCGCCTGATTGTATCAGTGGGCTGATCTTGCAAGGCCTCAAGAAGCCGCACGAGTGTCCCGCTTTCTTCGTGAAGTGCACGCCCGAAAATCCTCTGGGCGCGCCTATGGTATCGTCGGAGGGCGCGTGCGCCGCCTATTATCACTATGGCAGACGGCAAACCCCGAACCACATTTGAACTGAATTGCCCCGTTCCCCGCGTCGCCGATGACCGCATCGTGCTCGCTCACGGAGGCGGCGGACGACTCACTCATCAGCTGATCGAGAAGATCTTCATCCCCGCATTTTCCAACAGCATGCTGGAGCAGCGCCACGACGGCGCCGTCGTGTCGCTCAACGGATCACGTCTGGCATTCACCACGGATTCTTTTGTCGTGCGCCCCTTGATTTTTCCCGGCGGCAACATCGGTGATCTCGCCGTCAACGGTACGGTGAACGACCTCGCCATGTGTGGCGCGCGTCCGCTGTATCTAAGTGCGGGATTCATTCTCGAAGAAGGCCTCGAGATGGAAACCCTGCGCACCGTCGTTAAGTCGATGCAGGAAGCCGCGGCGAAAGGCAACGTCAAGCTGGTCACCGGCGATACGAAGGTCGTCGACAAAGGCAAAGGCGACGGAATTTTCATTAATACATCGGGGATAGGTGTGATAGAGGAATTCCCATGTCTCGCAAATGCGGCGAGACCCTTCGACAAGCTCAGGGCAGGCTATGGGGCACCCCAAGTTGAACAGGAAGGAATAACCGAGAATGGGATGCCCCACATCTCGCCGAATTTGCGAGATGTGGGAGGAACGGTACCGACCATTAGCCCATCATCCGTCCAACCCGGGGATGTGGTCCTGGTCAGCGGAGACCTTGGCCGTCACGGCATCGCGATTCTCTCGGTACGGGAAGGCCTCGAATTCGAATCATCGATCCTGAGCGACTGTGCCAATGTCTGGCCCGCAGTCGAAGCGCTCTTGAATGCGGGGATCGAAGTCCACTGCCTGCGCGACCTGACGCGCGGAGGCCTGGCCACCACGCTGAACGAGATCGCAGCCGACCGAAATATCTGCATCAATCTGGAGGAAGCGCTGATCCCGGTGAATGAAGTCGTGCAGGGGGCGTGCGAGATTCTCGGCTTAGATCCATTGTATGTAGCTAACGAGGGCCGCTTCGCCGTGTTTGTTCCAGCGGCGCAGGAAGAGGCGGCGCTCGCAGTCATGAGGAAAGTCGAAGTCTCCCGGCATTCGGTTCGCGTCGGCAAGGTAGAAGAATCTCCGGGCCGCACCGTGGTCCTGCAAAGCCGTATTGGCGGCAACCGCGTCGTGGACATGCTCAGCGGCGAGCAGTTGCCGAGGATTTGTTAGTCATATGAGCGGTATACGAACATTTTTCTTGCGAGCCCCCCACTGGCAGGTTTTCGTGGTGCTAGTCGGCTTGCTCTGCGCCGTGCAGATCGTGGTGGTGGCATCCAAGGCATCAAACCACGGGACCTTGGGAATGCCGCTCTCAGCACTCTTGGCCGCGGAGGTGGGTTCGGTCCTCACAGCCTACTGGTTCTGGTGTTTGGGATATTTCCTGCATTCTCGGGCGCAGATTGGGTTCAGGCTGAGCTTAGGTTTTTTTGCTTTCACCCTCTTGTATCCGATCGTGTACATGGCGTTCTTTCGGATGGTATTCGAGAGAATAAGGCCCGCCTACATTGTGGCGATGTTTCCGCTTCACCTTCTTGCCCTGGCCTGCTTGGTTTCCAACGTCGATTTCGTCAGCAAGAACCTGCTATTAGCAGAGAAACAGAGGCGCGTAACGTTCAATGAGTATGTATGGCCTTTCTTTCTGTTTCTTATCTTCCCGATTGGAATTTGGTTCTTACAGCCGAGAATCAACCGCCTCTACGCGGGTAGCGCGTCGCAGCAAACTACGGAAGCACAAATGCTCTCGAGATGAGAGGTCTCATCCTTCCCACGGATTCACGAGCCTCACGCCGCATCCTTCAAAAGCATACGGATTCCTCGTGGCGAGTGTTGCCCCGTGGACTCGCGCGATTGCCGCGACTTGCGCATCCGATTCTGAAATCGGTTTCCCCTGCCGTCTCCGCGAGGACGCAATCTGCGAGAACACGCGGGCTGACCGGTCCTCAAAGGTGAGAATGCGGTCGGCAAACAGTTCGCTCAACATCTTTTCGACGCCTGCCCGCAGCACGTCGCGCCGTCTGCTGGTCGAGACGAGTTCGATGCCGTAGAGAATTTCCGCCACGGTGACGGCGGTAATATGCAAGTCCTCCGCAGCCTGCGCGTCGAACCAGCGCATCACGCGCGACTCTGGCGCCGGGCGCATCACTTCGGAAATCACATTGGTATCAAGGATGATCATCGGCTTAGTTCTCACCACGGGCTTAATTTTCACCATGGAGGGCACGGAGTCACGGAGAAAACCTTTCTGATCTCTTCAAGGTCTGCTGCTGAATTGGGGCTGATTGCCCTACAAGAGACCGCGCTCTTTATTAGCAGTTGTTCACTGCGTGTCTGCGTGCCTCCGTGGTGAAAGAGTCTCTACTCCCGCTGCGTCAGCCACTCCGGATCGCGCACAAGTTCTCGGGGAAGTCGCTCCAATTCCACTCCGCCCAGCGGCCCGAAGATCTCCCGGATACGTTCCCCCACATTCGCTCTTCGCTTCGACGCCTGCGCCATCGCACGCTTCAGGATTTCGCGTGCCTCCTGCTCCATCGACCGTCCGTTCATGGCTGCGCGGATTTTAAGCTTGCGCTTAGTCGCCTCGTCCAGATTCCGAATGATAATACTGGCCATGACATCAATGATAGCATCGCAATCAATGATTGCAACTCGACTCCAGACGCGGGCTAAAATGAGGCCCAAAATGGCGCACACGAACCCGGAGAATTACTCCCTGCCCGTTTCGGAACGACTGTATCGTATTGATGCATAGACACTTACCGGGCAGGTGACCCGAATCACCTCAGCCCGTGAGAATTATCACTGCCGCTTTCTTCTGGCAGCCGAGAATGAAGAGCGGCATTATGTTTTCTAAGTTGTACCTACGGAGGTAGGCCTATGTCTGTGATGACCCCGCCTGGAGTCAGGACTCCGGCGGACTACATTGAATCCGTGATGATCAGTGTCAAAGCCAAGAATCCCGCCGAGCCCGAGTTCCATCAGGCTGTGCAGGAAGTTTTCGATTCTCTCCGTTTAGTCCTCTCCAAGCATCCCGAATATCAGTCGGCAAAGTTGCTCGAGCGCATTGTTGAGCCCGAGCGCGTCCTCATGTTCCGCGTGCCGTGGTTTGACGACCAGGGCAACATTCAAGTCAACCGTGGATTCCGCATCGAGATGAACAGCGCCATCGGCCCCTACAAGGGCGGCCTCCGCTTCCATCCCAGCGTGAATCTCGGCATCCTCAAATTCCTCGCATTCGAACAGGTCTTTAAGAACTCGCTCACCACGCTGCCCATGGGCGGCGGCAAGGGCGGCAGCGACTTCGATCCCAAGGGCAAGAGCGACAACGAAGTCATGCGCTTCTGCCAGAGCTTCATGACCGAACTGCAACGTCACATCGGCCCCGACACCGACGTCCCGGCCGGCGACATCGGCGTAGGCGGACGCGAGATCGGATTCCTCTTCGGCCAGTACAAGCGGCTGCGCAACGAATTCACCGGCGTGCTCACCGGCAAGGGCCTGGGCTGGGGCGGCTCGCTGATTCGTCCCGAAGCGACCGGCTACGGCTGCGTCTACTTTGCCAACGAAATGCTGAAGACCCGTAAAGACAAGCTCGAAGGCAAACTGTGCGTGGTTTCCGGCAGCGGCAACGTCTCGCAGTATACCGTCGAGAAACTGCTCGACTTCGGCGCGAAGCCCGTCACTGTCTCCGATTCGAATGGCGTGATCTACGATCCCGATGGCATCAACCGCGAGAAGCTGGCCTGGATCATTGAGCAGAAGAACGTGAAGCGTGGACGCATCCGCGACTACGCTGATCACTTCAAGAAAGCCATCTTCATGCCCACGGACATCAAGCTGGATCACAACCCGATCTGGAACGTGAAAGCGGATTGCGCATTCCCGAGCGCGACACAGAACGAAATCACCGCGAAAGATGCGGGGAACCTGCTGAAGAATGGCATCAAGCTGGTTGCCGAGGGCGCGAACATGCCGTCCACGCTCGAAGCCACCAAGATGTTCCTCGATGCCAAGATCCTGTACGGACCGGCGAAGGCTGCCAATGCGGGCGGCGTGGCCACGTCAGGCCTCGAAATGGCCCAGAACAGCGCCCGGCTGAGCTGGACCCGCGAGGAAGTCGACGACCGTCTGCACAAGATCATGATCGCCATCCACCAGAACTGCTTCGAAACGGCCGAGAAATATGGCACGCCAGGCAATCTCGTGAACGGTGCCAACATCGGCGGCTTCCTCAAGGTAGCCAACGCCATGCTGGATCAGGGCCTGGTGTAGCTGGTTTGTGTAGGGGCGGACGCATTCGTCCGCCCGCCGGGCGAAAGCCCGGCTGTGTGTGAGTAAACAAAGAAGTGGGTGCCCCAGGTCTCGCCGAAGTTGCGAGACTTGGGATGCTCTAGCGTCTGCAGGAATTAGGTGCCTCACCCTTGCTCCGTTCTCGACGACAAGGGTGGGGATTTTGATTTTTCATTCGTGTGAATCGAGGATTAGACGACAAATGCGCTCGTTCTTTCGTCGCTTACGGAGAGCACGGTGTCGCGCCGCTTTAGTTCTCGCCCTGGCACTGATCGGTTCTACGCCCGCTTGCCGCAAGGCTGATCCACAAGGCAGCGCATTTCGTCGTGCGGCCGCGAACGGCGACGTGGTTAGGATGAGGGCGCTTCTCCAAGACAATCCTCGTCTGGTGTTCAGCGAAGACAAGTCAGGTGGGACGGCCCTCCAGTACGCGGCTTTGCACAACCGCAAGGATGCGGCAGAGTTCTTGCTGGCGAATAAGGCCGAGGTTGACGCTAGAGATGACTTGGGCATAACGCCGCTGTACACGGCGGCTGCGAAGGACAGTATTGATGTCGTGCGAGTACTGATTGCCGCCAAGGCCAACGTAAACGCGAAAGATTCTCATGGCGCTACCCCCCTCGCAGTGGCAGCCTACAATGGGCACACTGATGTAGCTGAAGTGCTACTGGAGCGCGGTGCCGGCGTCAACTTGATGAATGGTTGTGGAGCGACGCCCCTGTACTGGGCAAAGAAGAACGGACATAAGTCGATGGAGGATTTGTTGCGGCAGCGCGGCGGTTTGGAATTTCCCCTTTTATGTAGTAAGCCGGAATGGCCCTGAGCTGCGAACGAATTCTGCCGTGGTATTTCTGGCCCCGTTCTCCGTCTCCCATGTCTCGCAACACCGGCGAGGCATGGGGCATCCCACTTTTGGAGATATTTCTGCTTTTCGAAACCTAGGCGGTTCTTGGTCGGACCGTCATCACGAGAATGTCGGTGTCGTTGATCTTGACCGGATCTTGTTGTCGTGACAAGTACCAACGATAACTGCTCCACGGCCACTGTTCGGGCGAAGCGACCAGTCCGCGCTTTACGGGGTTACGATGGATGTATCGCAGCTTCTCGATTCTTTTCTTCTCCGTCCAGACATTGAAGTCATAGAATCGCGTTTGCCAGAAACGATGCGCTCCGCGAGCGTTTTTCATGGAGGATAGGTGGGAAGAAGAAAGTGGGGTGCCCCACGTCTCGCCGATTTTGCGAGACGTGGGAACCACGGAACCCGCCAGGCTACGAACGAACGCTAGCTTTAGGGCTTGCATAGCAATCGAAAGCGAAGCGGGCTGCGGTTCGCTCACTAACAGATGCACATGCTCCGGCATGACGACATATCCCAAGACCACGAGACGATAGCGTCGGCGAACGCGCTCTAATATCTGTAGGAACACGTCGCGGCGTATCGGACTGTCAAACAACGGCCGTCGTTGGTAACAGCTGAAGGTGAGGAAATGCAGATCACATCCACCGTAGAAGCGATGTGGATGATCACCCATGATCAGAGGCTAGAGGATGCGAACCCGTGATGTCTGTGACGGATGAACATGGACACTGTGAGTATTCCCATGTCTCGCAAAGGCGGCGAGACATGGGGCATCCCGTTCTTGGTTCGACCGACCAAGTTCCCAAGGTTCGGAAGTCAAGACCACGAATGGCTACTCGCTGCACCATTCACGGTGCGGACATGCCCTAAGCGACTGAATTCCAGCCACTTCTATATTTCAAGTATTGTGCAAATAAATGCCCGTAAGTCATTAGTTAACAATGAGTTATAGTTTATCATTAAATCGATTTAATCTCCCGCCAGAGCGTCCTTTAACTGCGATGATCTTTCGGCACAGCCGGGTGAGGAGTCGTCGATTCTGCTGGCCAGGATGCTCCGCGGTGGGCATTGCTGAGAACGGGCGGCATTCGCAAACGCAGGTACGCCGTCCCGGGAGTCTGTTAACTTCCTAGAGCTGGGCGTGTTTGCGAAGGTCCAGCACTTCTGCTCCTTCCCCGGCCCATACGCGTCCCGAAACCGCAGTCTCACCCCGCGATAATGTTTCTTCGCCGCCTTCGACAACTCGACTCTCAGCTTGTGCCGCTTGCCTGCCGGGCTATGATGTTTGGCTGAACGCAATGTCGATCAAAACCATCACCGAGCCGATTCTCGATGCCGAAGAGCGTTTCGAAGGCTTCGAGAATCTCATGCCGTTTCGCGTCCAGAACATTCTGCTGGTCTCGAGCCTCTACGACTCGTTTATCCTCCGCGAGGACGGCCGTCTCAACGAACTCCTCATTGACGAATCGCTCGAACTGAATCTGCGCCAGATTCCGGGCATTACACACGTGTCTAGCAGCGCCGAAGCGCTCGACCTGGTGAAGTCGAATCCGCAATTCAATCTGATCGTCACGAACCTCACCGTTGGAGACTCCAGCGCTGCCGATCTCGCGCGCAAGGTCCGCGATGCGGGGCTCGACGTGCCTGTCGTCGTGCTCGGATACGACTATCGCGAGATCAAGAAGTTCGTTGCGCGCAATCCTGTTACCGACGTTGACCGTGTCTTTCTGTGGCAGGGAACCGCGCGCATCCTGATCGCGATCGTCAAGTACATCGAGGACAAGCGCAATGTGCTGCACGACACGCGCGCGATGGGCGTTCCCGTCCTGCTCGTGGTTGAAGACAATATCCGCTACTACTCGTCGTTCTTGCCGGTTATCTACACTGAGCTGATCAAGCAGTCGCGGCGCGTGATTCAGGAAGGCATCAACGTCGCGCACAAGTTGGTGCGCATGCAGGCGCGGCCGAAGATTTTGCTGGCTTCGAGTTACGAGCACGCCGCCGAGTTAGTGCAGGAATATCGCGACTATATCTTTGGGCTGGTTTCTGACGTCGAATTTCCCTGGGACGGCAAACTCAGCCCCGAAGCCGGATTTGAGCTCTCGCGCATGGTGAAGAGCCTTGCGCCCGATGTACCGATCGTGCTGCAGACCAGCCGCACGGAGTTTCGTCCGCGGGCGCACGCCGAAGGATATTCGTTCCTGCGGAAGCGTTCCCCGACGCTGATGAAAGATTTGCGGCGCATCCTGACCGATTATTTCGGATTCGGCGACTTCGTCTTTCGCATGCCAGATCAGCACGAAGTCGGACGCGCCAAGGACCTGAACGAACTGGAAGAGCAGTTGGAGTCGGTCGCGCCCGAGAGCTTGATGTACCACGCGCAGCGCAATCACTTTTCGCACTGGCTGATGGCGCGCACGGAGTTCGCGCTGGCGGCAAAACTGCGTCCGCGCAAGGTGTCGGATTTCAATGGTCCTGAACACCTGCGTCGTGATCTGATCGAGTCGATCAACGATTACCGGCGCGAGCAGAATGAAGTCCTTATCGGCGATTTCAAGGCGGATACCTACAAGCCGTCGCAATCGAGTTTCCTGCGGATTGGCGCAGGTTCGCTGGGAGGCAAGGCTCGCGGCCTGGCTTTTGTGCGGCATCTTCTTCGCACGCGCCGCATCGCCAGGCGGTTTCCCGGGGTGCGCATCGCCGTTCCGCCTGCGGTGGTGATCGCAACCGATATGTTCGATCAGTTTCTCGCCGAGAACAATCTGAGCGACTTCGCCCTGCATTGCGATGATGACAGCGAGATCGTCCAGCGCTTTCTCGATTGCTCGCTTCCAGGAACGCTGGAAGAGAATCTCAGAGCGTTTCTGGAGGAGGTTCGTTATCCGCTGGCGGTGCGGTCCTCGAGCCTGCTAGAAGATTCGCAGTATCAGCCGTTCACCGGCGTCTATGAGACCTTCATGCTGAGCAACCAGCTGACGAGCCTTGAGGCGCGGCTTGACGAATTGAGCGAGGCGATCAAGCGCGTCTACGCTTCGACGTTCAGCCAGCACGCGAAGACCTATGTGCGCGCTACACCCTATCGGCTGGAAGAAGAAAAGATGGCGGTCATCCTGCAGCAGGTGGTGGGAAGACAACATGGCCAGCGCTTCTACCCGGATTTTTCCGGCGTGGTGCGCTCGCACAACTTCTATCCCATTGAGCCGATGACATTCTCCGACGGAATTGCTGCGGTGGCGCTGGGTTTGGGACGGACCGTCGTCGACGGCGGCAAGTGCATCAGTTTCTGCCCGCGTTATCCGCGCAACCTGCTGCAGTTCTCCTCGGTGGAAGACATTCTGAACAATACGCAAACCGAGTTCTGCGCCCTCGAACTCGATGGCGCGTCGCACGCAGCGGGCCCGAGCCATCTCCGCGAAGTCCGCTTTGGCCTTGACGTGGCTGAAGCGGACGGAACGTTGCATGCAGTCGCGTCGACTTATTCGGCTGATAATCATGCGGTGTATGACGGTCTGAGCCGTCCCGGATCCCGCGTGGTGACCTTCGCGCCCATGCTGAAGCACAATCTGTTCCCGCTGGCGTCGATTCTTGAAGCGCTGGTGCGCGCTGGGGAAGACGCGCTGGGCAATCCGGTGGAGATCGAGTTTGCGGTAAGCGCGAACGCAGAGGATCCGGCCGAGTTCGGATTTTTGCAGATTCGCCCTCTGACCTTGTCTCGCGATCATCAGGACCTGACGATTGGAGAGATCGATCCGTCTCAAATCATCAGCCGGAGCACGAAGGTTCTCGGGAATGGTCGCATCGAGAACCTGCAAGACATCATCGTGGTCGACTCGCAGCGCTTCGAGCGCAGCCGTAGCCAGGAAGTCGCGCGCATTGTGGCTCAATTCAACGCCAAGCTCAATGCAGAAAATCGTCCTTACCTGTTAATTGGTGTCGGTCGCTGGGGATCGAACGACCCGTGGCTGGGGATTCCGGTCGAGTGGGACGAGATTTCCGGAGCGCGCGCGATTGTCGAAGCGGGCTTTCGCGACTTTCGCGTCACGCCATCGCAAGGCAGCCACTTCTTCCAGAATCTGACGGCTTTCCAGGTCGGATACTTCACCGTGAACCCGGATGCAGGCGAAGGTTCCCTCGATTGGCAATGGCTGGCGGAACAACCCGCTGTCGAAGAGGAAGGATGCGTGCGGCACCTGCAGTTTGCCCAGCCTCTGCGAATTGTGATGAACAGCAAGGCCGGCCAGGGAGTGATCTTCAAGCCGGAAGGGAACTAACGGACTGGTCACAAGAGAGAGTCGACTGTGGCTTCGAGCCAATACTCCAGCCGTCGGCGGCGTTATGGCGTACGATTCTCCCAATGAGACTCACCGGCAGAAACTGGATTTTTGGATGGGGATTGGCAGGTCTGCTCCTTCCGGTAGTTCTGTTGGTCCGCTGGTATTTCTTCGATCATTCATTCGGAACGCTGGAACTCATACTTTGGCCGAGTTCTTTCATATTGACGGCTCTCGAGGGGCCACCGGACCGGATGGCTATAGCGATCGGCTACGCGATCGCGATCTCTGTGAACGTGGTGCTTTACGCGGCCATGGGGCTCCTGAGTTGGCTCCTTCTGAAGCCCATCGCCGCGAACCGCCACTCCCGACCGTGATGAACAGCAAGGCCAGCCCCTTGTAGTGAAAATTGGCTTGACTGATCACTGTTTCGACCGAGCCGGTATCATGCGCGAAGAAATTCCGGAGGTTCGCGTTCGATGCGGACAACATGTGTGCTTCTAGTGTTGTGTGTCCTGTCTCTCGGGGCGGCGCAAGAGACCAGAACATATGTCGCTCGCTATCTCCAGGCTTTTCCGGGCCCGCAGGTCTACAAGGACGTTCACACTGGAACGGTACTCTACGTGGAAACCGACGGTCGACATGTCGCGGCAATTTCGAGGGATGGAAAACTGCTGTGGAACAGAGATCCGTTCAAGGATGCACGTCTGGAGTTTTACCGGACGAAGAATCCACAAATCGTTTATATCGGGCCAGTGTCCAAATCAGGTCCGTACGCAGGAAAGCAGCCAGAGAGGCTTGCCGCAATTACTTTTAACAACCCCAGGTCGGGTTGCTGAGGATTAGCGACGGCGAGTTCGAGTTCCTGGGCCAAGACTAGAACCAGGAGTGATCTTCGAGCCGGGAGGGAACTGGCTAGCGGATCACGTGAATCGCGACAGTTAGTTTCAGATTCTTCCAGGATCGATCCGCGGTGTAGACCGGCGCATTCAGTTCCAAAGCTAAGGCCAGGCACGAGCGGTCGCCCAGCGATAGTCCTGAGGTGCGGGTCTGGGAAATCAGAGTGCCTGCGGCCTTGGCGTGTTCGGCAGTAAAAGCGAACACCTCGCGGACCACTGCGGTAGCATCCTGCCACGCATCTTCAGGATGCCAGCCATTGATCACCAGTTTGCCCTGGACTTCAGCAAGGTTGACCGTGCTGACGGCGGCGGTTTCAAGGAGAGTTCTGGGAAGCTTTTCCCATCCTGGCTCCTGATGAATCACCGCGAGAATGGCCGAGGAGTCGAGCACAACTCTAATCGAGTTCACGCTTCGCAGCCTCACGCCTTTCGGCGATCAGTTCATCGACCAGGGATGTGCCAGGCTTGACGTACTGCCGTGCATGCCGTTGCGCGCGCTCGATTCGCCGCTGCATCGTCGTGATACGAACTTCATCGTCCTTCCAGGTGAGAATGACTTCGTCTCCCGCATCAACTCCGAGTGCTCGGCGGAATTCCACCGGGATCACAACACGTCCATTCTCGTTCACCTTGAGCCGGACTTCTGTGGGAAGAGCCAACGCCTTAGTCGTAGCCATGACATGAAAGTATCATAGTGTCATTTGATATAGCAAATGACATCATTGGCGAACGGTGACGGATTCCTGTGCACGTCGGTATGTGACCTTGATCACAGCCTCTTTTGTGTGATTCCGAACACAATCATCTCGTGGGGACCTTCTCATTTGCCCTGCCACGGAGCGTCTCGTGTTCAAGATCATCCACGCACAATTCCTTGCACCTGGCATCAAGCGTTTTGTCATTGAAGCATCGCGCATCGCCCGCAAACAGCAGCCCGGACAGTTCGTCATTCTTCGCATTTACGAAGAGGGCGAGCGGATTCCGGTGACCATCGAAAATTCCGATCCGGAGAAGGGCACAATCAACATTGTCGTGCAGGCGGCGGGAAAGACGACGAATCTGCTGAACTCGCTGGAGACGGGCGCTTCGATTCTGGACGTCGTTGGGCCGCTGGGCAAGCCTTCGGAGATCCGGAACTACGGCACGGTGGTCGTGGTTGGCGGCGGGGTTGGGACGGCGATGGCCTATCCGACCGCGTCGGCTTTGAAGCGTGCCGGCAATCGCGTGCTCTCGATCGTTGGGGCACGGAATAAAGAGCTGGTCATCCTGGAGAAGGAGATGCGCGCGGTCAGCGATGCGTTGATGATCACCACCGACGATGGCTCTTATGCCGACAAAGGGTTCGTAACCGACAAGCTGCGGCAGTTGATCGAGAACGGGACGCGGATTGATCTCGTCGTCGCCGTCGGGCCGATCGTCATGATGAAGGCCGTCTCGGAATTGACGCGCAAGGAGAACATCCACACAGTCGTCAGCCTGAATCCGATCATGATCGACGGCACGGGGATGTGCGGTGGATGCCGGGTGCTGATCGACGGAAAGAGCGAATTCGCTTGCGTCGACGGGCCGGAGTTCGATGGGCACAAGGTGGATTTTTCCGTTCTGGTGCAGCGTAACGCGATGTATCGCGATGCCGAACAGCGGTCGATGGAGGAATATCGGGCGGCTTCTGCGGCCGGAAATCCCACTTCGGGCAACACCGGCCAGAAGTGGGGCACCCCCAGTGGGGCTGCGCCAGGTGAACATGTGTGTGCGGCAACCTCCGAGCAAGGAGAGCGCCGATGAGCCCAGCCATCAAGTCCAACAATCCTTTGTTGCCCAAGGAGCGGATCAAGGTTCCGCGGCAGCTCATGCCGGAGCAGCCTGCCGAGCTTCGGGCGCACAATTTCGAGGAAGTCAACCTGGGCTACAGCCCCGAACTTGCGCAGCAGGAAGCTCTGCGCTGCCTGGAATGCGCCAAGCCGACGTGCACGGACAATTGCCCGGTGGGAATTGACGTAAAGCAGTTCGTCCAGCGGATCGTGATTGGAGACTTCCTGGGGGCGGCGGCCAAGATTCGCGAGGCGAATGTGCTGCCGGCGGTCACGGGGCGGGTTTGTCCGCAGGAGGACCAGTGCGAGGGAAAGTGCCTGCTGTCGAAGAAGGTGAAGCCCCTGGGGATCGGCTACCTGGAGCGATTCGTCGCTGACTATGAGCAACGTATGGGAACGCATGTGGTCCCGCACGCAGAGCCCACGGGAAAGAAAGTGGCGATCGTGGGAAGCGGACCGTCGGGGCTAACGGTCGCCGGGGATCTGATCCAGAAGGGACACAAAGTGCGTGTGTTCGAGGCGCTGCACGAAATCGGAGGCGTGCTGGTCTACGGCATTCCCGAGTTCCGGCTTCCTAAGCAGATTGTGCGCGAGCAAATCGAGTACATGCGGCAAATGGGTGTGGAGTTCGAGACGGATGTGGTGGTAGGCCGCACGGTGACGATCGACGAATTGATCGAAGAAGAAGGCTACGACGCGGTGTACATCGGTACCGGAGCGGGGCTGCCGCAGTTTATGAACATTCCAGGGGAACACCTGAATGGCGTCTACTCGGCGAATGAATTTCTGACCCGCATCAATCTGATGAAGGCTTACAAGTTTCCGGTCTACGACGAGCCCATGCTTGACCTGCATGGCAAGCATGTTGCCGTGA
>Ga0335078_10010248_pt1 | contig 13887 bp, 13 predicted proteins | sample Lox_Sample_32_FD_206711 | JGI IMG/M metagenome (GOLD analysis project Ga0335078, IMG submission 206711) | Soil microbial communities from Loxahatchee National Wildlife Refuge, Florida, United States - Lox_Sample_3.2 | ecosystem: Environmental > Terrestrial > Soil > Wetlands | place: USA...
ACTCATACAGTAGCAGATCTGTTAGCAAGATTTTCAGGCCTGCTGCTCAGTCAAAACCGGTGAAGGTCTTGGCTGCGGCGCAGAACTCGTTGCCCTCAGGGTCCTGCATGACCGCCCAGCGATGGCCGCGAGTCTGGTGTTTGCCGATGACCATGGCGCCGAGCGGACGGGCTTGTCAATGGCATCCGGATCGGGATCCACCAGGTCGATGTGAACGCGGTTCTTGGTCTGCTTCGGCTCAGGCACCTTGTTGCGCAGCTTTTGTGATCAAGCCTAGGCTACCCGTAATCGCCTCTTGATGACTATGATCAAGACGGCAGGCACTGCGGGAAGCACCTACGCTGAGAGGGAGCGGACCATGGAGCGATCAGATGCCCTTCTCGAAGTTGGTCAGCTGGCACTGGAACGCATACAGGAACTTGCCGGAATAGACGCAACCGAATTAGCGTCAGATTTGCGCGAGGCGATCGAAAAAGCCCAGTCTTCTCCACCCGCGGTTGCCGAGACGATCCGGGATGTGTTGCGTCGCAATCCTGGCACTCGGGCATTCATGGAAGAACGTCACCCTGAACTCCGTGAACCACTTAAGTTTCACGGTGGCCGCCGGTATTCGGGCGGCTAAGCTAGTATGGCGAATGAACAGTCCGATGGGCGCGCCAGTACGGTATATGGACCGCTGCTAGTTTCACTCTTGTCTGAAGAGTCGAACAGAAAAGCCTCGCTGGAGCAGCGAGCTATTTCCGTAGTCACCACCTCGGGTGTACTTGTCAGTTTGCTTGTTGCTTTGACAACTCTTTTAATCGGTAAGAGTCCACCAAGAACGATCGATCCAGCTCCGAAAGCCCTCTTGATATGTGCGCTGGTGGTATTCGTGACTGCAGCCACTTTCGCCCTAGTGGCAAATAGCCCGCGAGATTACCGAGGATTCAGCGATGACGATATCGACCTAATGGTTGCTCGGTGGACCGGGGAAAAGAATGAAGCTGTGCTTAACGTCGCAGAGTTTCAGGCCAGCCTGCTGAAAAAGGCTCAGCAGCTTAATGATAAAAAGGCGGGCCTCGTTCAGTGGGCGGTTGGCTCGGAGGTAGCTGGTGTCGGACTACTCGCCCTGGCAGTTGCTGTAGCCCTGCTTACTTGACTCAACAGCGCCAACTGGGTCGCGCATGGCCAGCCGAGCGGACTGTCACGGTTGGACTGCCCCGGCTGTCCCTGGTCTCTGGCCCGGCACGGGGTGACCGCAGTGAACTGGCGGCTGACCAGGTCGTCGTGCACGGGCGGGCCGGCCTTCCGGGACAGGTTCGAGGTTGAGTCCGGTCTGGGAGAGGAACCCCTCGATGAGGGCGGGCCGGTACTGGATGCGCTTGAGCCGGTTCTTGATGATCGCTGCCAGCTGGTGCGGCGTGCCGCAGGAGGCCAGGTTGCCGAGGCTGTTCTTCATGGTTGACCAGGCGCCTTCGACTGAGTTCAGGTCGGGAGCATACGAAGGCATCTGGACGACGGTCAGCCAGTCCCGGTGTGCGCGGAGCAGGACGCGCATCTGGGTGCTGATGTGGGTGTTCAGGTTGTCCCAGCAGAGGATCAGCGGGGCATGAAGCTGCTGGTGCGCGGCGGTGACCGGGCCGGCGTAGTCGGCTTCGGACAGGGACCGGCGCTCGCCTTTGCGGCCGGTGTGGATGCGGATCCGGTAGAAGAACCGGCTGCGCTCGCCGGGCCGGTAGCAGGCCAGGCCCGCGACCGATACCCGCCCGGAGCCTTTGCCGGACACCACCGCCACCGGGGTGTGGCCGCGGCGGGCCCAGGTCCGGGCCTTCGGCGGGCGCAGGGACTGCCCAGCCTCGTCCTCGAAGCACAAATAGGCCCCGGTCGCCGCCGCTAGCCTCGAAGCTTGACCCAGATCACGTCCCGCCACGTGACGATGGCAGCCTCGCCGCGCTCCGCGGCCCGGTGGACAGGGACCTGCGGTGAATACCCCATCCGGTGCAGCAGGTACGACGTGCCGCGCAGCGTGCAGCGGGCGTGGAACAGCCGCCCGATCAGCGTGGTCACACGCTCCAGCGTCCACCGCTGGTCCTCACCCCAGCCCCCGGCGGCCGGGCCCTGGTCCAGCGCCGCGCGCAGCCGCGACAGCTGCGCCGGGCGCAGCCGGCACACCGCCCCGCCTGGCCCCTTCGAGGCCAGCGCCCGTTTGCCACCAGCACGCCAGCGCCGCCGCCACTGATACGCCGACTTGGTACTCACCCGCAGCTCGTAGGCCACCCGTACCGGCGTCATGTCCTGCTCGTACATCACTGCGGCTGCCAGCCGCACCTGTTCCCGCCGCGTCCTTCCCGCAGCGGTCAGGCCATCACCATCGGGAACCTCATGCATCTCGGCGTAGACCTCCCGGCACCCCAGGTCACGCAGGCGCACCGGGTGTGATCAGGCAGACAAGGCAGACCTCAGCAATTCAATCCCTGTAGCTGCGGCGATAGGGTCCGGAGGGTGTATTCCGGCCCCTTCCCGCGTGGAGTACAGGTCAGCACCGCACCTACATTAGGACGGCAAGCTCGCCGCGGTGCTGGGCAACTGGCCAAGAAGGCCACCAGGCTGACTGAACTTGGCTCCGGGCAAAGAATGAGGTAGGAGGGAATTGTGGTAGCGAGGCAGGCATCTGGGGCGTGGGAGCGGTATGCCTGGGCGGCAGGCATCGTCTTCGTCATCGCGTTTTTGGCGGAGAGCGTGGTGTCTATCGGTGTCGGAGTGAACCAGAACGACTCGGCGGCGAAGATCGCAAACGCGATGCACGACCACCGTCAGCGATTGCTGGTGATCACATACCTATCCGTCGTGTACGCCGCCACATTTTTGATCTACCTGTGCAAGCTGCACGACCTGCTGCGCCAAGACACGGACCGCACGCGGTTCCTCGGCTCGCTGGTACTGATTGGCGGGACGCTTTTCCTCGCCTTGCATGCTGTCAGCGACATCGGCATCACCGGCTCGCTTGGTGCGAAACTCGCATCGTTCGGATCCCAGCACGATCAGGGCATTGCCTACGCCCTGTACCTGCTGACCTTTGGCCTAGACAGTGTCGGGGACGTGCTCGGTAGTGTCTTTGCTCTCGCCGCTGGAATGCTCGTGATTAATAGCAGCGTCCTGCCACGCTGGGTCGGGTGGACCTCAATCCTCGCTGGAGTCCTGTTCTTCTTCCAAGGTTTCGGCCTCGGCGGCGTTATCGCCTCGTTCGGGCTGGTCCTCGACCTTCTCGGTTTCCTGCTGTTCTTGATCTTCGTCCTCGTCAGCAGTGTGATCTTGCTGAGGCGCCAAGCCACGCTCCCTGATACCGCAGGCTGAGCTGGGCAATCGCTTACGTGATCGTGCTACGTAGCCCGGCTCAGACGCGCGGGCAGACTGCCGCCCGTTCGAACATGTAACCCAGCCGAGGTGGCTGCCTCCTAACTTAGGCGTCACCCGTGGGGCGAGTCCCGGCGTATGCTCAATTCGCCATGAACTTCTTGTTTCACCACACCTGACCTAATGGTCGACCGAGACGGGTATATAGGTCACCTTGTCAGGACAAATGAACGGCGACTAAAGTAGGCGTCCTTGCAAGCACTAGGGTCACAAGAGGGCTATAGGAAGAGGGGCACAGTGGTGGGCGACAAGCCGGAGGCTCAGATAGAGATGCGGCGCGACGGTGATGCGGAGTTCTTTGCCGCGATTCCCGATGACCTGGACAGGGTTGTCAGTGTGCCGCAGGCGTTTGACAATCAATGGGTTCCTGACGGCCTTCTGAGAAGAGCTATGAGCGCCCGCCGGGGGTTTACGGATGACCAGCTGGAACAACAGCGTATGCCCTATGTTCGTCAAGAATACCTGCGGTCGCTAGTTAACACTGGTCAGGTAGTAATTAATCGAGCGTTCTTGTACAACAATCCCGCAATCTATCGGGACTATGCGAAACCTGGTAAGGATCGCAACGATTTTAAAAGACTACTTACAGATGCAGTTATCATACCATACTTGTATGCCGAACCATCGCCCGCTACGCCACCGAGTAACTTTACTCGCCGTGACGCGGGATGGGAGGGGTGGCGCCAAGTAACTTCGGAATCAGCCGCCACTTGCCTGCGCTTGTCCTGGGAAAGTGACCACGAGAATGAGGCTCAGGCCAGACGCCTCCTCGCGGCGCCTTCAGCACAGTTCGTGGAAAACATCAGTTACCTGGAGCCGCCACTGCTGGCTGCCGATTTCGGCCTTTCAGCTGAGGAGGGTCCTGCCCTTGCCGATCGCCTAAGAGAAGTAGCCACATGGGCGCATCGCCGCTCTGAGGCTCAGGAGCGACTCAACCGAGAGGACGTTTATAAGGCGTTCGTTGTCCAAGACGGCTCTAATCCAAGCGACCGTCAGTACGCTTCTGACAGGGATAAGCCGTTTGCGTCAGCTATTAAGCAACTGGTCGATCTGCGATATAATGCCAATCTAGCCGATGCGCTCGGCTCGTACCTGCTAAGCCCAGAGGATTCGCTGCGCCGCCGTGCTTTGCAAGAATGGCAAGGAGATCGGCGAAGTGGGCGGATCTCCGATGCCCACCAACTTGTCCAGGTAGTTGCCAATCTGAACTTTGATCGGATCACCGAAGTGCTCGGGGCAATTGCCACCTTTGAACAGTTGACTCTTGGCGGGATCATTGAGTTGCGTTCAACTCCTACCTGGCAGCATTATCATGCCGTCCTGCGGAATTTCCTGGCTCAACAGTCGCTAGAGGCGTTCGGCAATGCTGAGCACGGAGCCGAGGCTGTCGCGCTTGCTTACCGCCAAGTAATAAGGGAGGCCGGTGAGATCGCTATTCGGTACAGGCAAGATGCTATTCAGAGACGGTGGGACCCGATTGTTGAGCTAACTGTCGAATTCGCGGGCGCTCTTCTGTCGATACTGTACAACCCGGCCGGAACGGGCGGGAATGTTTATAAAGTAGTACGGCCTCTCGCGGCCGGGGTTGCCACGCGGTCAGCAAAAGCTGTGCTCCACCTGGTAATAGGCCGGGTAACGCGCTCGCTTGGCAAATCAACTATAGACAACAGCTTGAGAGTCCTAGACACGAGACTAGATCACGGGAAGCGGGATTGGGAAGAATTCATCCGCGCCCTAAATCAAACAGGATTCCGGGACGATCAGTCGGTGGATGACTCGGAAACTGTGGCAGCGATGGAAAAGGGTGAAGAGTCGTGAGGGATCCGGATGCGGCGCTTGCGGCCTATAATGAGTACCTAAGACAGCACCCTGATTTGTTCCGGAATCCGCCCGGCACGGCGTTTGAAATAGTATTCGACCCTGACGTTCAACGGAGGCTGGGTGCAGGCATCGTATATCAGGACGATTATTATCTGCTGCTACGCGACGCCGTGCGGTTCAGAGATGGATCCGTGGGCCCGTACATTCGTTTGATACATGCCGCAGGGAGCGGTGGCGCGGCAGTTCTCCCGCTCGTGGACGGTAAGATCGTCTTGGTCCACCACCAACGACACGCTACGCGCAGTTCGCACTGGGAAATTCCTCGTGGCTTTGCGCGTCCCGGCGAAGATCCTCAAGAAACTGCTCGACGTGAAGTTGAGGAAGAACTAGGCGTATCCAATCCTCAGCTCCATAAGCTTGGAAGTGTCCATGCTGACACTGGAGCGTCGAACGGTCGTACCATGCTTTACCTTGCACTCATTGACAGAACCGGGAAGCTGGAATCTGATGAAGGTATCGATGAGATGCGTCAAGCTGCCCCACAGGATCTCGATTCCATGCTGCAGGCTGGGGAGATTACTGATTCATTTACATTGGCAGCAATACTTCAGGCACGGGCACGACATTTCTTGTAGCGCGGGTGTACCTTACAAGCGAGCGATCAAGCCGGGAAACGGTTATTTGTTGTCCCCGGTTGGCATTCTGTTAGCGCGATGCTGATGCACTGTCCGCTCTACGTTCCAGCGATGTTCTCTATTCTGCGTTCATAGCGCCGTGATACCAGCCGAGACCGGAGAGGCCCGCCTGGTTGGCGGGCCCGGCCGCTGCGCTCTCGTCCATCTGCCGCCTGCGCAGGCGGCTCAGCGCGCGGACCAGGGCGCCGCCCAGAGGCAGTGTCCGCCAAGACTGCTAGCAACGCCGGTCTCTAGCGCAGAAGAGTTTGTATTGCTAACCTGTTGCCTATGCCGAGTGGAACTGCTTTCTCCGGGGATGACCCGCGCCAGCTGCTGTCGGGCGCGCGCGAGCTCACCCGCCAGGTGCGCAGGACCCAGCGCGCGACCTGGTTCCCGCTCCTTGTGCTCGCGGCGGTGACCTTCGCCGCCATTCCTTTCCGCTACGCGCCCTACCGCCTGGGGACCTGCGTCGCTACGGGGCTTGCCAGGGTCTGCACGGCTTACCCCCCCGCGCTGCTGGTGTACTGGCCAACCGCCCTGGTGCTGGCCTACGTGGTGATCGCCGCCTTCTACATCCGCCGGTCCCAGGCCCGCGGCGTCGGGACCCGCGTGCGGCCATATGTCGTCGCCGGGATCATCCTCGCTCTGGCGATGACCGGCTCGCTGCTGTGGACGCTGTATCACCCGCTGGCCTTCACGCTTGGTCCTGGCGGCCTGTTCTCCGCGCTGCACAATTACTCCTTCGCTATAGGCCTGGCGCTGGTGGTGCTGGCGTGGGCCGAACGCAACGGGGCACTGCTGGCCCTGGCGCTCGGCTACTCGGCGGTCGTGCTGGTGACCGCCACCGTCGGCCCGGTCAGCGGCCACGGGTGGCTGGGTTTCCCGGTACAGCTCGTGATCCCCGGCAGCGTGCTGCTGCTCGGCGGCATCGGCTTTCTCCTGGCCCAGCGGCCCTGGCGGGGCGCGGCATGACCAGCCATCCCGCGAACGGGCTCGACGACATCGTCCATCAGCGGGTGCGGCTGGGCATCCTCACCATCGCCCACGAGGCCCGCCGGGTGGAGTTCAGCTATCTGCGAGACACGCTCGGGCTGACCGCAGGCAACCTGTCCCAGCACCTCGGCGTGCTGGAAACCGCCGGGCTCATCGCGATAGAGAAGGGCTACGCCGGAAAGCGCGCCCGCACCTGGGTCACCCTCACCAAGGCCGGCCAGGCCGCACTCGAAGACGAGATCGCCCAGCTCAAACTGCTGATCAGCCGCATTGAGCCGGCCGAGACGTCGCCCAGCTAGGACCATCCCGTCAGGCGGCGCGGGCAGCTACCGGCTGCGAAGCCGTCGGCAGCGTGGGGTACCGCACCGGGCCACACCGGGTGCATGAGGTCTTCGGCACGTCGGTCTTGTACGAGACGTATAGCAGCGCCGCCGGGTGGCAGTATCGCAGCCCACCTGAGCGGATGAGCCGGTGCCTGGCCACGGCAGGAGCGGAGACGTCAGAACGTTGGGAGTTCGAGTCCTCCTCAGCGCGCTCGCCGAATCCGCGGGTCAGGGCCGTTATCTGGTTCTGTGAGCGACCGCCTGGCGCCCGTTCGGTGATCCCGCCGCACCACCACCACCCGCCGCACCACCACCACCGCCCGCCGCACCGGCCTTAGAGTGACTGCATGACGCAAGCCAGGCGGCTGGGGCGGTTCGGTGTCTGGCGCACCGCGAGCCTGGTGACACCGGAGCTCGCCGCGGGTATCGAGCGGCTCGGCTTCGGCACACTGTGGCTGGGCTCCTCACCGGCCGGGGACCTGGTCCAGGCCGAGGAGCTGCTCGACGCGACCAGCACGCTGATCCTCGCCACCAGCATCGTGAACATGTGGCAGGACCAGCCGCAGGACGTGGCGGCCTCGTTCGCCCGCGTGCAGCGGCGCCACCCTGGCCGGTTCCTGCTGGGAGTGGGCGCGGGTCACCGGGAGGCCACCCAGCAGTACGCCCGGCCCTACCAGGTGCTCGCCGGTTACGTGGACGTGCTCCAGGCCGGCGGGGTTCCCCGCGATCACCTGGTGCTGGCCGCCCTGGGCCCGAAGGTGCTCGGCCTGGCCAGGGACCGCGCGGCCGGCGCCATCCCCTACCTCGTCCCGCCCGGGCACACCCGCCAGGCGCGGGCCGTGCTAGGCCCGGGACCGCTGCTCGCGCCCGAGCACAAGGTGGTGCTGGACACCGACCAGGACCGCGCCCGCGCGCTCGGCCGGAGCACTGTGCAGCCGCATCTGGGCATGGTCAACTACACCAGCAACCTGCGCCGGCTGGGGTGGCGCGAGGATGACCTCAGCGGGAGCGGCAGCGACGCGCTGATCGACGCGCTGGTCGCCCATGGCCGCCCGGCCGAGATCGCCGCGCAGCTCACCGGCCATCTCGATGCGGGAGCCGACCACGTCTGCCTGCATCTCCTCACCGACCCGGGCACCGACCCGCTGCCCGGGTACCGCGCCCTGGCCCCGGCGCTGGGACTATTCTGACCAGCATGGTGCTGATACCCGGACAGGGTTACAGAGCTAGCCGAAGCATTTCTGCCACCCGCGGCGACCTGGCTCATGCTGGTTGTGTGCGTGCGCCAGCAGCTCGCCCGGGCGCAGACCAGTAGTCAGCGCCGGCACGGAGTGCGCGGGGCGGCCCTAAGCCAAGCCAGCGGTCCGGAACGAGGTCGCTGACCGGTGTCGCCCGAGGTGCCGTAAGAGCTCCGCAGGTCACCGCCAGGTCCTGGTGGTCGGAGGCGTTCGGGGCGGCACCAGAAAAGTGACTTGTGGCCCATCCTACGAATCGTCACCAAGCAAATCCCAATATTCCTTCACCACTCCGTACCGCACCGCATACTCACCGTTCGCCGGGGGCAGATGTGAGGCTGGACTCGAATACGCCCAGGAGGCCCGAATGCGCTCAGGAGGAAAGTTCCATGCGTGTCGGCCATTATCTCGGTCGTGTCTTGCCGCATCGGCCCTGGGCACGGCGTCGGGTGGACGGTCTGCGGCGGCCTGGCTCCAGTCCTGGAGTGAGTGCCCCGGTGGTGGATGCGGCTGACTCGCTGTCCGGCCAGGCGCCCCCCGACCAGGGCCCGGAGCATGAGGCTTGGACCAGCCGGCGCCGGCGCCGGCTGCGCCGGCGTATCTTGATCGTGGCGCCCCTCGTGATCCTGCTGTCTTGGGCAAGTGTTTCGTATGCGGCCTGGATGCTGAGGCCGACGAGCATGACGTGGAGCGAGCGCAGCGCGGAGTGGGTCAGGCAAGACGTACCTTTCGGCAACTCGGTGGTCGACGAAGGCGAACACTTCTACTACACCTTGAACGCCCCGAAGAAGGGCGGTCCGCAGCTCAAGACCCTCCCGCCGGTCGGGCTGCGCCGACCGCCAGCGGGCAGCCTGTGGGCCGCGAAGGCACATACGCACGCCGCTGACTGGCCGCCGCCGATCCGGCCGGTCTTCCGGCACCCGCTACCCGGCGAAGGGGTCTGGGGGCCGGTCGGGGCGCCCGTTCACGGTGGTCCACCGGTGCTGGTGACAACCTTCCGCACCGAGCTCGACTATCCGCGGCTCGTCGCGTACGTCGCCTGGTTCGACCATACGCGCACCCAGATCGCGTACTACCCGGGTCGCTACGAGCCGCCGGCTGCCGCCGTGCGCGGGCCGATGATGGTCCCATACGATCAGCGCTGGCGGCTGCGTGCCACCTTCAACGGCGGCTTCACCTATGTTGACGGCGATAATGGCTCGGCAGACAACGGCCGCACGAACGAACCGCTTAAGGACGGCAATGCAACGCTCATTGGCTATCGCGACGGTCGCATCGCGATCGTGAGGTGGAGCGGCGGCCCGAACGTAGGGCCGGACGTGGCATGGGCCCGCCAGAGCTTGGCACCAATCGTCTGGAACGGACGGCTAAATCCACAGCTGAACGCCAACCCTAACAGCCCACAATGGGGTTATACGCTCGGCGGGGTCACCCGTGTCTGGCGCAGCGGTGTCGGCGTCGACAGTCGCGGTAACCTCATCTACGTTGCCGCAGACGACCAGACGGTGGTTACCTTGGCGAAGATCCTCCAGCACGTCGGTGCGGTGCGGGCGATGGAGTTCGACATCAACCCTGAATGGCACACCTTGATCACCTACACCCACGGCCCTCACGGCCTCGTTCCGACGATGGTCGGGCCCAACCCAATGCAGCCGTCCACCCGGTACCTCGTCCCCGACGACCGTGATTTCTTCGCCGTCTACCGTCCCGTGCCCGGTCCGGTTACCGTCCCCTTCAAGTAGGGATCCCGAACATCAGGACATCGCGACCTGGGCCGCGCTTATAGTGGCTGCTGTCATCGAGCCAATCGCTGAGATGGCAGGGTCCATGAACCAGCGCAGTGGAAGCTGCCCCGTGCCCTCGGCTGATGGGCCAGACGACGATGTCTGGCAGCGCCTGACCCTGGTCCTAGCCGCCGCGAACCGCGCTGACGGCAACGCAATGGCGAAGCACCTGTGCGAGCTTGCCGCACTACCGGATGACGAAACCGAGGCGACGAGCAAGCACCTGCGGAATCTGCTGCGGTTCCGGGTCGCGGAGGACCCGGTCTGGTGAACCGCCGGGGCGTGACCTACGACACCGGGATGGTGTTCTCGGGCCCGGGGTATAGCGTCCCGACCCGCCCGAAGCTGGATCTCGCCACCGCGGAGCGCGAATTGCAGATCGTACGCGACGACCTGCACTGCAATGCCGTCCGCTTGATAGGCCGTGACGTTGACCGGCTGGTGCGGGTCGCTGGACGCGCTCTGGCGCTCGGCCTCGAAGTATGGCTGTCGCCGGCGCTGTGGGGCCGTCCTCCCGAGGAGACGCTCCGGTACTGCGTTCCGGCGGCCGAGCGGGCCGAGGAGCTACGCAAGCAGCACCCTGACCGTTTCGTCCTCGTCCTGGGCAGCGAGCTGACGCTGTTCATGGAGGGCATCGTGCCGGGCAGGGACTTCGCCGGGCGCACCCGCGAGGCCATCACCCGGATGAAGGCGGGGGACCACAGCGCCAACGACCGGCTCAACGACTTCCTCGGCCGCGCGAGCACAGCGGTCCGCGACGTCTACCACGGACCCCTCACCTATGCCTCGCTCGTCTGGGAGGAGGTGAACTGGGATCGCTTCGACCTGATCGGGGTCGACCACTACCGCGATGCACGGATCGAGGACCGCTACGCCGAAATGCTGCAACCGCTTCTCGCGCTCGGCAAGGCGGTCGTCAACACCGAGTTCGGCATGCGGACATACCGTGGTGCCGAAAGCGACGGAAACCTCGGGTTCGGCATCGCCGACCAAATGCGAGCTGGCCTGCACCAGCTGCCGGTCGTCGGCCGGTTCGTCCGTGAGCGCCTCAGCGGTGACTACGTACGAGACGAGGCCATGCAGGCCCGCGAACTCACCGAGACCCTCACGATCCTCGACGCCGCTGGGGTCGACGGCGCCTTCGTGCACGAGTTCGCCACCGCCGCGGCCGCGTTCAGCGACAAACCCCGCTACGACCTCGACATGAATGCCTTCGCCCTGGTCAGGACCTACCGACACGGCAAAGGGACTACCTACCCAGACATGAACTGGGAACCCAAGCAGTCCTTCCGCGCCGTTGCCAACTACTACGCCGCACACTGAGCCGGAGGCGATCAGCCGCCGCACTGCGCTCGACCAGCCCGAGCCGGCGGCGCGGTCCCGGGTCCTGCGCGGGAGAACCCGGCGGCATGCGGTAGACCCCTCGCCGTTGGGCGGCTGCTCACTGCGGGCCGACGGCCACCCCGGCCGGGAACTGCTGTCCGGTCACGATGGCATGCGGATTGCCGCCGTCCGGCCAGTCGGCCTCCCAGATGGTGCCGTCACCGTTGTTCGCCCAGTACAGGTGCCCCTGGCCGGCGCTGCTTACTGCGATGCCCTGCGGGCGGTGCTGGCCGCTGACGATGGCAAACCCGTCGGTGCCGTCAACGGCGGCAATGTGGACTGTGCCGTCGCCGCGGTTGGTCCAGTACATGAGGCCGGTCATCGGGCCGCCCACTGCCATCCCGTAGGGGAGAAGTTGCCCGGTGACGACGGCCTGCGGGCTGGTGCCGTCGAGGCTGGCTTCCCAGATCATGCCGCCGTCGGTGCCGGTCCAGTACAAGTGGCTGGCGTCAACGGCCACCCCGAACCCGGCATCGTACTGCCCGGTGACGATGACCTGCGGGTCGGTGCCGTCGAGGTTGGCCTCCCAGATCGCGCCGCTGTCGGTCCAGTACAAGTGGCTGGCGTTGGCCGCCACCCCGGCCGGGGAAATTTGCCCGGTGACGATGGCATGCGGGCTGCTGCCGTCGAGGTCGGCCTCCCAGATCGAGCCGCCGCCGCTGCCGGCCCAGTACAAGTGGCTGGCGCTGGCCGCCACCCCGGCCGGGTCGTGCTGCCCGGTGACGATGGCATGCGGGCTGCTGCCGTCGAGGCCGGCCTCCCAGATCGAGCCGCCGGCCGCCCAGTAAAGGTGGCCGGGCGCCGGTCCGCCCACTGCCCCAGTGCCGGTGAGCACATCAGGAGCGGCGGCCTGCTTCTTGCTGGCCGCAGTCAGCGCCGCGGTGACGGCACCGGCCCCGGCGGGCGCGAATCGCACCGTGATCGCGCACGTCTTACCGGGCGGCAGGCTCTTGCATGTGTCGCGCGTGATGGTGAACGCAGCCGCTCCCGCCAGCGTCACCGTCAGCCGGCCGGTGGCCGACCGGCCCGGGTTGCTCAGCGTGAAGGTTTGCGAGGCTGTCTGCCCGGCGGCCACCTGACCGTAGCTGTACGGGGAGGGGGTGAACACCAGCGCGGATGGCCGCGTCCCGGCCACCGCCCCCGTGGCCGACCCGACCATTGCCACTGCGGCCCCGGCCACCAGCACGGCCCGGCCGAACGAACTGCCGATCACAAACCCCCCGTTTCCCGAACAATCGCGCGAAACCCCACCAACTACCCGCCGTTCAAGGGGATGCTGACACGCGCCCGGCACAGCGTCAAGATCGGCGGCGCGGCGCGGCACCTGGCGGTCCACTGCGCGGCGTCGCCGTGCGCCAGCCGTGCGGCAGGAGCGCGATTCTTAGCAGGAAGCCCGGGGGATGCTGCGAGATAACGCGCACTCCGCGAACGGATAACCGATGATCCGCGGCCTGGGCCGGGCCGGCTCTGCGACGGCACGATAGCCTGGCCGCCGTCGCCAGCCACACCAAAGATATCCCCAGGAAGGCCCATGATCCGCTGACCAGCCAGTCAGGACCCGCCGTGAGCGCCAGCACCAGCAAGACCAGGCCGACCGTGCCGAAGGAACCGCCGACGATCCAGGCTTGCCGGAGATTAGTGGTCGTATACCAGCGCGAGGTCTTGATGGCCACCTGCGTCTACTGCCCAGCAGCGCGGGAGCTCACGCAACGCGGAAGAGGTCAGTGGTTCAAGGCCACGCATGCCGCGCCCTGTGCGACGATTTGGCGACCTACCAAGGAAGGACGCCATGGCGGCCAGGACCGGCAACATCGCGGTCGACTGCGGCAATGTGCTCCAGCTGGCCGCTTTCTGGTCGGCGGTGCTCGGCCGCCCGGTCGATCAGGGCAGCAACGAGTCTTTCGCCTCGATCGGTGGAGCCGACCGCGAGCGGCGCGAGCCGGCCTGGTACTTCAACAAGGTGCCTGAGCCGAAGCAGGCCAAGAACCGCGTTCACATCGACCTGGTGGATCCCGATCCGGATGCCATTGACAAGCTCGTCCGGCTCGGCGCCACGATCATCGGCAAGCACCAGATACGCGGTCATAGCTGGACGGTCATGCAGGACCCTGAGGGCAACGAGTTCTGCGTCGCAGCCAAGAGCTTCACCGGTTTCGACTGAGCAGCAGTCCTGTGGGCCAGGCTCGGGCAGCCATACTCCGGGCGGCGGGCCTTGCGGGGCCGGGCTTTGCGGGTAGCTTCGGCGTGTGGCCGATGCGCGGGTGACAATCGTGGACTACGA
>Ga0335078_10010249_pt1 | contig 13885 bp, 15 predicted proteins | sample Lox_Sample_32_FD_206711 | JGI IMG/M metagenome (GOLD analysis project Ga0335078, IMG submission 206711) | Soil microbial communities from Loxahatchee National Wildlife Refuge, Florida, United States - Lox_Sample_3.2 | ecosystem: Environmental > Terrestrial > Soil > Wetlands | place: USA...
ACGATGCTTCCGCCGGTTTCGCTGCCGATCGAAAAGCCGACCAGTCCCGCGGCGGTGGCGGCACCGGGCCCGGCACTCGACCCCGAAGCGCCTTCCTCGAGCAGCCACGGATTCATGGTCTGCCCGCCGAACCAGATGTCGTTGAGAGCCAGCGCGCCCAGACTCAGCTTGGCGAGCAGCACGGCTCCGGCGTCATAGAGCCGCCGGACCACCGCTGAATCCTGCCGCGGCACGCGATTCCGATACGGCTCGGCGCCCCAGGTGGTGGCGATTCCGGCCGTATCCAGCAGGTCTTTCACGCCGAAGGGCACGCCGTGCAGGGGACCGCGGTATTTCCCTGCCCTGATTTCCGCATCCGCTTTCATAGCCTGCTGCAAAGCCTGTTCGCGCGTCAGAGTAATGATGCATCGCAGTTTGGAATCGAACCGGTCGATGCGGTCCAGATAGATGTGCGTCAGCCGCTCGCTGGTCAGTTGGCGCGATTCGATCCAGTGTGCCAGCTGCGCCAGCGAAGCGTACGCGATCTCCGCGTCATTTGCCGGCAGGGGCGCGCGATCCATCGTGCTGCGCACGAAGCGGTCGCGGCCGGGCATGCGCGGCACTTCCGGCAGCATGGGATTCCAGAGGGTAGCCGGCGCGGTCGAGGGATCCAGTGCGAGCGTACGCGGCCCGGTGCGCCGTTCGTAGAGCGCCGCCATGGTCTTCCGCCAACTGTCGGCCGCCTGCCGGCGTTCCTCCGGCTTCAGTTCGAACTGGACGAGTTTCTCGGCTTCCGCAAAAGTAGCGGGGGAGACGGGCGGTCCGATTTCCGGCGACGTGCCAAACGCCGGCGGTGCTCCGGCCGGAGGTGCCTCCGCCCGCGGCTTCTGTTCCGTTTGGTGACAGGCGGCCGTCGCGGCCAACAACGCCGATGCCCCGCTCAGAAAGTCCCTTCGTGATTCCGCCATGGCATTATTGTAGGTCGTTCGATAAGACGGGTCCGGGCTGATCCCAAAGGAGGAATTGGAAGGTATGGCAGCTCACTGCGTCTCCCCGCCGTCGGGACCCTGAGGCTGCCTGGAGCAGGATGACGGGTTTTCCGGAGATGCGCTGGCTTACGCCGCGGAGTTGGCTCGTGAAACGGAAAAGGTGCCAGCCTCGAGTTGAATCGTCTCCTTTTGGAACCCGAGAGCCTGGACACAACGGTGGTAAAGGAAATTCGCGAGCGGCTCGCCGCGCAACATGAAGAGCAGGAATTTGAAAAGAAGGCCAATCGGGTTGTTGCAATCTGGAGGACGCGCGCGCTCTCTCCAAGACATTTCACGATCTCGGAGCGGCGGGATGGCCTATAAATAGCAGCCCTCGAAGAACTCGCCCAGCAAGCTCATACTGACTTCACGTGGGTGGCGAACGCGGCAAAACGCAGGGTTGCCTCACATCACGGCGGCCGGCTTAGAAACTTGTGTCATGGAGTTCGTGAGTTAGCCCTTCTCCCGGTGGTAGACGTGGCTGGCGAACTGAGCGGCATCCGGATCGTGGGTGACCTCAGACCGCATGCCGGCGCATCGTCCGGATCAGCCGTTCCATCCCGGCTTCCCAATCCGGAAACAGGTCAATGTATTGCAGCTCGCGCTGGATTGATCGCGGCACCCGGCACCCATCCAGGCGGACTGGCACAACGAAGATTTCATCGAGCGGCATCCGACGCGCGCAGTCCAGCGCATAGCGGATCTCCGCTTGAAAACCTCCCCACTTGTTTACCGAGTTCGGCGAGAAACAAGCGATCACGAAATCCGAGCTCTCAATCGCGCTTTCAATCGCCCTCGGCCAGTTCTGGCCCGGTAGCAATTTGCGAACGTCCATCCACGGGCTGAATCCTGCTCGTTCCAGGGCTCGGTACAGCCGCCCGACCATCGGCTGATCCTCCCGGACGTGCGCCAGAAAAACCTGCGGCGCGCGCGGCTCGAAACGAACTCCGTGCTGCCGGTCAGGATAAAAGATTCCCAGACCGTCGATCTCGACGGCCGTTCCGCGTGCCAGACTGCGAATCACGATTCGCGCGAGTTGCTCGGCAGGTGGGCTTTCAGGCATTGCCGGGACCTCCCTCGCGTTCAAACCTCACCTTCCCGCCCGCCGCCCGGCGGAATCTCCCGAGGCCGGGGAGCGGCGCTTCCCCGCTCTGTCGCAATCGGGCCAGGATCTGCCGAACTGCGGCGTCCAGCCGGTCGGCGGCTTCTCCCTCGCTTAGGCCCGATTGGTGGGCCCAGCGCTTGGCGATTCCGGTTTTCTTCATCCGAATTCACTTTATCAAGCTGGTTGGCCCAACTTTCGTTGACCGTGCTTTGGGAAATCCGTAACCGCTTCGTATCCAGGCAGTTGATTCGTGCGAAAGAACCCGCCCCCGCTGTCATTGCCAGATGAACTGATTTTAATTGTGGGTTAAGAGGCCGTTCATCTGAGGGTCGTTATGATAACGGCAGACGATTTGTAGTCGTCGTTTTCAAAGGAGAAATGGAATGAAGAGACTGATGACGCTGATGCTCGGCCTCACGCTGGCCTTCGGCACCGTGGCTGTGGCTTTCAGCCAGGACCAGCCCAAGAAGGAAGACACTGGAAAGAAGAAAAAGGGCAAGAAAAAGAAGACTGACGAGCCCAAGAAGGATACGCGCTAAGCGCGCTTCCGAGTCGCAATTTGCTGGGAAGCCGCGTAGCGCAGCAACACTCCTACGCGGCACTCCAGTTCTGCCGGTCCCCGTTCCTGCCTGGAGTCACCACATTTCTCCAATTATCGTTGCACGATCCACTCCGGTTTCCTACAATCTCTAGTTGGATGCAGGTGATTGCTGCTTCCAGCCTCCATGAACCTCTCCGTAAAAGGTGAATATTCGCTGAAGGCCATCTTTGACTTGGCCTCGCAGCCGACTGGAGAACCGATTAAAATCGCTGAAATCGCCCGCCGTCAGAAGATTCCTCAGAAATTTCTGGAGTTAATCCTGGCGGGTCTGAAGCAGGGCGGATTTGTGGAATCGCGGCGCGGAGCCGAAGGCGGATACCTGCTGGCGCGCCCGGCTGACACAATCACGGTGGGCGAGGTCCTGCGCTTCCTGGAGGGTTCGCAATCCACAAAAAACCGCTCGAACCGCCGCGTCGAAACGCCGTTTACGGAGATGTGGCTGAAGGTCGACGGCGCGGTCTCCGGAATTCTCGACCAGACCACCTTCGGTGATCTCCTGCGCCGTTGGACCGAGAAACAACAGAAATATGTTCTGAATTGGGAGATCTGATTCGTGAAAACTTACGACGACAACACGCTCAGTATCGGTCGCACGCCATTGGTCCGGCTTAATCGGGTGACAGACGGAGCAAAGGCCACCATCTTGGCCAAGATCGAAGGCCGGAACCCGGCCTACTCGGTGAAGGACCGCATCGGAGCCGCGATGGTCTGGGATGCCGAAAAACGGGGCGTCCTGAAGGCCGGCAAGGAATTGATCGAGCCCACTAGCGGCAACACCGGGATTGCCCTGGCGTTCGTCGCGGCCGCTCGCGGCTATCCCATCACACTCACGATGCCGGAAACGATGTCCATCGAGCGCCGCAAGGTGCTGCAAGCACTCGGCGCAACACTGGTGCTCACTGAGGGGTCGAAGGGCATGGCTGGGTCGATTTCCAAAGCGGAAGAGATTGCGGCCTCCGAACCGGACCGGTATGTGATCCTCCAGCAGTTCAAGAACCCGGCCAACCCCGAGATTCATTACCGCACGACCGGGCCGGAAATCTGGGAAGACACCGGCGGCGCCATCGACGTGCTGGTTTCGGGAATCGGGACCGGGGGCACAATCAGCGGGGTTTCGCGGTTCGTCAAGAAGGACAAGGGGAAGAAGATCATATCGATCGGGATTGAGCCGACCAACAGCCCGGTGATTACACAGCACTTAGCTCATCAGCCCCTGCATCCGGGGCCGCATAAGATTCAGGGTTTAGGGGCAGGTTTCATTCCCGATACGCTCGACCTGAGCCTGGTCGATCGGGTCGAACTGGTTTCCAATGAAGAATCAATCGAGATGGCGCGGCGGCTGGCCCGGGAAGAAGGCATTCTGGCGGGGATCTCCTGCGGGGCAGCGGCTGCCGTGGCCGTTCGCATCGGGAAAACTCCTGAGTTTGCCGGCAAAACAATTGTCACGATCCTTCCGGACACGGCCGAACGCTACCTGAGCACCGTGCTTTTTGAGGGGATGTTTGAGGCGTAGAAAAAGCGGGCGCAGTTTGGGTGATAGGGGTGAGTGCGCCCGCTGTCGTAACGGGGATTTGTCTGATATGACGACAATCTCAACACCGAAGGTTACGGCCTCTCCGTTTTTTCCCCACGCGAACAGGTAGCTTCATGGAAAATAAAGGCTTGTTTCGCAAGGTGGCGACGATCGGGCTGCTGGCCGGCGTTCTGGGAGCGCAGGAAGCCCCGATTTTGGAGAATGTGGGCAAGCCGATACAATTGCCATTTCACTGCACCGATGAGGACATTCAGTGGGGCGGCCTGAGTTGCACGGCGGAGGAACCGTGCCCGATCTACCTGGAACTCACCGGGGTGGAATCGATCGGCAACAAGCTTTTCACGACCGGGAATCTCCACGCCCAGACTATCACACTGTATTCGGTTCTTCTCGGAAGCGATGACGCCGGCAGCACGTGGCGCGAGGCCTACCAGCGGATTCGGGGCGCCGGGCTGGACCGCATCCAATTCAGCGATTTTGAAAACGGGTGGGCCAGCGGCGAGGCGCTCTCGCCCTTGCCACAAGACCCGTTTCTGTTAATCACGACGGATGGCGGCAAGACCTGGCACCAGCACGCGATTTTCTCCGAACCACGGGTCGGCTCGATTCAACAGATCGTGTTCCCTTCCAAGAAACAGGGCGATCTCGTCTTCGACCGCGGCGCAGGAACCGGCGAAGAGCGCTACGAGCACTACGAATCGAGCGACGGCGGAGAAACATGGAACATCCAGGAAGCCACCAACCAGCCGATCCGGCTGAAAGAAGCAGCTACACCTTCCTCCGTCTGGCGGATCCAGGCAGACGGCAAAACCCAGGCCTTTCGGATTGAGCATCAGACCGGAGGCCGCTGGGCCGCGGCGAGCGCTTTTGCGATCAACCTGGGGACCTGCGCGCCCAATAACCAATAAAAGAGGCCGCTGCGAGTGTTACTGGCAGCGGCCGGTGGTGGAGGAGAAGGAGGAGGAAACTGTTAGTGCGTTTTGCCGTTGGACGAAATGCCGGTCGCGATGTTTCCATGGCGCGGAACCATGGCCATTTCGCCGCGCCGCTCGGCCGGAATGCTCAACGTGCGGAATTCATGCTGCGTCATCCGGATGCCGATGCGCTGCCCGGTTGTGCGAACCACGCGGCCGGCAACAACCAACTGCAGAGGAGCAACGTTGTGCAACAGGACCGGCCATGAAATCGATAATTCAATGTTCAGACCGGAGGGCAGTTCGCGGTCGGTTTCCAGCAGAAGGCCGCCGCTCGATACATCAATGGTGATGCCAGTTCCGGAATCCAACACGCGGCGGCGGCGGATCAATTTCCAACGCACGTTGAGCGAGAGATCATAGCGCCGGTCCGTTCTCCGCTCGCCGCCGATTTTCTCGCTTTCGTTCCGTTCAGTCTGGCCTGTCCTGAGTGAGTTCATATTTTTCGCGTCCGTGAAACGAGTTCAGTATGCAGTGGCTGGAAATGAAACAACAGTAATGCGGGTACCTGCGGGGTACGGTTGGTTCCAAGTGATCGGTGTATTTCCGGAACGCTGGCGTGAGCCGGATCGCGGCACAGGCCGCGTTGGGCCTGTTATCCTCAGAATACAGGAGTCATTAAGCCCGTGAAAACCTTGTGTTTGTGCGCCGCGCTGATGGCGGTTTCGCTGCGCGCGCCGGCTCAGAATCTCAAAGAGTTCGAGAAGAAGGTCACCGAGTTCACGCTGCCCAACGGCCTGCATTTTATCGTGGTGGAGCGGCATGAAGCTCCGGTAGTTTCCTTTCATACGTATGTAAACGCGGGTTCGGTGGACGATCCTTCCGGCGCCACCGGCATTGCGCACATGTTCGAGCACATGGCGTTCAAGGGCACCGAAACCATCGGGACCAAGAACTGGCCGGAGGAAAAGAAGGCGATTGCCGCGGTCGAAGCTGCGTATGACCGGTTGGACGCGGAGCGCAACAAGGGGCCGAAGGCGGATACAAGCAAGATCAAGACCCTCGAAGAGCAGCTCCAGGCCGCGATCGAGCATGCGCAGACATTTGTAATACCGGACGACTATCCGCGCATCATCGAGGAAAACGGCGGGGTGGGATTGAACGCCAGCACGTCTTACGATTCCACCGAATATTTTTACAGCCTGCCGTCGAACCGGATCGAGCTGTGGTTCCTGCTGGAATCGCAGCGATTTTTGCAGCCGGTCTTCCGCGAATTTTACAAGGAGCGCGACGTGGTCCTGGAAGAGAACCGCATGCGGGTGCAATCGAGCCCGCAAGGGAAGCTGCTGGAAGATTTCACGGCGACGGCGTTCGAAGCGCATCCGTATCGGAACCCGCCGAGCGGATGGCAAAGCGATATCGTCAACCTGCGGGTCTCGGATGCGCGGAAATTTTTTAACGAATATTACGTGCCAAGCAACATTAGCATCGGGATTGTCGGCGATGTGAATCCGGCCGAGGCCCGGCGCCTGGCCGAACGCTACTTTGGTCCGCTGGCGGCGCGGCCGCTGCCCCCGCTGGTGCATACGAAAGAACCGGCGCAGCCCGGCCCCAAGACGGCGGTGGTCAATTCGCCCAGCCAGCCGCTGTTGGTGATCGGGTATAAGCGGCCCGATCAGTACGATAAAGACGATCCGGTGTTTGATGTGATCAGCGAGATCATGAGCGGCGGCCGCACGGGTCTGCTGTATCAGGACCTGGTTCGCGACAAGCGCACCGCGCTCGATGCCGAGAGCGGGGACAGCTATCCCGATAGCCGCTACCCGAACCTGTTCCTGTTTTTCGCGGTTCCCGCGGTCGGCCACACGGTGGATGAGAACGAGAAAGAGATCGACGCGTTGCTGACCCGATTCACCGCGCAAAAGGTGGACGCCGAGACGCTGGCGCGGGTGAAGACGAAAGCGCGGGCGGCGGTGATCCGGCGGTTGGACAACAATCCGGGCCTGGCTTCGTTGCTGACCGCCTATTACGCGGCGTATGGAGACTGGCGGAGATTGTTCACGGATCTCGACGAAATCGATCATGTGACCGCGGACGATGTGCAGCGGGTAGCGCGGAAGTATTTCGTGACAGCTTCACGAACGGTCGGGTACACGGTGACGAGCGGTGGTCCGGCCCGCGGCGGCGCGGCGGAAGGAGACCAGCAATGAGCCCGATGAGGACACTGACGCTTTTGCTCGCAGCCGCGCTCTGGGCGCAGGGGCAGCCGGCGGGGACACCGGTGCGCGCGGCAGCCGCGCCGTCTCCGCGAGTCCCTTCCTTGAAAGACTTGAAATTTCCGCCGCTCGGCGCGATCAAAATTCCCGACGTCACCACCGTGACGCTGCCGAACGGCATGAAGCTGTTTCTACTGGAAGATCATGAACTGCCGATTGTGAATGGGGCGGCGCGCATCCGCACGGGGAATCTGTTCGATCCGGCCGATAAAATCGGGCTCGCCACCGTGACCGGCATGACGATCCGCACAGGCGGCACGCAATCGAAAACGGGGGATCAACTCGATCAGGAACTGGAGGACATCGCGGCCAGCGTGGAAGCGCAAATCGGCGAAACCAACGGCGGGGTTTCGTTCACGACCTTGAAAGAGAACACGGACAAGGTGCTCGGCATTTTCCACGACGTGGTGACCGGGCCGGAGTTCCGGCAGGATAAGATTGATCTTGCCAAGACGCAGCTTCGCGGCGGAATTGCCCGGCGCAACGACGATGCTCACGGGATACAGCAGCGCGAGTTCGCCGATCTGATCTACGGCAAAAACACGCCGTATGGCTGGCAGATCGAGTACGCGACGCTCGACCACATCGGCCGCCAGGACGTGATGGATTTCTACAAGCGCTATTTTTTCCCATCGAACGTGATGCTGGCGGTGTGGGGCGATTTCAATACCGCGGAGATGCAGGCGAAGGTGGAAAAGCTGTTCGCCGATTGGACGGTAAAACAAGCGCCGGTTCCGGCGTTCCCGAAAGTTCGCGAGCAGGCGGTGCCGGGCATCTACCTGGCGGTGAAGACCGACGTGGAGCAGACGTTCTTTGCGCTGGGGCATCTGGGCGGCGACCTGCGCGACAAAGATTATCCGGCGTTGGAGGTGATGTCCGATATCCTCGGCGGCGGTTTCCAGAGCCGGCTGTTTCAGCGGGTCCGCACCCAGATGGGCGACGCCTATGAGATCGGCGCGGACTGGGGTGCAAATTATGATCACCCAGGGCTGTTCTCGATTTCCGGCAGCACGAAATCGGCGACCACGGTAGAGACGATCAAGGCGATTCGGGAAGAGGTGGAAAAGATCCGGACCAAGGAAGTGACCGACGAGGAGCTCAGCACGGCGAAACAGAGCGCGCTGAACAGCCTGGTGTTCGCCTTCGATACGCGCGCCAAGACGCTGGGGCGGCTGCTGACGTACGAATATTTCGGCTATCCGAAGGACTTCATCCAGCAGTATCAGAAAGCCCTGGCAGCGGTGACGAAGGCGGATGTGCTGCGCGTGGCGCGCGAGCACCTACATCCGGAAAACTTCACGACGGTAGCGGTGGGGAATCCGATGGAGTTCGGACAGGCGTTGGATTCGCTTGGGCGCGTCAAGAATATTGATCTCGCGATTCCGGAGCCGGGAGGAAAGCGGCCATGAATCTGGTGTTTCGGCCGATTGCCATTCTCTGCTTGGCTGCGCTGGGGCTTTCGGCCGAGACGCAGGAAGAGCGCGGCAAGCACGTGGTGGACGCGGCGTTACAGGCCATTGGCGGCGACGCGTATCTGCACATGGAAGACCGGGTCGAATCGGGCCGGGCTTATTCGTTTTTCCGGCAGGAGCTGACGGGCCTTTCGCTCGCCAAAATCTACACGCGATACCTGGTCCCGACACCCGGCAAGGTTTCCCAACGCGAGCGGCAGTCCTTCGGGAAGGGCGAATTCGATAACGTGCTGTTCAACGAAAGCGGCGCCTGGGAAGTGACGTTTCGCGGCGCGCGTCCGCTCGCCGACGATCGCATCGAGAATTACAAAGACAGCACGCTCCGCAACATCTTTTACATCTTGCGGGAGCGATTGAACGAGCCGGGGATGAGCTTCTATTCGCGAGGCGCCGACATCTGGCTCAACCAGCCGGTAGACATTGTCGATATCACGGATGCCGACAACCGCACGGTGACGGTGTATTTCAACCAGATGACGAAGCTGCCGATCCGGCAGTCGTTCAAGCGTCGCAACACCGAGTTCAAGGATTTCGACGAAGAAGTGATGGTGTTTTCAAAGTATCGCGACGTGGGCGGCGGCGTGATGTGGCCGTTCGCCATGCGGCGGGAGCGCAACGGCGAAAAGACGTACGAGATCTTCTCGGACACCGTGGAAATCAACAAGAATCTGACGGACGATCTGTTTACGCTGTCGGTGAATTTGAAAATGCTGCCGAAGCAGAAGTGAGCGACTCAGGTAAGGTGCCGGTACTCGAAACGAACACCTGCTCTTTCAAGAGCAGCTTTTGCACGCTCTAGAAAGTCTTGGCCGTCGGCGTCCGGTCCGAATTGTGTGACGACTCGAATGACGACTCCTCTTGACGGAGCGTCGGCATAGTGTTCGAGGATTTCCCCGGATTCTACGAACGCGACGTATCGATTGATTTTCTCTTGCAAAATGTGTTGGTGAGTGACTGAATCGGACCATTCGAGATGATCCGAAATCGTCAGGACGACGTTCCCTACCGGATTGACGCTCATGATGTCTATAACAGCCGGATCGTCAACGGGCATAGGCCATGTTACTTGTAAAGGAGATAGGCTTCGCGTTTACCGATGAAGATCGAAATTTGATCGTGGTAGGACTGCTGGATGGCCCGCGGGTCTTCGCCGGTTTCGAGACGGTGGACGACGTCGTCGCTGCCGACCAACCTTCGGTCGACCGTGAAATCCAGTTTGCCGGGATATAGAGTGTGCAGGGCGGCGGCGACCTCCAGGCCGAGACGCGTGGCGTCAAAAACGTCGCGGTCGGTGATCACGAAACGGACGCCGGGATCCGCGCCGACCGTGGTGGGATACACGCGCACGCCGGGGATTTCACGCTGGTTCAAGAAGGCAGCCAACTCCGGCCCGACGATGAACGGTGCGGCGACCTGTTCAAACGGCGCATCCGTGCCGCGGCCGACGGAGTAATTCTTCGAGTATTCCAGCATGGCCAGTCCGGGATAGAGGGTCGCGGCTTTCAAACTGCGCAGATTCGGCGAAGGGTTCACCCACGGCAGGCCGGTGGCATCGAACCAATCGCCACGATGCCAGTCGCGCATGGGAATCACGGTCAGCGCGGCGCCGATTTTTTTCTCGCCGTTAAAGAGGCGCGCCAACTCACCGATCGTCATGCCATGGCGGAGCGGGAGGCTGGGGAAGTAGCCGGTGAACGAGACATTCGAAGCATCGAGCAGCGGGCCTTCGACGCGCGTGCCGGTGATGGGATTCGGCCGATCGAGCACGTAGAACGGGACGTGCGCGTTGGCGCATTCTTCCATGGCATAAGCCATGGTGGTTTCGTAGGTGTAGAAGCGCGCGCCGGCGTCCTGGATATCGAAGACCACGGCGTCGAGGCCGCGGAGCATTTCGGCCGTCGGGCGGTTGGTGGCGCCGAAGAGGCTGAAGATCTTGATGCCGGTGGCGCGGTCGATGCTGTCGGCGATGCCGGGTCGGTCTTCCACGCCGGCCAGGCCGTGCTCGGGCGAAAATAGCGCGGCCACGTTGATGCCGGCCTGGCGCATGAGATCGACGTTGCGGCGGCCGTGGCGGTCGATGCCGGTTTGATTGGTGATGAGGCCAATGCGCTTGTTTTGAAACGGCTGAAATTTTTCATCGACCAGGACGTCGAGGCCGGTGCGGGTGGCGCCGGTGCGGTTCAGCTCGCGATGACCGCCGATTTCGTTATAACCGGTAACCGTGACATTTTGTGCAGTGATGCCGACGGACGCGGCCACGATCGTGGCGACCTTGGAACGCAGCGGCGTCAACGCCGGGCGGGCGTTCGGATGCACGCTATTGGCGAGCAGGATGACGTAGGTCTGGCTCGTGGGATCGATCCACATTGAAGTGCCGGTGAAGCCGGTGTGACCGTAGGAGCCGACGGGGAATAGCTCGCCGCGATTGCCGGAAAGCGGGGAATCGATGTCCCAACCGAGGCCGCGCAGAATCGGCTGATCGGCGGGGTCTGCGGCTCTGTGAATTTCTTGACCGTGAGCGGGCTGAAAAGACGAACACCCTCGAGTGCGCCGCCGTTGAGCATCATTTGCGCGAAGCGGGTGAGATCATCGGCCGTAGAGAAGACTCCGGCGTGGCCGGCGATGCCGCCCATGTTGCGCGCGGTGGGGTCGTGCACGACGCCGCGCAATGGCGCGCCGCCGTTGAGCCGCTCGGTGGGCGCGATGCGCGGCACCCAGGAAGCCGGAGGCTGGAACTGGGTCTCCTTCATGCCGAGCGGCAGAAAAATGTTCTGGCGGGCATAGTCGGAGACTAACTCGCCACTCAGGCGGTGCACCAATTCGCCGAGCAAGATGAAGTTGATATCGCTATAGACGAAACGCGTGAGCGGCGGGCCTTGCGGTTTCGTCGTGGCGGCGAGGTGGATGCCGGTCTGGTAGCCGGTCCACGGCTTGTCGAGCGGGACATCCGGCGCCAGCCCGGAGAAATGCGTAAACAGGTTCCGGATGGTGATGTCGCTGTGGCCGCCTTGAAATTCGGGGATGTATTGCGTGATCTTGTCGTTGAGCCGAAACTTGCCTTCTTCGAAGAGCTTCATCAGCGACGGCGTGGTGGCAACCACTTTGGTGAGCGAGGCGATATCGAAAATGGTGTCAGTCGTCATCGTCTCGGGCGCGGGGACCAGCGCGCGCTTGCCGTAAGCCTTGCGGTAGACGATCTGGCGGCTGTGACCGACGATCAGAACGGCGCCGGGAAGGCGGCCTTGTTCGATGGCCAGGTTGATGGCGGTGTCGAGAGCCTGGGAACCGGCGAAGGTTTGGGCCGACAGAGTGGCGGCCGCGAGGGCGGCGCACCAGAGCACCTTCATATCTCCTTTATGATAGCCGCGGATGCATCTCGCAGCGCTAACGACACTCACACTTGACAAAAAGTCATTTATACATTACTTTTAGTCTTGGATAAAATGCATTCCCAGGGATGGTCTGGGTATTTCCGTCGCTTGCTTCTGATGACTGCCGCGGCCTCCGCGATCGACATTGGAGCGGCCTATCTGCTGGATCACAGCCGCCTGGACGAAGCGGCGCGGATCGCGGTGGCGCTTTTGCCGCTTCCAGGGTGCCTCGCTCTGGTCGTGGTGATTCTTCAAGGGGTCCGCAGGCTCGACGAATTTCAAAAGCGGGTGCATTTTGAGGCCGTCGTAGTCAGTTTTCTGGCGACCGCGGTGGCCGTGTTCATCTACGGATACCTGCAGCGGGCGCATGCCGCCGGCCCGCTCAACCTGGGGCTGGTCTGGATTTTCATGGTGGTCTTCTACGCGGTCGGTTACGTGGTCGCGGTGAGCCACTACCGATGAAAAACCGGATGCGGGTGCTGCGCGCGGAAAAGGATTGGACGCAGGCGGAACTGGCGGCCCGGATCGGCGTTTCGCGGCAGGCGATCGTCGCAGTGGAAAACGGCAAGTATGAGCCGGCGCTGCCGCTGGCTTTCCGGATCGCGCGCGCGTTCGGAAAGAATATCGAAGACGTTTTTCTCTGGGAGGACGGCCCCGAAGCCGCGAAATAATCGGGGGTGGTGTGTGCTTGGCAAAACGCAAATCGGAACGCTCGCGGCGCTGGGCGTCGTTCTTTGGATCGCGGTCGCGATCCAGATCCGTGTGCGGCCGGAGGCTCTGGCGGACCCGGTGCGCGGATCGATCCGCTTCCTCGCAGCGCCGCTGGGCGGGTGGCTGAGCGTCTGGCTGTGCAAGTTCGCGGGCAGGCTCTCGACTCAGCAACTGCTGCCGGGCGTGGCCTTGGTCGGGGCCGTAATGATGATGCTGGACGGGGCGGCGCTGCGCTGGTTTTCCGGCGTCTACGGGTTCGACGAAAAGTTGTTGCGGCTCGACGCAGCATGGCTGTTGTGGGGATACGGGGCGGCGTTCGCGGTTGCGTTCGTCTGGGCGGCGCGGTCGGGCGCTAGATCCTGACCTTCTTCCATCCGCCGCGCCGGAACATGGTCACAGCCACAACGGCCAACACCGATTCGGCGCTGCAAATCGCCAGGTAGACGCCGCGCGAGCCGAGGCCCTTCGGCTCCGCCAGCCACCACGCCAGCGGGATCTGGAACATCCAATAGCAAAAGAAATTGATCCACGTGGGCGTGGCGGTATCGCCGGCGCCGTTGAAGGCCTGCTCCATGATCATGCCCCAGGCGTAGAACGGGTAGCCGAGGCTGACGAATTTCAGGCACGTGGCGGCAATGGATGCGACGGCGGCGTCGGTGGTGAACCAGCCGGCGATCCAGTGGGCTCCGAAGAACAAGCCAATGCCGAGGATCGTCAAGAAGGTCATGTTGTAGGTGCCGGCCAGCCAGACGGCGCGCTCGGAGCGTTCCGGGCGTCGCGCGCCCAGGTTCTGGCCTACAAGTGTCGCGGCGGCGCTGCTGATGCCCCACGAAGGAAGAATCGCGAACAGCACGACCCGGATGGCGAGGGTGTAGCCGGCGGCGGCCGGGCTGC
>Ga0335078_10010250_pt1 | contig 13883 bp, 11 predicted proteins | sample Lox_Sample_32_FD_206711 | JGI IMG/M metagenome (GOLD analysis project Ga0335078, IMG submission 206711) | Soil microbial communities from Loxahatchee National Wildlife Refuge, Florida, United States - Lox_Sample_3.2 | ecosystem: Environmental > Terrestrial > Soil > Wetlands | place: USA...
TCGCGCCGCCCGAGTTCTTCGGCGTGGTCGTCGGCGAAGCACCGGATGTCTGGCTGCCTCTGTCCTCCATGCTCGCCGTCTACCCGGGGCGCAACTGGCTCGACCAACCCAACACGAATTTCCTGGAATTGTTCGGACGCTTGCGGCCCGGCGTGACTGTGGAACGCGCCTCCGCGGTACTCACGCCCGTGCTGGTCAAGGCGCAACTCGATCGCGCAGGCGATATCCCCGAATCGGAACGCGCCGAAATCCGCAGGCAGAAAGTCAGGCTCACAGCCGCGGCCACCGGCATTTCGTACTTGCGATGGCGCTTCTTGAAGCCGCTGCATATCGTTTTCGCCATGGTGGCGATCACGTTGTTACTGGCCTGTGTGAACCTCATCAACCTGCAGGCGGCCCGCGTGCGCGAGCATCGCAAAGAACTGGCCGTGCGCCTGGCCATCGGCGCCAGCCGGTTGCGCGTAGCCCGCCAGGTTTTCACCGAGAGCGCGTTACTGGCTCTGGCCGGCGGCGCATGCGGATTGCTGCTCTGCGGATCGGTATCGCGCTCACTGGTGGCCCTCATGTCCGCCGGCGACCCGATATTCCTGCGGCTCGATATCAACTCCCAGTTGCTTGCATTTGTGGCCGGCACCTCGATGGCCGCCGCGATCCTCTTTGGCGCGGGACCGGCCTGGCGCGCCACCCGTGGCGAGGTCCTGCCCGCCATACAGTTGGGCTCGGGCGCCGCCAAGGCTTCCCCCGCGGGCCGTTTTTTCGGCCGCGCTCTGGCGGCTTTGCAGATCGCCCTTTCGTTGGTGCTGGTCGCCGGCGCGATCCTCTTCGCCACCAGCCTCTACAAACTGCTGCACGCGGACGTCGGCTTCAATCGCTCGCGTCTGCTCGTGCTCGACATAGACCCCGCGGACGCTGGATATAAAGGCGAGCAATCCGCCGCTTTGAACCGGCGCCTCGTTCAACGCCTGGCGCCGCTACCCGGAGTCCAGTCCGTGAGCTTTTCGGGCGACGGTATATTCACCGGCCGCAACATGAACACGGAAGTGGAACTGCGGGATGCCGCCCAGACGTCGAAAATGTACGCATGGGACGACAAAGTCGGGCCGCGCTACTTTTCAACTGTTGGCGCGCGCCTTACCGCCGGCCGGGATTTCGACGAACGCGACGACCGGGCGGCGCCCCAGGTCGCCATCGTAAACGAACAATTCGCGTGCTTATACGGCGCGGGCCGCAATCCGCTCGGCCGCACCGTGGCAGTCGCAGAGATCTTTGGCAAGCCCAAGGTCTTACGCCAAATCGTAGGCATCGTAAAGGATATGCGCATCGCGGGCGCCCGCCAGAAGCCGGAGTCGTATGTCTACGTGCCCGCCTACCAAACCGGCGAAATGCCTTTTTCCACGCGCTTTCTCATGCGCGCGGCGGGTGACGCCGGGCCGCTGTTTTCCATCATACGTGCGGCCGTCCGCGCGGAGGACCCGGCCCTGACCATCGTCAGCCTGGATGCCGCCACCGATCTGCTCGACCGCACCCTCGGTCATGACCGGCTGATCGCCGCGCTTTCCGCGGCTTTCGGCGGCCTGGCCTTGCTCCTGGCGGCGATCGGCATCTACGGTCTGCTCTCGTACGAAGTCGCGCGGCGCACTGGTGAGGTCGGCATCCGCATGGCATTGGGCGCCCGCCGCGCCCATATCGTCCGCATGATCCTGGCCGAAATCGCGCGTGTGTCGGTGATCGGGGTTGCTGTTGGCGGTATCGCCGCACTGGCCGCCGGCAAGCTCGTAATGGGCATGGTCTTCGGACTCCAGCCCAATAATCCGCTCGTCCTGATTGCCGCCGCCGTGCTGCTGGTGACGGTGGCTTTGTCCGCCGGATACCGGCCCGCCCGGCGCGCCTCGCGGCTCGACCCCATGGCCGCCCTGCGCCGTGAGTGACCGCCTGTCAAGAAGACTACTCGTTTGGATTGAGCGGCTGCCACAGTTCGATTTTGTTGCCGTCGGGATCGTATATCCAGGCGAAGCGGCCGTAGCTTTCGTCTTGACGCTTAGGGTCGATGTGGACGCCTTCTTTCGCCAGGCGCTCGAGCAGTGCTTCGAGGTCGTCGACGATGTAGTTCACCATGAACGAGGCTAGACTGGGCTCGAAGTACGTTGAGGTGCCGGGGAATATGCTCCAGACTGTCATCTGCTCACTCTCAGGATTGTCTCTTTCACGCCACGGCAGCATGACACCTTGGCCGCTATCCGCGAGGCCGAGATGTTTTGCGTACCACTCCTGCATTTGTTGCTTATTAGCGGACTTGAAGAAGATACCACCGATACCGAGAATTCGGCCTGGCTGGCTCATGGTCGTTTTCCTTTTCTTGTGATTGTACAGGGTCGGCGCATGCAAGTCGATACTGGCCTGCGCTATGCGAACATCGTCACATGGCCCGGCGGCGGTTCCTGGTCCCGCAAATCCGCGATAACACCGCTGAACTCAGCGGCAACGATGCCCGTCATCTGGCGCGCGTATTGCGAGCCGAGCCCGGACAGCACTACGAAATCTCCGACGGCGCGCGCGTCTACCTGGCCGAGATTGCGTTCGTCGAAAAGGAACGCATCGCTTTCCGGATACTGCGCGCGCTCGACCCCCAGCCCGCCGCGGTATGCCTCACGCTATGCGCCGCGCTCATCAAGTTCGACCGCTTCGAATGGCTGATCGAGAAGGCTACCGAACTGGGTGTCGCCGCCATCGTGCCGGTCGATACTGCACGCACCGAAAAAGGCCTGATGGAAGCTTCCCGCAAAAGAATGGAGCGTTGGCGCCGGATCGCCCGCGAAGCCAGCCAGCAGGCCCGCCGCCTGGGGCCTCCGGAAATCGGCCAGGCGAATAGTTTGGCCGCCGTCCTCGACATGCCTGCCACCGGCCGCTACTTCCTGGACGAGCAGCCCGGCGCGCCGCCCCTGCTCTCCGCCATACCGGCTCTGGCCGGCCGCGCCGCTACGGATACACTCTTGCTTCTGACTGGCCCCGAAGGTGGCTGGACGGATGCGGAACGTGCGGCCATCGTCAACGCCGGATGGACCCGAGTGTCCCTTGGCCCCCTTATCCTGCGGGCGGAAACCGCGGCCATCGCCGCCGCCGGCTTACTCACCCATGCGTGGTGGGCATCTCAGCTAGAATGAACTCAAAGGGTAGCTTTTCTTGCACACTCCTTTCGATTTTTCCGCTTTATTCATTGTGGTTGTTACGCATGCGCAAATGAGCCGGCATTTCCTGGCTGCCGCTGCCGGCAGATTCTCGCCGCGCGCGAACCGCGTCTTACGCTGGGCCGCCGCGGCCATCTATACGCTGCTGGGAATTGCTTATGCCCTGGGGGTTTCGTCATTGGTGCGAATCTTGAAACTCCCTTCCGCGCCTTCTCAAATCGCGAGTGGCCTGGCGCAGATCTTGCTATTCAGTACCGCGGCGGCATACCTGGCGTACCGCGTGGCGCGCTTTTTCAGCCGGAAGTTCTGGGCGCCTCCCTTCAATCCGTCACGCCGGCGCCTCCTCAATACCACCGGAGGCGCTCTGCTGGCGGCGCCGTTCGCCGTGGCGGGTTACGGCGCCCTGATCGAACGCCTGGATTTTCGTGTGCGCGAACTCGACATCCCCGTCCCTGACCTGCCGCATGATCTGGATGGCCTGCGCCTCCTGCATTTGAGCGATATCCATCTGAGCGCATTCCTGAGCGAGAAGGACCTGGCGCGCGTGATCGACAGCGCCAACGAACTGCGCCCGCACCTGGCGCTCGTCACCGGCGACCTGATCACCGACGCCGGCGATCCGCTGGATCTCTGCCTGCGCCAACTCACGCGCTTGCGCGCGGATGCCGGTGTTTTCGGATGCATGGGGAATCACGAGAACTACGCCATGATCGAAGACCTCACCGAGCGTGAGGCCGCTCGCCTGGGGATTCCGTTTCTGCGCCAGCGCGCACGGCCTCTGCGCTTCGGCGGCGCGGTCATGAACGTCGCCGGCGTGGATTACCAGCGTTCCAACCGAACGTATCTACAGGGCGCCGGTCGCCTGGTCCTCCCCGGCGCTTTCAACGTGCTGCTGTCTCATAATCCCGACGTTTTTCCGGTGGCCGTGAAACTAGGGTTCGATTTGATGCTCGCGGGCCATACGCACGGCGGCCAGGTGAACGTGGAGATTCTCCATCAGCCCATCAACCCCGCGCGTTTCTTCACTCCCTTCGTGTATGGATTGTACCGGCGCGAAAAGGCCGCCGCGTACGTCACGCGCGGCATCGGCACCATTGGCATCCCGGTGCGTTTCGGCGCGCCTCCCGAGATCGCGCTGCTGCGCTTGAGAAAGGCATAAGTGGCGGCGTGCGGTACCTGATCCTCAGCGACATCCACGGTAATCTGGAAGCCCTGGAGGCGGCCCTGGAGCATGCTTCGGGCAAGTACGACCAGGTGCTATGCTGCGGCGATCTGATCGGCTATGGCGCCGATCCCAACGCGGTCGCCGAGTGGATTCGCGCGCATGCCGCCGGAGTGGTCCGCGGCAATCACGACAAGGCTTCCGTGGGGCTGGACGACCTGGAGTGGTTCAATCCCGTGGCGCGCGCCGCGGCCGTCTGGACCCAGCGCGCACTCACGCCGGAGAACGCCAGCTATATCCGGAATCTGCCGAAAGGGCCGCTCACCTTCGACGGCTTCCAGATGGTCCATGGCTCGCCGCTCGACGAAGATGACTACATTTTGAACGGGGCCGACGCAGCCCTGGTTTTCAGCTACCTGGCAGAGCCGCTCACGTTCTTCGGCCACACCCATGTGCAGGGCGGTTTCATATGGAACCACGCGCGCGTCGAGACCATCGAGGGGACGCCCGGCGTCGAGGAGCGCCAGACCTTGGAACTGACTGGCGACTGCGCGTATCTGATCAATCCGGGTTCGGTGGGCCAGCCTCGCGATGGCGATCCGCGCACCGCGTATGTGCTGTACAACGCGGAGGAGCATTTCCTGATCTACTATCGCCTGCCTTACGATGTGGCCAAAGCGCAGGACAAAATCCGGCGCGCTGGGCTTCCGCCGCTCCTGGCCGATCGGCTTGCCGCCGGCAGGTGACTACCGGTCGCCGCTCGCGAATTCGAACGCCGCCGCGATATGCACGGCTGTGCTATTGATATACCGCACCCATCGGACTCGAATGATGGGGCCATTTTCCGGGCCCCGAATGCCAGCGGTAACTCGGTGCACGCCAGGCACACCGCCGGCCGTGTCTGCGCTTTGCGGCCCAGCGCCAGCTTTACGATTCTCGCCACCCGCTCGGCCCCACCTCTGACTTTGCCCTCCTGCAACTCGGCGATTAAACTCGCGGCCATTGCCCCGGCCGCCTTGTTAGACAGACCCGCCGCCGTCACGCCATGCTTCGCAAAGGCCGCGCAAAGTACCGGCGAAGCCATCGTCACGGCCGTGCCCAGTATCAGGATTTCGTGCGCGCCCAGGCGCGCGCTCTCCTTCGCCACCGCCTCGAAAATGTTGATCACCGGAATTCCGACGCCGCGCACGATGGAGTCGAAGCGGTGATGCGGCGTGTTGCTGGCCATCAGCGCGAAATCGGCGCCGCTCGCTTCCAGACGCTCGAGCGCGGCGCGGTGATACTCGTCAAACCGCTGCCAGGATTCCTCATTATCATCCGTGCCCAGGTAAGAAACAGCCGCAGCGTGGTCCAGCGATTCGATACTCATCTCGGGCATCTCGGTCCCGCTTCGCTCGCATAGCAAGCAGATCCCGGCGTAATAATCCACCGTCGAGCGCCAGCTCACCCCGCCCACGATGCCGATCTTTTTCATGTCCCGTCCCGAACATAGCGTTGATTTCCCGGTAGGCCACAGCCTCGGACGCGAAGCCGAAGGTGCCCTGCTGCCGCATCTCGCGAGCCGCCCGCAGAAACGCGCCCAGGGCTGCCCGCGAGAGAGCGCTGCCCACGCTCACGCGTTTCACTCCGATCCCGGAGAGCTCCGCCAGGCTGAGTTGAATGCCGCCAAGCCCCATCACCACGTTCACCGGCCGGTTCACCGCTTTGACCACCGCGGCAATCTCGTCCTTGCTCGTGAGACCAGGCGCATAGAGCACGTCCGCGCCCGCGGCCTGATACGCCTGCAAGCGCTCGAGGGTGTCCCGCGGGTCACGCCGCCCGGCCAGGTAGTTTTCGGCCCGCGCCGTCAAAGTGAACGGATAGGGCAACGCGCGTGCCGCCTCAGCCGCGGCCCGGATGCGCTCGACCGCCAGTCCGCGCTCATAAATCGGACGCCCGGGTTCGCGTGACATGTCTTCAATCGACCCGCCCACCACGCCGCTGGCCGCCGCCAGCCGGATAGTCTCGGCAACCTGCTCAGGCGAGTCGGCGTAACCATTCTCCAGATCCGCGCTGACCGGCAGATCGCAAGCCGATGCGATCGCCGCCAAGTGCTCCAGCATCTCGGTCCGCTCAAGCGTGTTATCCGGCCTGCCCGCCGAGAAAGCATATCCGGCGCTGGTGGTGGCCAGAGCCTCGAACCCCAGGCGTGCGAGCAGCCGCGCCGTTCCGGCGTCCCAGGGATTCGGGATGATGAATGCGCGGTCGCGCTCATGCAGCGCGCGGAATGCCCGCCCCTTTTCGGCTTGCGTCAGCCGCATGTTCCTTCCACCGCTTCCACAAAATTGCGCTCTTCGCGCAGAATCAGGCGCTTTTCCTGGGACATCGCAAAATTTTCGCGCCCCTCCGTGTCGGCCCGCAACCGCGCCTTGTACCCCTCGTACGACGCCAGGCTGTCAAACGCAATCAAGCCCCACGCCACGTTGTTGGTTCCTTCATACGGAAGAAAATACCCGACCAGGTGTCCGCCGCAGCGGGGGATGATGCGGCCCCAATTGGCGGCATATTGCTTGAACGCATCGCGCTGGAACGGGTCGATCTCATATCGGATGATACAGGTAATCGCGGGAGTCATATCCGGCAGTATGGCGGGATCCGCGCGGCCACACTTCGCTTATAATCAAAATATGGATGTCGAGGAACACGTGGATGTAGCCGTCTCCCGGATTGCGGCGGCCATCGGCGAGCCGGCCCGCGCGCGCATGCTTTATTGCCTGCTCGACGGCCACGCGCGCACCAGCACGGAGCTGGCGATGGTCGCGGAGGTGAGCCCGTCAACCGCCAGCGTACACCTGAACCGGCTGAAGGCGGAGCACCTGGTGCAACTGTTCAGCCAGGGGAAGTATCGTTATTACAGTCTCGGTGGTCCGGACGTGGCTCGTGCCCTGGAGCGCTTGAGCGTGCTGGCCGGCGGCGCCCGCGCGAAGTTCACCCCCAACGTGCCGGCCCGGTTGCGCGCCGCGCGCACCTGCTACGATCACATGGCGGGCGCTCTGGGGGTCGCGCTTCACGACCGGTTCGGGGCCCTCGGCTGGCTGACCGCCGGCGCTTCCGAAGGCGCTGCCATTGACCTCACCGCTTCCGGCGCCAGACAATTCGCCGCGATAGGCATCGACGTGGACGCCACCCGCGCGTTGCGCCGCCAGTTCGCCTATGCCTGCCTGGATTGGAGCGAGCGCCGGCCGCACCTGGGCGGCGCGCTGGCCGCCGCACTCCTCAAAATCGCCCTGAAGAAGAAGTGGGTGGCCCAGGATCTGGATAGCCGGGCGCTGGACATCACCGGTCGGGGCCGGCGCGAAATGTCGCGCCTGTTTGGTCTTAAGGCTGATGGATTTGGTGGCGACGCTCAGCTCAACGTCGCTGGCGGGCGCCGGTAAGCGCGCCCAGGATCAAGTTGTGCGCGGCGGTGCGCGAAATGCCGTCCGGATCGTTGGAGCCGAACGGAGTGGAGGCTACGCCGAGTGCCGCAGCCTTTTCGCACTTGAATATTTCGGCAATGGCCGCGGCCAGTTCCGCGCTCGACGGGCCGTCCTTCACTCTCAGGCGATGACCGGGCACTTCCGCGGGATCGAGGACGTCCATATCGACGTGCACATAAATCGCGTCCGTGATCTCGGAGAGGCGCTCGATGGCGCGATGCAACTTCTCGGAGCGCGCGCGGATATCGGCGACCGAAAGCTGCTCGATTTCGGACCGGTCAAGCAGTTCCTGTTCGAGCGGATCGGTATCGCGCACGCCGCTCTCGACGATATACCGCTGGGGAAGGGCCGGATCGAGGCCGGCGATCTGGCGCATGCGGGTCAGCGCGAGGCCAGCGGCGATCGCTACGGGCATTCCGCCGAGCATCCCGCTGAGGGTGGTTTCGGGCGTGTTGTAATCGCCATGAGCATCGAAGTAGATCAGGCCGACGCGCAGCGGCTTGGAGGAAGGGCCGGAGTGCTGGAGACCGGCGAGCATCCCCCAGGATGAACTGCAGTTGGCGAGCAGACCGATGGGGAGGTAGCCATCGCGTCGATCTTGCGCGACGATTTTGGCCAGTTCGCCATTGGCCAGGGCGAGGCGGTTCCATTCGCCGTAGGCTTTCTCCTGGTCTGGGTTAAGGGCGACCGTCACGGCGGGTTTGGCGGCACAACCGAGAGCTTCGATGCGAGGCGCGACGCCGGAATAGACATAATCGGGGCCGGCTGATTTTTCGGCGGTGTTGCGCTCGCCGACGTAAGGCATCTTGACGAGGGCGACTTTAAGAGGCGCTTGCGCGGCGGCGGTAAGCGGGAAAAGCAGCATAGCGGCGGCCAGCGCGAGGAAGAATCTTCGATTCATTTCTTCAGCAGTCCTTGGGAGTCGAGCCATTCGCCGAAGCGATCGATCCAATGGTCGCAAGGGATGCCTTGCTTGCGCATCCCGAAGCCGTGGCCGCCCTTGGCATACAGGTGGAGCTCGGCGGATTTGTGTGCGGCGGTCCACTGGTTGTAGAGCTGGATGCTATCGGGAGCCAGGTGGAACTGATCGTCAGTCGCGGCGGCCAGGAACATGGGAGGAGCATCGGCCGGAACCGGGATGTTTTTCAATTCGCCCGCGCCGGCGTAAATCGGAGCGACGAATGCCGGACGGCTGTCCGGCGTGTAATGAAAGGCCACCTCGGCCGTGATCTCACCGCCCGCGGAGAACCCGATGATACCGGCGCGGTCCGGGGCGAGCCCTAGATCCGGCGCGTGCTTGCGCACGTAAGTCAGGGCCGCAAGACCATCAGCGATGGAGAGCGGAAGAATCTTGGCGAGCATCTGGTTGAACTTCTGCTGATCGCGAAGGAGCGTGATAAATTCCTGGGTGGCATCTTCACCGGTGTGCGCGAGGCGGTACTTCAGGACGAACGCCGTGACGCCTTTGGACGCGAGCCACTGCGCAACATCTGTGCCCTCGCTCGCAATGGAAAGCGCCATAAATCCGCCGCCCGGACAAATGACGATCGACGTTCCATTGGCGAGCGCGGGATCGGGCTTGTAGACAGTCAGCGCCGGCTGGGTCACATTGGTGACCACTTCCGTGTGCCACATCTTCGAGAAGAACTGCTTTTCCGGATAATTCCAATCTTCGGAGCCGGGGGCGGCGCCGGAGTAAAGATGGATGACTTGCTGGGCGTCGAGGGAAGCGGCCGCCAGAGCCAAAAGAAAAATATTTCTCAGTTTCATATTGCCCTTCAGTGTATCGCGGCGTTGAGGGACGCCACGGAATTAAGTTATTGAGCCTCGCAGAATATAGCGGCAAGCCCGCTTCTTTTGGGCGCGGCTCGGAAGCAGGGGGGAGCTTGCGGGGAGTGGGCGCCACGAAGTTACGCTAATCTCATGTGTTGGCGATTGGAGGATGGCAGATGAAGCTACGGCTGTGTGTGCTGCTTCTTTGCGCCGGCGGCGCGTGGTGTGACGACGCGCCGTTTCCGGTGATTTCAAAAGTGGACGCCACGGAAATCGCGGGCCGCCCGGTGCAACTGGACGACGAAGGCAAGCTGTTGCCGTGGCCGATGCCCGGCGACACTGGGTATTCGTACAGCTCGCACGTCCTCACCCAGTGGAGCATACTTTGGGATCAGTACAACCGGCAGCGCTATCACTACTTCTTTTGCTGTTTCGATTTCGATCGCACCACTTTCGAAATGCAGCCGGACTGGCACTGGGTGAACTCGACGGCTTATCTGCGCGCCATGATGCAGGGCTTCATCGAGCGGCTTTATCCCTACACGGGCGATCCGAACACGATTACTTTTCTCGAAGACTTTGTCGATTACGAGCTCGAAAACGGGCTGACTCCCGGGAATTATGCGTGGGCGCGAGTGCCGTATACGTCGGCGAATCCCGGCGACCGGCGTTATACAGGCTGGAGCCGGCACGGCGAGGACTACCTGGAGCCGCACGTGGTCGGCGAGGACGGATACGCTTATGTGCGGCTTTATGAGATGACCGGCCGCGCGAAATACTTACAGGCCGGCATCCGGTGCGCCGATGCGTTGGTGAAGAATTATAAGCCGGGCGACGCGCAGAACTCGCCATGGCCGGTGCGCTGCTATGCGCGGGACGGCAAGGTCGAGGGCCGTGGCATGGGACCTTACTCGGCGAACGTGGTCGAGCCGATTATGCTGTTCGACGAATTGATGCGGATCGGGCAGGGGGCACCGCGGTACAACGAGGTTCGGGAAAAGGCCTGGGACTGGCTGCACCGGTATCCGATGAAGAACAACGTGTGGGTGGGGTACTTCGAGGACGTGGCGCCTGACATGGCGAATATGAACCAGGTAATTCCGCTCGAATACGCGCGCTATGTGTTGCTGAACCCGGAGAAAGATCCGGACTGGCGGGAAAACGCGCGGCGGCTGATCGACTGGGTGAAGACTACGCCGAAATGGCCTAAGTACATCGTTCACGGAGCGACAGTGACTACCGAGCAAGGCGACGGAAAGAGTTTTTGCTGCAATCAGCCGAACCAGTGTTGTGACAGCCATACATCCAGGCTGGCGGCCGTCGAAGCGCTGTATTACGCGCGGACGGGCGACATAACTTATAAAGAACAAGCATTCCGTTCTTATAACTGGGTTACTTATTTTCAAGGTATGCCGGCCGGCGCGCACGCGCCCTGGGGCGAGAATCAGTGGTGGTTTACGGACGAATTTGCGGATGGGCCGCGGCGGCTGATGGATGCTTTTGCGGCAGTGCCGGAGTGGGCGCCCGCGGATGAGTCACACCTGTTGGGATCGCACTCGCCGGTAACGAGGATCTCGTATGGGAAAGGCTCGGTGACCTACTCGACATTCGATTTGTCTTCAACGGATGTTTTGCGGTTGAACTTCGTGCCGGATGGGGTTTTCGCCGATGGACGCGCGTTAACGCGCGTGCCGGATCTGAGCCGGGTAGGCTATACATTCGACGAGGCCACGCGAGTCTTGCGGATCCGGCACGATCATGCGCGCGATGTGGATATCGAAGGCGCGGCGTCCGAGCCGGTTCCGCTGACGGTGAATTTCGACAACCCGCATCTCGGCGCAAACGTGGCGCTGCGCGGCCAATATCCATCGGGTGTGATCGACTGGGGCGACGGGCAGTGGAAGGTATGCGCACCGCGGGGCCGGATGAGCACGTTTTCGCTGTGTGCCGCGGGACAAGCCATGAAGGCCCAGTTCCGGTTCGCTTATGATCGCATCCTCCTGCGGCTGGATGTCTACAATTCGATGAACACCGAATCCAGGCTGAAGATTCACTCTCCGGAGGCGTCCGAGGTCGAGGTCACGCTCAAACCGCATGAACTCAGGCGCGTCAAGACCGGCTGGGTGGATCGCGTGTCGTCAGTGGCGCTGGAATCGGAGAGTCTGCCGTCGCTGTTGTTCGATAACGTGGGTTACGCGCCGTATATTTGGGGAGCGCCGGCGCGGCCATAACGGCGGCGCGGCACTGTAATTCCGTGTACGAATTACAACCTCTCAAGTGTCCGAACTCGTACATTTTACCTGGTCCGGCCCCGGAGCTTGTTCGGAGTGAGAGAATTATATCCCCTTTATCTACTAATATTTTTAATTTGTTAATTCTGGCAAAATAAATGCTAAGTATGACTGTTAACAAATAAATAGTTACGGTCTACGGCAGTTAGGATAATTGTCCGCGTTTTCCGGGAAATCCATGCGCCATGGGTGCGTGCAGGTTGCCCGGGGACCCACATGAACCATTTCAATGTATCGGCTACACTTTCGATGTCGCGCTCTATTTGCGCTCACGGCGTTGATGAACGCCGTTTGCGTATGTTCAAAAGGGGATGTCCCGCCTCCCCCGCCGCCGCCATCAGTTCCAGCGGGGTATTGCAGCCAGATTTACAGCGAGTTGTATTCGTCCCTGACTGCGTTTAACCAGCAGTTGTCGACGCCGCCTACCTGGAAACCCGTGGCGGACGGCGCAATCAAGTTCGGCGCCAACCTGCACACGGCGGACGGAAGTGACGGTCCGCAAATCTCCGGGCCCGGTTATATCACTCCGGTCCTGATCCAATTGCAAGAACTCAAAGCGATGGGCGTCCGCGCTATTTCGGTGCCCGTGGGTTATCCGGTTTTGGACCCCGATTTTCAGGGCGGCCAAGCCGGGCTACAGCCGTATCTGGCGTTCTACACGACACTGGCGCAGGACATCAAGAGCATGGGTCTTAAGCTGGTGGTGGACAACGAGTTTTTACTTTCGAATAACGTGGAAACCGGCTGGACGAACCTGTTGGCATTCTACAGTACGCTCACTTGGCCGGAGTACATGGCCGGGCGGGCCGCGCAGGCCGCTCTGATCGCACAGAGCATGCGGCCGGACTACCTGATCCTGGCGAACGAACCAGATAACGAAGCGAACACTACCGGACAGGCAAATATGAGGAACCCGGCGGACGCGGCTTTGTTGGTTCAGGCGCAGATTAGCGCGGTGAAGGCGCTGAATCTGACTGACTCGCCTAAGTTAGGAGCGGGTATCGGCAGTTGGGCGCCGGCCAGCGGGCCCTCCTGTCTCACGTGCTTTATCGATGCTTATACGCCACTGCCGCTCGACTATATCGACATCCATATCTTTCCGACTAATACCGAAAAGGGCGTGAGTCTGATCGGCAATTCACTCAAAATTGCCCAGATGGCCGCGGCAGCCGGTAAACCGGTAACCATCGGCCAAGCCTGGAACTGGAAAATGGAGGATAGCGAGTGGACCGTCCTCACGGGGAACGACTACCGCGCACGGGACCCTTTCAGTTTTTGGGCTCCGCTCGACGAGTATTTCCTCCAGACCTTGCAGTCTCTGGCGAAGTATATCGAATCACCATACGTGATACCGGAAGGTCCCGACTATCTGTTCGCTTACCAAACCTTCGGCGGGACGGCGGCAAACGGAGGAATCGGCAATTGTACCTGCACCGTCGAAAGCGGAAGCTGCGACGATTATCATGTTGTGCACGAGACAGACTCCCTGTCGATGGCAGCCAATTTTGCGGCGGAGTACACGGTCACCGGCGTAAGTTATTATCATCAATTAGTCGAGCCTCCGGTGACCAGCCCGCCCGAAGTACCCACGGGCTTGACGGGTAAGGCGGGATTTACAGGATCCACGTTGTCATGGAAATCCGCAACTGACACTGGAGGGCCGGGCATTGCAGGCTATAACGTGTTTCGCTGCCAGGGGACGGCGCTGGGCGGCCCGTGCTCCAGCCCTTACGTTCACGTCGCCAATGTTACGAAGACGAGCTATATCGATTCGGGCCTCACGAGTAATACGCCATACAACTATCAGGTTCAAGCGTTCGACTTGGCGAATAACCTTTCGCCGCTCTCATCGGCGCTGAGCCTGCTCACACTAAGAACTTCGGCGGATGCAGTCACCAGCGTAACCGCGGCTGCTGTTTCTCCAAAAGAGATCGACATAAGCTGGTCCCCACCCTCGGATACGAATAAGCTGGATAAGTACATTGTCTATGGCGGAACATCGATTGCAGGTTTA
>Ga0335078_10010251_pt1 | contig 13882 bp, 10 predicted proteins | sample Lox_Sample_32_FD_206711 | JGI IMG/M metagenome (GOLD analysis project Ga0335078, IMG submission 206711) | Soil microbial communities from Loxahatchee National Wildlife Refuge, Florida, United States - Lox_Sample_3.2 | ecosystem: Environmental > Terrestrial > Soil > Wetlands | place: USA...
CAAGCACCGCGACGACTACCCGGCGCGGCTGTCCGGCGGCCAGCGGCAGCGCGTCGCGATCGCGCGGGCCCTGGTCAACTCGCCGGAGCTGCTGCTCGCCGACGAGCCGACCGGCGCGCTCGACACGGCCACCGGCCAGGAGATCGGACGCCTGCTTTCCGAGCTGAACGCGGCGGGCCAGACCCTGGTCCTTGTCACCCACGACCCGGCGCTCGCGGCGCGGCACGCCGCCCGCACCATCGCGCTGACAGACGGCCGGGTGGCCGGCGGCCGGCCCGCGACCACGACGGCTGCGGCAGGGGCGCGGTCATGAGCAGCGCGCCCGCCGCCACGGCCAGGCCGGCCAGCGCCGGCGCCGGCCGCGCGGCGCCGCGCCCGGGCGCCGGCCACTGGCTTGGCGTGATACGGACCGCGTCCGGCGGGATGCTGCGGCACAAGGTGCAGGCCTTCGTCATCGTGGCGGTGCTGTTCATCGCGACCGCCTCGGCCACCCTGGGCCTGGCGCTGCTCAACGCGGGCAGCTCGCCGTTCGCCCAGGCGTTCGCCGCGCAGCGCGGCGCGGACGTCACGGTCACCGCGGACCCGGCACGGTCGAGCGCCGCTCAGCTCGCGGCCACCGCGCACGCCGCCGGGGTCACCGCCATGGCGGGGCCGTTCGGCGCGACGTCGCTTCCGCTCGAGTTCCAGGGCGAGCCCTGGGGACAGACCAGCCTCGTCGGGCGGGCCGCTCCCGGCGGCCCCGTGGACAACGTGGTGCTGACCGCCGGCCACTGGGCCGAAGGCCCCGGCCAGCTCGTGCTCGACGGGACCCCGGCGCAGGGCGGGCCGGGGAACGGCCCGGTGCTCGGCAGCACGTTCACCGCGACCGGCCTGCCAGGCAAGCCCGTGCTCACCGTGGTCGGCTTCGCCAACTCGGTCACCGGCACCGCCGACGGCTGGGTCTCACCTGGCGAGCTGTCCAGCCTGCTGCCGCACGGCAGCCGGCCGGCCGCCGAGCTGCTCTACCGGTTCACCAGCGCGGCGACCACCGCGCAGCTGCGCGCCGACGAGGCGGCGGTGGCGAGGGCGCTGCCTGCCGGGACGGTACTTGACTGGGGTTCCTGGCTGACCGCGCAGCAGTCGGAAAACAGCAACGCGGCGATCATGGAGCCGTTCATCCTGGCGTTCGCGCTGATCGGCCTGGTGATGGCGGTGCTCATCGTCGGCAACGTGATCAGCGGCGCGGTGATCGCGCAGTACCAGCGGATCGGCGTGCTCAAGTCGCTCGGCCTCACCCCGGCGCAGGTGGTGGCGGTTTACCTGAGCAGGGTCGGCTGGCCGGCGCTGGCCGGCTGCCTGGCCGGCGCGGCCGGCGGCTACCTGCTGTCCGTCCCGGTGCTTAACGAGTCGGCGGGCGCGTACGACGTCGGCAGCCAGCAGGCGCCGCCGTGGGCGCTGATCCTGGCGCCCGCGGGGATGCTCGCGGTCACCCTGCTCGCCGCGCTCGGCCCGGCGCTGCGGGCCGGCCGGCTGTCGGCGGTGGCGGCGATCGCCTCCGGGCGCGCGCCCGCCGCGGGGCGGGGGTACGCGGTCCACCGGCTGGTGGCATGGCTGAACCTGCCGCGCCCGGTCGGCCTCGGCCTCGCCGCGCCGTTCGCCAGGCCCGCCCGCGCCGCGGTGACCCTCGCCGCGATCGCGTTCGGCGCTACCGCGGTGATCTTCGCGGTCGGGCTGCACTCCTCGCTGAGCGGCGCGCGCAACGCGCAGACCCTGTCGGCCACGGTTCCCGTCCTCGTCCAGCAGAACAACCCGGGCGCCGGGCCTGGCCAGGTGCCGGCCGCCGCCCAGTTCGCTTCCGCGGCCGCGGCGATCGGCGCGCAGCCGGGCACCGCGCACGTCAACGCGGAGTACGGCGCGCCGGTCAGGGTGGTCGGGCTCGCGCAGGTCGTCCAGGCGGACGTGTTCGACGGGCCGAGCTCCTGGATGGGGTACGCGCTCATCTCCGGCCACTGGTACGACGCGCCAGGCGAGGTGGACGTCAACACCGTGTTCCTCACCGAGAGCGGGCTCGCCGTGGGCGACACCGTCAGCGTCTACCCCACCGGTTCGGTGACCGCCGGGGCCAGGCCGGTCACCGTGCGCATCGCGGGTGAGATCTTCTACCCGTCAGGCGACCCGCACGTCTTCGCGTCCGCGCAGACCCTGCCGGGCACCGCGGTCGCGGGCAACTTCTGGCAGTGGAACGTCGGCCTGGCGCGTGGCACCAGCGCCGCCGCCTACAGCCAGGCGGTCAACGCCAGGATCGGCAGCGGCAGCGCCGGCGGCAGCCCCTTCTTGGCGGGGCCGGCGGAGCACGGCGGGAAGTTCTACGGCATCGCGAGCGACCTGATCGGGCTGCTGTCGCTGATGGTCGCGGTCGCGGCCGGGCTCGGCGTGCTCAACACGGTGCTGATGACGACCAGGGACCGGGTGCACGATCTCGGCATCTTCAAGTCGCTCGGCATGCGCCCCGGCCAGGTGGTGATGATGGTGACCTGCTGGGTGGCCGGCCCCGCGGTGATCGCGGGAGTCATCGCGGCACCCGCCGCGGTGCTGCTCAACTCGGCGACGCTGCACGCGATGGCGGCGACCGCGCACACCGGCGTGCCTGCCAGCTTCGGCGACGTGTTCCCTGTGCCGCTGCTTGCGCTGCTGTCGCTCGCCGCGCTTGCGATCGCGCTGCTCGGCGCGCTGCTTCCGGCGACGTGGGCCGCCCGAGCGCGCCCGGCGACGGCGCTGCGCGCCGAGTAGCCGGACGGCCGCGACGGTAGGGTAACGGACATGACAGGCGGGCAGCGGCTCCGGGTAGTGATCGGCGAGGACTCGGTGCTGCTGCTTGCCGGCCTGGTGAAGCTGCTCGAGAGCGCCGGTTTCGAGATCGCCGCGACGGCCGGCGACGGGGATGCCCTCGTCGCGGCCGTCGAACTCGAGCAGCCGGACCTGGTGATCGCCGACGTGCGTATGCCACCGACCCACACGGACGAGGGCATCAGGGCGGCGCTGACCATCCGCGGCCGCTGGCCGGACATCGCCATCCTCGTGCTGTCGCAGTACGTGGAGGAGCGGTACGCCGCCGACCTGCTGTCCGCCAACACGAGCAGCGTCGGCTACCTGCTCAAGGACCGGGTAGCCGACGTCACCGAGTTCCTCGACGCGCTGCGCCGGGTCGCCACCGGCGGGACCGCGCTCGACCCGGAGGTCGTGGCGCAGCTGCTGCTGCGCCGCGGCGCCGACCCCCTCGCCGCGCTGACCCAGCGGGAGCGCGACGTGCTCGCGCTCATGGCGGAGGGCCGGTCCAACCCGGAGATCGCCGCCACCCTGGTCATCACGGAGAGCGCGGTCTCCAAGCACATCAACTCGATCTTCGCCAAGCTCGGCCTGCACCAGGGCGACACCGGCCACCGCCGCGTCCTCGCCGTCCTCCGCTACCTCGGCGCCGCCCCCGCCTCCTGACCGCCGCCGTCCGCCAGCACCACCACCAGCACCACCACCACCACCAGCAACGGCACCAGCACCACCACCACCAGCAACGGCACCAGCACCACCACCACCAGCAACGGCACCAGCACCACCAGCAACGGCACTGTCACCGGCACCGGCAGCTCCAGCACACCAGCAGCACCACCAGCACCACCAGCACCGGCACCCGGCAGCACACCACCGGCACCACCGGCACCGGGGACCGCGGCCCCCCGCCTGTTACGGCGAGCACCTCAACACCACCAGCACCAACGGCACCATCGCCCTGGCCTCAGACCATGATCTTGAAGACTTTTTCGCGTTATTACGCCAAAAACCCTTCACAACACCAAAACTTTTCCGTAAAAATGGCTTGGCTAGGGAAGATGCGATGGCGGCTGGTAGCTCACCACTCCCATTGGCCCCGGCATCCCCTTCCGAACGGCTTACGGCTTAGCCGGCGGTGCGGGTGCCCGTTCGGCGCGGCCATCGACGGCGTGTCCCCGGCGGGCGCCCCCGCCTCCCGCCGGTACTCCCGGTCAGGCCCAGACGATCAGCACGGGGGAGGGACAATGGGGTGTGTGAGCGACGCGAAGAGTGACCCGTGGCGGCTTGACCGGTTCGTGGTGGCGCAGGACCGCGGCGGCACCTACCGGAGCGCGGTCGCCGAGCTGCGTGCGGGCGCCAAGGTCAGCCACTGGATGTGGTTCGTCTTCCCGCAGGTCGCGGGGCTTGGCATGAGCGCGATGTCCCGGGAGTTCGCGATCTCCTCGGCGGATGAGGCCCGCGCCTACCTCGCCCACCCGGTGCTCGGGCCGCGGCTGCGCGAGTGCGCCCGCATTGTCGCGGACACCGCGGGCAGGACCGCCGAGCAGGTCTTCGGGTACGTGGACGCCGTTAAGCTCCGCTCGTCGATGACGCTGTTCGCCACCGCCGCCGAGACCGCCGAGACCGCCGAGACCGCCGAGACCGCCGGCGCCGGGGGAGCCGCCGCCGGGGGAGCCGCACCGGGGGAGCCCGACGGGACGGTCTTCCGCGAGGTGCTCGGCAAGTACTTCGGCGGAGTGCCTGACGAGGAGACGCTGGCGCGGTTGCCGCGGTTACACCTGCGCGGCCGGGGCCCTCGCGTCCGGGGTCAGCCGCCACCAGGCCAGGATGATGAGGCCGGCTGCCAGCACACCCAAGATCACCACGGCCGCGACGGTCAGCGCGATCCAGCCGACGAGCGAGCGGGCTAGCTGTCCCTCCGACGGGACCACGAAGACCGGCTGCCCGGGAGAGACCGTGAGCTCGATCCGCGCGGCGCCGGCACGCGGCATGCCGAACGACAACTCGCCGACGTCCGGCTGCCCCGCTTCGCTGTCGCGATCGGAACTCGGGTCAGGGACGACATCGACCGCGCCGCGAGCATCGCGCACCGTGACCGAGCCGGGGCTCAGCTGAGCACACGTCAGGTCCTCGGTACAGCCGGCGAACACGGTGTACTGGCCGGGCGCTAGCTGCGCGGCGACCGGGTGGCCGGCGTGCAGGTAGATCGCATGGCCGCTCCAGGCACTGGTGCGGTCGATGATTTGCAGGCCGCCCGCAGCGGCCGCGGCCAGCGCGAGGGCGGCCGCGAGCGCGAGCACTGGCGCAGAGACGGGGATCCTGGGTCTCTGGGCTGCCGGCTGCGGCCACCCGCGGAGCGAGAAGCTCCCGCGCAGCGTGAAGCTCGCTGGCCGACGCCGTGACCACGCACCGTAGGTGATGCCGAGTGCGGCGGTGATGAAGACGAGCGCCCCGCCGAGGAAGAGCCGGTTCTGGGCCGCGACCGCCTGCAGGTAGGCCGCCCTGCTTATCACCGTCAGGTTGCCGTGATTGTCCAGTGTGTACTGGTGCGTCGCCGGATCGTATCCGGGCTGGCCGCCGAGCCCGCTGACGCCGGCCAGCCCGCCCGCGACCGCCGCGGTGACAGCCAGCGCGAGCAGGACTTGCCCGGCTCGCGGTATCGCGTTCATCAAGTCGGCCGAGGCCCGCTTGGCGCCAGGGGGGCGCCGCGCCACCGTGAGCAGCACCGACCAGCCGAACAACGGGAACGCGAGCACGAAGAACGGGACGAATGCCGCCGACGGCAGGTGCTGCGCCCACGGAGTGAACGTCACCGCCCACGTGATCGCGCAGGCGGTCGCCGCGATCGCCGCCGTGACGCAGGCGCCCGCGTTGACGACCGCGAACAGCGGCGTGTCCGCGAAGACGCGGGTATAACGGCTGCTGCCCTGGCCATCAGGAAACACAGGTGAATGTATACACCAGGTGGTAATTCGGTGCGCCAGTACGAGCGCCCGCCCCGCCCGCCGTCCAGGCGAAGCGGGTGGTGCCGGAGCCGGCCGCTTCCGTTCGGGCGAATGGCCTTCGATCTCGCCGGCGAGCACGGCGGTCAGGTAGCCGCGGCGCGGCCCGGCGGGCATGTCAGCCGCACCAGCAAGCGGCCCCGGTCAGCAGGCAGCGGTCACCAGGCGGGCGGCAGGCCTGCCCGGCCCTGCGCGCGCCCGGCCGTCGCCGCGGGCAGCCGGGTCGCCGGGTCGAGTGCGTTGGTGCCGATCGCCGCGACCGAGGCCTCATCGGGAGAGATCAGGGTCACCGTCGCCCCGCCGTCCTTCAGGCCCGCGAGGACCTCGCGCAGCGGCATCGGCGTCGGCAGCGGTGACTCCAGGCCAAGCGGCGAGATCACGGTAATCCGGGCCGCGCCCGCGGCGAGGTCGGCGTTGTCGGACGAGCGGACCCCGCCGTCCATGTACCTGCGGCCGCCGATGGTGACCGGCGGCCAGATGCCTGGCACCGCCGAGCTGGCGGCCACCGCCTCCACCAGGCCGACGCCGGACGCGGCGTCGAAGACGGCCAGCTCACCGGAAACGCAGTCGACCGCGGTCAGCCTCGTCGGTATCACCGGCCACTCCCGCGACGGCAGCCGCGACTCGACCACCGCGATCCGCTCCGGCTCAGGCACCGTGTCAGCGCCAAGCGCGAACCGGCCGAAGTTGCGCAGCTGCTCGACCGGCGTGCTCGCGCCGGCCAGGTACGGCTCGAGGTCGGCGGCGAACTTGGCCCAGTCGACCACGGCCATCAGCTCACGGGACTGCCGCGCGGGATCGACCTGACGCGCGTACAGCTCGTCGAGGGACAGGCCGCTGCCGAGCTGCGCGGCCACGTTCGCCCCCGCCGAGGTCCCGATGACCAGTCCGGCGTCCGCTACGTCCTGCCCGGCCTCGGCGAGCCCGAGCAGCAGCCCGGTCATCCACGCGATCCCCGCGACCCCGCCCCCGCCAAGCACCAGCGCATGCCCGTCGACCATAGCCCGTAACGCTAGCACGGCACGCCCCTCCCGCCGGATGGCCGTCACCCCGCCACCGGGTCCTCCCGGCCCCGGCCAGCGCCCGCGGCTACGCTGGCTGCCATGAAAACTGCTGTGCCAGGCATAACGTCCGCGCTGATCCCGTCGACCACGCGGCCGCTGCCCCTTGCGGTGGCCGCGAAGGGCGCCAGGATCTTCGATGAGGACGGCCTCGACTACATCGACGCCTCCTCTGGCCCGCTCGCCGTCACGCTCGGGCACGGCCACCCGCGGGTGCTCGCGGCCATCGCCGGCCAGTTCAGCGCGGTCGACTACGTGCACCGCACCCAGTTCAGGAACTCCGCCGCGGAGACCCTCGCCGCCCTGGTCACCCGGCGGCTCGGCGGCGGGCTCGACCACGTGATGTTCGTGAGCAGCGGGTCGGAGGCGAACGAGATCGCGATGAAATTCGCCCACCTGTACTGGGCCGCGCAGGGCCGCGACGACAAGCACCGGTTCGTGTCCGGCTCGGTCAGCTACCACGGCAGCACGGCAGGCGCGCTGAGCGCGTCCGGGCAGCCGCGGTACTCCGCCGCGTACCGTCGGCTGGTCCGTGCGGGGGAGACGCTCACCGCCCCGCAGGTTTACCGGCTGCCCGTGCCGGAGGGCAGCACCGCGGCCGCCGAGTGCGTGGCACGGCTCCGCGCGGAGTTCGCGCGGCTCGACCTGCGGCGGACCGCCGCGGTCCTGTTCGAGGGTGTGGGCGGCTCGGGCAGCGGCGTCCTCGTGCCGCCGCCCGGCTTCCTGGAGGAGCTGCGCGGCCTCTGCGACGCCCACGACGTGCTGTGGATCAGCGACGAGGTCATGTCCGGGTTCGGCCGGACCGGCGAGTGGTTCGCCTTCCAGCACTCCGGCGCGGTGCCGGACATCGTCACCTTCGCCAAGGGCGCCGCCGGCGGCGCCCTGCCGCTCGGCGGCGCCGCCCTGTCCGGGAAGCTCTGGCAGCGGATCGCCGCCGTCTACCCGGCCATGTCCGCCGGGCACACGTTCACCAACAGCGCGCTGGCCTGCGCGGCCGGCATCGCGACCATCGAGGCGATCGAGGAGGAGGGCCTGCTCGGCCGGGTCGCCGGGCGGGGCGGCTGGCTCGGCGGGCGGCTGCGCGACCTGGCGGCGGAGTTCCCCTTCGTGGGCGACGTCCGCGGCAGAGGCTACCTGTGGGGCCTGGAGTTCGTCGCCGACCCGGTGACGCGGCAGCCACCGGAGCCCGCGCTCGACGTCACCGCCAGGGCGGTCGCCGCCGCGGCCGCCAGCCGGCTGATCGTCTACCCCGCCCGCTGCTGCGTCGACGGCACGCGCGGCGACGCCGTGCTCATCGGGCCGCCGCTCACCGCCACCGACGAGGAACTCGAGGAACTGCTCAGCCGGCTGCACGCCGCGCTGACCGCGCTGCGCCCGCTCTTCCCCGCCGCGAAACGGCTCAGCGCGTAACGGGTCAGCGCCTGCGCCACTTGTCGAAGAACGTGCGGGCCTGCCGCGACCACAGCAGGGCCGTCGTCGCCAGGCCGGCCGCCCACACCGCGACGGTCGCGGCCAGGGCGCCCGCGTCACCGTGCGTGGCAAGCCCGATAAGCAGCGTGCAGGCCGAGTAGATGACGGCAAGCGCCGTCGCGGCGAGCCGGGTCCAGCCGGCGCCGCGACGGCAGGCGACGGCGAGCCACACCCAGCCGGCCAGGCCGACGGCGGCGGCGGCCACCCCGAGGGCCATCGCGTCGGCCATCCGGCTCGCCGCGTGCCCCGCCTGGCCGCCGCCGGCCCGCTGCGCCTGGTCGTGGTAGTCGCCGAGCGCCATGGCGCTGAGGATCAGGCCCGCGACGTTGGCCGCGAAGCCCAGGTACATCAGCCGGATGGCGGCGCGCACGGCAGGAGGCACCGCGGCGGCGGGCGGCCACTGGAGCCAGCGGTCACGCCAGGCCAGCCGGGCCGTGCCCGCGGCGAGGGGGGAGGCGAGGGGTGAGGCGAGGGGTGAGCGGTCGGTGACCGGGGCCGCGGCGCGCCTGCCAGGGTGCGTCTGCCCGCCCGGCTCGCTCTCGCCCGCCGGCGCCGGCGTGGCCGCCTCGGTCGGTGTGCGCGGGCCGCCGGCCTCGGGCGCCGCGCCCGCCTGCGCCGCGCCCGCCTGCGCCGCGCCCGCCTGCGCCGCCGCGATCCGGCCGGCGACCGGGTCCGGCCAGAACGAGCCGAGGCTCTCGTTGGCGGGCGGCCCCGCGGTCTCGATCATCCCGGCCAGCTCGGCAAGCCCGGGCCGCTGCGCGGGTGCCTTCGCCAGGCATGCCTGGATGACCTGGCGCAAGGCAGGGGACACCCGGTCCAGGCCGGGTTCCGCGGTGACCACACGGTACAGGATGGCGGGCTCGCTGCCGACGCCGAACGGCGGCTGGCCGGCCGCCGCGTAGGCGAGGACGCAGCCGAGCGAGAAGACGTCGCTCGCCGGGCTGGCCGGCGCGCCCTCCAGCTGCTCGGGCGACATGTACCCGGCGGTGCCCACCACCATCCCCGCCGAGGTCAGCGGCGTGCCCTCGAGCGCGCGTGAGATGCCGAAGTCGATCACCCGCGGCCCGTCGTCGGCGATCAGCACGTTCGCCGGCTTGAGGTCGCGGTGCACCAGCCCGGCGCCGTGCACGTTGCGCAGCGCCTCGGTGAGCCCGGCGGCCAGCCGCCAGGTCGCCTCATCGGGCAGCGGCCCGTAGCCGTCGACGAGCACGGCGAGCGACGGCCCAGGCACGTACGCGGTGGCCAGCCACGGCGGGTCGCCGGTGACACCGGACGCGACGACCGCGGCGGCGTACATGCCGCTGACCTTGCTCGCCGCCGCCACCTCCCGGCGGAACCGCTCAAGGAACGCGCGGTCGCCGGCCAGGTGCGGGTGCACCACCTTGACCGCCACGGCCCGTCCGGCGGGGGAGAAGCCGAGGTAAACCCGGCCCATTCCGCCGGCACCAAGCCGGGCACGCAGCCGGTATTCCCCGATCACCCGGGGGTCGTTCGCGGATAGCGGTTCCATTCCCCTGCCCCCCAAGCCGCCGGGCCGCACAGTCAGCACGCCGAGGTTATCCGTATTAGGCCGTGAGTGTCAGTGCCTGCGGCCAACACGGAGATTCCGGTCGTGTCGCGGTATCCGCGCCGCTCAGTCCGGCACCGTCGGCGCGGAAATCAACGGCTCCATCCAGAACGGTGCGGCTGTTTCCGATCCGCCCGTTCCCGCCGCCCATGGCAAAGGGAATTCCGCCGGGTCCGTTCCGATACGATCAGCCCGGGACAGCGCTTGGGGACGGGAGCGGGTCAATGCCACAGGACCATGGGGAGCCAGCGGCGGTTGAGGAGCCTGAGCTGCCGTCGGCCGGGGAAGCGCACCGTCAGCGGCGCCAGGACCTGCGCCAGGCCGCGCTGGTCGTCTCGGTCCTGGTGATCGCCGCGGCGTGCGTGGCGGGCCTGCTCGCCTTCTGGGTGCTCAGCCGGCCGCCGGCCGGCCCGCCGGCGGCGTCGGCCAGGACGCCGGCGCCCGCCAGTACCGCCCCGCCGTCAAACGCGCCAGCGACGACGCAGGCCCCGGCGGCCTCGGCGGCCTCGGCGGCCCCGGCGACCCCGCCGACCTGGACGTTCCCCACCCAGGCGTCCGTCGACGGCAGCGCCGCGGCGGCCGGCGGCGACGTGTACATCGCGGACGACAACGGCGACATCTACGCGCTCGACGTCGCCACCGGGCATCAGGTATGGAAGGCACGGGCGAGCGCGCAGATCGACGCCACGCCGTACGTGCTCGGCGGCACGCTCTACGTCGGTGACGACAACGGCAACTTCTACGCCGTCGGCACGGCGAACGGCAAGGTCCGCTGGGTGCGCAACTTCCCAGGCGGCATCGACTCGAGCGCGGCGGCGTCCGGCGGCGTGCTCTACTTCGGCGACGGCAACAACAACGTAGACGCGGTCACCGCGAGCACCGGCGCCACGCTATGGACCTACCAGGCCGGCGACACCGTCCAGTCAAGCCCCGCGGTGGTCAACGGCGTCGTCTACGTCGGCAGTGAGGACGGTAACGTGTACGCGCTGAGCGCGTCCCGCGGGCAGCGGATCTGGACCGCGCACACCGCGGGTCCTGTCGACTCGAGCCCGGCGGTAGCCGGCGGTGTCGTCTACATCGGCAGCGGCGACAAGCACGTCTACGCGCTGAACGCGCGCACCGGCGGCGCACTGTGGAGCAGCGACGTGGGCGGCGTGGTCTCCGCACGGCCGCTGGTGTCCGGCGGCGTGATATATGTCACCAGCGGCAACGGCCGCTTGTACGCGCTGGACGCGCGCGACGGCCAGGCGCTGTGGAGCACTGAGCTCGGCGGGCAGCTTGGCTCGAGCCCGGTCATATCCGGCGGGCTCATCTACGTCGGCAGCGCGGTGAACGACAACAACGGCAGCCTGTGCGTGGTCGGGACCGACGGCAAGATCGTCAAGGAATACCAGACCGGAGGGCAAGTGCAGTCGAGCCCGCTGGTGGCCGGCGGCTGGGTCGTCGTCGGCAGCGAGAACGACGAGGTGCTCGGCGTCCGGGTGGCCGTCGGCTAGCCGCCGGCGGCCAGCAGGAGACGACCAGATCCCGGCGGCCGGCTCGCCGGAATTCAGGCTTTCCTGTGCGTCCCGGCGAACGCCCCGTGGCTCATTCCGCGCGCCGTCACCCTCTAAGTAACTTTACGTTTATCCTCCGTTACTGATTGCGACCGCGCTACGCTACCTGGGCTCAGCACACGTCCCAGGTATCACTGTGAACGGAGGCTGTCATAGATGTCGCCATCAGACGACACCCGCCTAGCCAAATGGCCAGGTCGCAAGACGTCAGGTACCGGCAGTTCACGCACCGCGCCGATCAGGGGGAGGTATTTCTGCGCCGCTATCTCCGTTACCGTAGCGGTGGCGATCGCCGCATTCGCCGTACCCGCCGCCTCGGCTTCGGCAGCGGAGAAAGGCGTCAGGCTCTCGGGTAACCCGCTTGGCGTCAACGTGGCGCCGTGGCAGACGGCGAACCTGAACGCTTCGGCCCGCCAGCGCATGGAGGGTTATCTCGAGCAGCTCGGCCCGGCGATCGCCGTTCGCTATGGCGGCGGTGTCTTCGCCGACGCGGACAACGAGATGATCGGCCGGAATACGAATGGCGTGTCCCAGGCAGGACACCAGACGAGCGACTTCTGGGGATACGGTTCCGGCAGCGACGCGCTGACGTTCTCCCGCTACGTGCCCGAGGCCAGGGCCGTGCACGCCAACGTCCTGGTGACGATCAACTACGGGACCGGGACACCCGCGCTCGCCGGGGCATGGCTCGCCAGCATCCGCGCGGCTCACGATCCGGTGACCGCCGTGGAGATCGGCAACGAGCCGTACGGCTGCAGCTCTCCTGACAAGGAGATCACCGTCGGGCCGGTCTGGGATACCTCGTACGAGCCCAACGTGCCCTCTAGCTGCCCGTACTCCCAGTACGGTGGCGGATCGGCGGGCATCAGGCAGTTCGCCAGGTCGTTCATCGCGCACGCGCCGGCGTTCATCGGGGCGGTACACGAGGCCGATCCGTCGGCCAACGTGGTGCTGTCCTACGCCATGTCCCCGCCAGGCGACGGCGGCTACGTGTGGAACCACGCGGTCATGGCGGCCGTGCACGGCTACCAGGGCATCAACGCGCTGTGGTACCCGAGTCACTCATGGGCCAACCCGTCCGCGCAGACGGCACTGTCCTGGCTCACCCAGATCCCCGCGCGCGCAGCGGGGATCAAGGCCGATCTCAGCAGCTACGCGCCTCAGGCGTTCTGGATGATCGGGGAGGAAAACATCACCAACCATCCCACCTGGGCGGTGTGCACACCGATGAGCGGGGTATTCGCCGCGGCATCGGCGCTCGCGTGGCTCGCGGAAGGCGCGAGGAACGTCAACTGGTGGGGAGAGTCCGACGGCAACAACTCCTACGGGCACTGCAGGAACCGGGATTTCTCGATGTTCGACCTGACCGGTTACCCGCTGCCGCCGTACAACGGTTTCCTGCTCGCGTCGAAACTCGCGCAGCCGCATGCGATCCTCAGCGCCATCGACACCGGGAACGGCGACGTTCTCGCTTATCACTCCACGCTAAGCGATGGCCGCCAGGCCGAGGCGTTCGTCAACATCAACGCCGGCCAGTCAGAAAGCGTGCCTGGCCCGGAGATCGGCGGCACGCTGACGCAACTGCAATACGGAAACGATCACCCGACGATAGTGCAGACTCAGGTGTCTTACTCGAAGGTCAGGACGATCACGGTGCCGAAGGATTCGGTGACGGTTCTCATGAATTAGTGCCCGCTGCGGGTCGTGCCCTGGCCGGCGGCGGCGAGGGCGCGACCCGCGGCAGCGTGGCGGCCCCGGCCGGGCAGCCACCAGTTCCACCATCCGCCCCGCGATTGACCAGCGGCTCACGGCATGGTTACCCTCGCTGGTGTCATGACCGTAAGACTGCGCCACCCGGGACTGAGCCTGGCCCTTCTGGTCCTCCTTGGCGCCCTGCTGCTTGGCTGGTGGCGGCTGAGCGCCCCGGTGTTCACCGTCCTCGCGATCTCGGCCGTCACCCTCACCGCCCTGGCCATCGGGACCTGGGACGCCTTTCACCAGACGCAACCCGACCAGCTCGCGTCGCGCGGCATCTACCCGGACGACCGTACCCTGCCGGTGTACGACCCGGGCCTGCGCAGGGACTGGACGCCCATGCTCTCGGCGTCCGTCAGCCAGCGGATGACCCGCAGGCACACCCGCCCGGCCAAGACGACGCCGAGCAAGACGATCCGGCAGGGCACTCGCCGTGCCGCCCGCGGCCCGGCCCCGGCCGCTCCGTCGACTGGCCCGCCTGCCGCCCTGCCGCCTGCTACTTTCCAGCCACTCCGCGGCGCCCAGCCTCGCCACCGGATCGAGACGCTCGCGCCGGACGACACCGTCAACTTCGCCGCGCAGCGGCGCGAAGCCGACATCGACGACCTGTTCGCTGCCCTGGACCGCGAGCTGATCGGGCTCGTCCCCGTGAAGAGGAAGGTCGAG
>Ga0335078_10010252_pt1 | contig 13882 bp, 10 predicted proteins | sample Lox_Sample_32_FD_206711 | JGI IMG/M metagenome (GOLD analysis project Ga0335078, IMG submission 206711) | Soil microbial communities from Loxahatchee National Wildlife Refuge, Florida, United States - Lox_Sample_3.2 | ecosystem: Environmental > Terrestrial > Soil > Wetlands | place: USA...
TACGTAATGATGATCGCTGGCCCGCGGCCGCAGACGGCGGTAGATATCCACCACCGTCACGGTGGCGAGAGAATTGATTTCGCCGGAGCTCGCAGACATCGTCGCCGCGAAAATCACGGCGATCACCAGCCCCACGATTCCCACCGGCAGGTACTTCGTCACGAACGAAAGGAAAATGTAGTTGGTATCGCTGAAGTCTTTTCCGCCGCCGCTGCGCGTCACCAGGCGGCTGGCTTCCTCCCGCGCGGCGTCCATGCGTTTTTGCGCCGCGCGATACTCGCCGATCTCCCGCTCCACCGCCGCGCCGTCGCCGGCGTGGTGCGCATCCACCAGCGCCATGGTTGCCTGCCGCCGCTCCTCGAACGCCTGCCCATACTTCTCCGACACCGCCGGATAATCGTCCCGCCCTTCGATGCGCGCCAGTTCCGCGTGCTGAAACAGCAGGGGCGGCTGGACGAAAAGATAAAACACAAACACCATCGCCCCGATGAACAGGATGAAGAATTGCATCGGGATCTTCGCCACGGCATTGAACAGCAGGCTGAGGCGGCTCTCGGTGACCGAGCGTCCGGTCAAATACCGCTGCACCTGCGACTGGTCGCACCCGAAATACGACAGAAACAGAAACGTCCCGCCGAGCAGGCCGCTCCAGATGTTGAAGCGGTCGTTCCAGTTGAAATTCGTGGTGACTGCGTTCAGCCTTCCCGCCGCGCCCGCCAGAAATACCGCATCGCCGAACGACACCGCCTTCGGCAGCAGGACGATCACCGTCACTAGCGACACCAGCAGTCCCAGGAATATGATGCACATCTGCTGCACGTCCGACCACGTCACCGCCTTGATGCCGCCCAGAACGGTGTAGGTCACAACCGTCGCGCCCATCAGGAAGGTGGTATTGCGCTCCGGCCATCCGAGGATGACGGAAAGCACCAGCGCCGGCGCGTAAATCGTCAGCCCCGCCGAGAGCCCGCGCTGGGCCAGAAAGATCAGGCTGGCCAGCGTTCGCGTCTTGCCGTCGAAACGCCTTTCGAGGTATTCGTATGCCGTGTAGACCTTCGCGCGGTGGAACAGCGGCACCGCCGTCGAGCAAATCAAGATCATGGCGATCGGCAGCCCGAAATAGAACTGCACGAACCGCATGCCATCCACGTAGGATTGCCCGGTGGTGGAGATGAAGGTGATGGCGCTCGCCTGCGTCGCCATGATGGAAAGCGCCATGGCATACCACGGCATGGTCCGGCCGGCGAGCAGGTACCGGTCGACGGTATTGCTCCCGCGGCTGCGGTACAGCCCATACGCCACGATGGAAACCAGTGAGGTAACCAGGACGATCCAGTCGAGATTCCTCATCGATACGTCCGCGTGAAGAGATAAGATCCCGCGATGAGGGCGCCCAGGTAGATCAGGATCGCCGCATACACGCGCCGCCATGTGCCGAGGAATGGCGGCGGCTCATCGGGCTCGGGAGGAACGGGCGGCATGAGTACATAGTGGCAGCAAGAGAGCCGCGACCGCAACCGAGCGGCGTTTTTCCCGTTGGTTTGGCGGCTTGCCGTGATGTACTGCGATTCCGGAGAATCGTGGCACGCCGCGACGATTTTTGCCGTTTCTCTCCGTGTCCTCGGGTTTGATTTTGACTTTTGTTTTTCTCCGTGGCTCGGTGCCTCCGTGGTGAAACCCGCTGTTTGCGGCTCGCCGTGCTGTGCCCTTGTATGATCCCGGGTTTTCCGTTGTCCCGCTGTAGGTCTAAACTATCGTTTGATGAAGACCGCGAATCTGATTTTCAGCGCATTCCTGCTCGTTTCGCCCTGCGCGTGGGGCCAGCCGGCGGCTGGGCCGGACGCCTATTCCAAGCACGAGCACAATCTCAAGATGCCCGAAATCGTGAGCGCCATGCAGTTGCATGCCGGCTCCAAGGCAGCCGATATCGGCGCGGGCTGGGGCGATTTTGAGCCCGCGCTTTCGCGCGCCGCAGGCGCGGAAGGACAAGTGTACGCCGAGGATATCACCCCCGAAGCCATCAGGCAGCTCCATCAACGCATCCGGAAGAATCATCTTCGCAATGTCAAAGTCATCCAGGGAGTGGCGGACGATCCGGCGCTGCCTCCCGGCGAGTTCGATGCGGTCCTGATGGTGATCATGTATCACGAGGTTGCCAATCCGCAAAAGATGCTGGAGCATGTCAAGGCGGCCCTCAAGCCCGGCGGCCACCTGGTGATTGTCGACATGCCGCCCCGTAAGACCATCAACCGCCCCCGCGCCGATCAGACCAAGAATCACGTGATCGCCGCCGACACGGTGGAATCCGAAGTGCGCCAGGCAGGCTTCGAAGTGGTCTCCCGGGACGATCATTTCATCGACCGTCCCGACGAGGAGAGCACGCGGTTCATGATCGTCTTCCGGAAGCCGGAATAAGCCGCGACCACAATGCCAAGGGGCGGTGCTGTATGCGTACCGCCCGGCACATTGGCGCGCCGCTTGCAAATCGCCATAGTGGAGAACAAAAATGCGTTCCGCATTAGCCCTTGCAAGCATTCTGCTGCTGTCGCCCGCCGTAAACCTGGCTGCCCAGAAGCAGCACAACGATGCGTTTACCGCCGGTCCGGCCAATGAAAGCCCGTTGGCGCGCCAGATCCGCCACGCGCTTCTGACGCTTCCTTATTATTCAATCTTCGACGACCTCGCGTTCCAGGTGACACCCGATGGCGTGGTCACCTTGCAAGGAGCGTGCCCACCTGAAGTTCCCTGGGACATCCGCTCCGACGCGGAACATGCCGTGAAAAGCATTCCAGGTGTCACGCAAGTCGTGAACCAGATCAAGCTGCTGCCACTATCTCCGATGGACTGGGACATCCGCCGGGCCGTCGCGAGAGCCATTTATGGCGATGCCGAGATCGGTATGCGCTATGGGTACCAGGCCCTGCCACCCATCCATATCATTGTCGACAATGGGCACGTGACTCTGGAAGGAGTGGTGGACTCGCAGCTCGACGATACCCTCATTCGCACACGCGCCAACCAGGTGCCCAATGTGTTCTCGGTGACCGACAACCTGGTTGTCGCCCATTCGCCCAAAAAAGAGAAGTAGCATTGGTCTTCAGCCTGTAACACCGTCCACTTGTTAGTTCCCGATCACCACCCATCAGCCCCAAAAGGGCCGGTGGGTGTGGTCTGGTCTTCAGTGAAGGCGTTTCCTGGGTCATGCTTGGACTTGCCCCCAATCTGGTGACAAACGGCTAAGATTCAGTTACTCATTTTTTGCATCGAATGGAGAATTGAGTCTGTGGGGCTGTCGCGATCGCAGTTCACAAAAGAGTTCACTGGCGCCGCGATAAAATCTGCCTTATGACTCGCCCGATTCTTGCTCTTGTCCTGGCCGCCGTCTGCTGGGGACAAACCGACAACGCTCCGCGCTTCCCCAACCAGGAGGGCGACTACACGGTTGACGATTTCGCGTTCCAATCCGGCGAAAAGCTGGCGGAATTGCGCCTGCATTACACCACTCTCGGCGCGCCCACGCACAATGCCGCCGGCCATGTGAACAACGCCGTCCTGATCATGCACGGCACCGGCGGGCAGGGCCGCGGATTCCTGAGTGCGCAGTTCGCGGGCGAACTTTTCGGCCCCGGCCAGCCGCTCGATATCGCGCGCTATTACATCATCCTGCCGGACGCGATCGGGCATGGAAAATCGAGTAAGCCGAGCGACGGCCTGCGGACCAAATTCCCGCATTACCGCTATGACGACATGGTCAAGGCCGACTACCTGCTGCTCCACGACGGCCTGCACGTCGATCATCTGCGCCTGGTGATGGGCACTTCCATGGGCGCGATGCACACCTGGGTGTGGGGCGAAATGTACCCCGATTTTATGGACGCGCTGATGCCGCTGGCGAGCGCGCCGGTGGAAATCGCCGGCCGCAATCGCATGTTCCGGGCCATGATCATGCAAGCCATCCGCAACGATCCCGACTGGCACGACGGTGAGTACACGAAAGAACCGATGAACGGATTGTACGCCGCCGAATACGCGCTGTGGATGATGACGTCGAGCCCGCTGCAATTGCAGAAGGCCAATCCGACGCACGAAAAGGCCGACGCGGCGGTGGTGAAAGTGCGGCAGGCAGCCGAAAAGCTCGACGCCAACGACATGCTGTACTATTTCGATTCCTCCACGGATTACAACCCGGATCCGCTGCTCGATCGCATCAAGGCGCCGCTTTATGCCATCAATTCCGCCGACGACGTGGTGAATCCGCCGGAGCTGGGAATTCTCGACCGCGAAATCAAGAAGGTGGCGCATGGCCGCTATATTCTGATTCCCACCAGCGACGAAACGCGCGGCCACGGCACGCATTCGCGCGCGGTGGTGTGGAAAAATTATCTGCTGGAACTGTTGGCGGAATCCGCGCCGCACGCGGCGTTGATGGATCCCGCGGACCGGTATTGGAAGCAGAGCGCGCCCGCGGTTTACCGCGTACGGGTGGCCACCACGCAAGGCAATTTCACCATCGAAGGCCATCGCGATTGGGCGCCGCTCGGGGCCGGCCGCTTCTACAACCTGGTGCGCGCGGGATTCTATGACGATTCGCGTTTTTTCCGTGTGATCGCCCACGATTTCGCGCAGTTCGGCATCCCCGGCGACCCGGTGCTGGCGGCCACGTGGCGCAGTGCCAGCTTCGCCGACGATACCGTGAAGCAAAGCAACGTCCGCGGATATGTGGCCTATGCGATGACCGGTCCGAACGCCCGCACCACGCAGATCTTCGTGCTGCTGGGCGATCGTTCGCGGCAGGATCAGGACGGGTTTGCGCCGTTCGGAATCGTCGTCGACGGCATGGACGTGGTGGATAAGCTCTATTCCGGGTATGGCGAGAGCGCCGGCGGCGGCATGCGCGGCGGGAAACAGGCAAAGATCTTCGAGGGCGGGAACGCGTACATGGACGCGGCCTTTCCCAAGCTCGACAAGCTGCTGCGGGCGGTGGTGCTGTGATGGCCGGCCATTCTTCTCCGCCCGCATTCCTGTTCGACCTCGACGGCACGCTCATTGACAGCGTCTATCAGCACGTGCTCGCGTGGCGCGAAGCGCTGGAACACACCGGGATGGAACTTTCGGTCTGGCGGATTCACCGCCGCATCGGCATGAGCGGCGGTCTGTTCGTGAACGCGCTCATGCGCGAAGTGGGCGGCGACATTTCCGCGGTGGATTCCGAGCGCCTGCAAACCATCCACACGGAAGCGTACCAGCGTTTGGTATCGCAGGTGCGGCCGCTGCCGGGAGCGCGCGAGCTGTTGAGCGTCCTGGCCGCGGAAAAAGTGCCGCACGCCATCGCCACCAGCGGGCGGTTGGATACCGCGCGGCTCTCGCTCGAAATGCTGGGCGCGGACCCCGCGCTCCCCGTGATTACGCGCGATCAGGTGCGCTACGCCAAGCCCGATCCCGACCTGTTTCTGGCGGCGGCCGAACGCCTGGGCGTCCCCATCGAACAGTGCGTGGTGGTGGGAGACAGCATCTGGGACTTGCTGGCGGCGCAGCGCGCGCGCGCGCTCGGCGTGGGGGTGCTTTCGGGCGGATATGGCCAGGAGGAACTGGAACGCGCGGGAGCGTACCGCGTGTATGAAGACCCCCGCGACCTGCTCGATCACCTGGACGAGCTCGGCGTGCGCAGGCAGGCGCGCGACACGACCTGAGCGCTCGCCGGTAAGCGGCGAAAAAACGCCCGCGGTTCAGAGCAGCAGAGAAATGGCCGCCGCCTTTTGCGGACGCCGCCCGAGAGACGCGGCAGAATCGCCAATGCGGAGAGCGCGAAGAAATTATGCAAAACACCGCTGTATAATGATCCGGAATGAGGCTCGTCGGGATTGTTTTGCTTGCCGGTTTGGCATTCGCTCAAAACCGGTTCACGCCGGGTACGGCGCCATTTATCTCGGTGAACGCGCCGGCCGTCGCGCTCCAGCACGTGCGCGTGATCGACGGGACGGGCGCGCCGCCGCGCGAAGACCAGACGGTGATCATCGAACACGGCAAGATATCGGCCGCCGGCCCGGCGGCCCAGATCGCCGTGCCGGCCGGCGCGCAAGCCATGGATCTCAGCGGGAACACCGTCATTCCCGGAATCGTGGGCATGCACGAGCACCTGTTCTACAACTCGGGCGACGCCATCCCCACGTACAACGAGCAGGCGTTCAGCTTTCCCCGTCTCTACCTGGCCTGCGGCGTGACCACCGCGCGCACCGCCGGCAGCCTCGAGCCGTACACCGATCTCAGCATCAAGAAGCTGATCGATACCGGCAAAATGCCCGGCCCGAAACTCTGGATCACCGGGCCTTACCTGGAAGGGAAGGGCACGTTCGCGGCGCAGATGCACGAACTCAGCGGTCCGGAAGATGCGACCCGCACCGTGGAATATTGGATTGCGGAAGGCGTGACCTCCTTCAAAGCCTACATGAATATTTCGCACGCCGAGTTGAAGGCGGCGGTGGACGCGGCGCACAAGCACGGCATCAAGGTAACCGGGCACCTGTGCTCCATCGGTTTCCGCGAAGCGGCGGGAATCGGGATCGATAACCTGGAGCACGGCCTGCTCGTGGACACCGAATTTCACCCCGGCAAACAGCCCGACGTGTGTCCTCAAGCCACGCGGGCCGAGATGGCGCGCCTCGATTTGAACAGCGGGCCGGTGCTCGATATGATTGCCGACCTGGTGGCGCACAACGTGGCGATTACGTCGACGCTGGCGGTATTCGAGGCGTTCGACGGCAGCCGGCCGCCGCTCGAGAAGCGCTTCCTGGACGCGGTGACGCCGGAAGCCGCGCTCAGCTACCTGGAAGCGCGCGCCAACGCCCGCGGCGGTCCCAATGCCCCGGCATTCGAGGAGCTCAGGAAGGAAATGGATTTCGAGTATGCCTTCGTGAAAGCCGGCGGTTTGCTGATGGCCGGCGCCGATCCCACCGGCAACGGCGGCGCGCTCGCCGGCTTCGCCGATCAGCGCAATATCGAGCTCCTGGTCGAGGCGGGATTCTCCCCCGTGCAGGCGATTCAGATCGCGACCTCGAACGGCGCGAAATTTCTCGGGGAATTGGACCGCGTAGGCACCATCGCCGCGGGAAAGCAGGCCGACCTGGTGGTGATCGACGGCAATCCGGCGGCGAACATCGCGTCGATCCGCAAGGTGAAGCTGGTGTTCAAGGACGGCGCGGGGTACGATCCGGCGAAGCTGCTCGACTCGGTGAAGGGCGCGGCGGGAATGCACTGAAACGGCTATCAGCGATCAGCTTTCCGCGGGGGGACCGCGCGCGGCCCGGTCCATCATGGTCTGAAACTGGCGCGCAAAATCGCCGTCTCTTCATCCGTGCACGCGGATTGGCAACTCGCGCACTCGGAGACCGCAGACGGTCTCTTCGTGTTGAACTGCACCGCTCCCTTGCGGTGGCGGCTCAGTACTCACAACTTCAATTCCCAGACCTGTTGCACTAAGTCGACGCCGAAAGCGTGGTGCGGGCTCTCTTCGACGAGCTGGAATCCGGCGCGTTGATAGATGCGCCGGGCGGCGTGCAGGTTGTTCTGCGTCCAGAGCGTGATCCTACGGTACCTGGCTTCCCGCGCGAAGGCGATGCAGGCATCGACGAGCTTCGTCCCGATAGAATGGCCGCGCGCCCAGGGTTCCACCAGCAGCAATCGCAGTTTGGCGACAGTTTGGGTGTGTTTCACCAGGAAAATGCAGCCGGCCGGTCGACCATCCAGCTCGGCGATCCAGCAGCGCTCGCGCGCGGGGTCGAAATGGGTGAGAAATTTGCCGGCGATTTCCGCCACCAGGCCTTCGAAGGTGTTATCCCACCCGTACTCCTCCGTGTAAATCTGGCCGTGTCGCATGATCACCCATCCGGCATCGCCGGCGCGGTGCGTGCGCAGGGCGATGGAAGGCGCGGATTTCCCGGCTGGCGAGAGCAAGTCCTGAATCGCGGCCATGGAATCGGCGAGACGCTGCCGGCCGGCGTCGGTAAGGCTGGCGAGCAGTTCGCGCGATTGCTTGCGCGAGAGCGCATCCAGGCTCGCGAAGGCGGCGCGGCCCTTGGCGGTGAGGCGCAGATGGTTCACGCGGCGATCGTCGCGCGATCGCGCGCGGGATACCAGCTTGCGGCGCTCGAAACTAGCGAGCAGGCGGCTGAGATAAGCGGGATCGAACCCCAGTTCCTGGGCGAGATCGGCCGAACGGGTTCCCGGCCGGTGAGCGATCTCGAAGAGCACGCGCGCCTGCGTCAGCGAGAACGGCGTGTCGAGCAAGCCCTCGCGCAACAGGCCGATGCGGCGGGTGTAGAAGCGGTTGAAACCGCGCACCTGCTCGATTTTTTCTTCCCATACCGGCATAGGGCCATTGTAGCAGATTATTGACTTAGTCAACTATTTGCCGCGTTGGATCAGCCCCAGCAGGCCCCAATCGGCGAGCACGCTCTTGCGCCCGTCGATGTTGTGGATCTCGAACTTGGCTGTATTGCCCTCCACCGCCACCACGGTATAGCCGAAAAACCAGCCGTCCTCATATTTCCCCGAGGCGCGCAGATGGCCTCCGGCGCTGGGGACGCTGAAATACGTGACGCCGTCGAAGGCGACGTGCAGGAGCTGGTGGACGTGGCCGGCGACAACGTATTCCACGCCGTATTTCTTCGCCAGGCGGTGCAGATCGAAATCGGGATTCTGGAGCGCCGCGTTGACCAGCCACGACGGGCGGTGGGACACGACGAACTTGACGGGCTGCGACCGGTGCGCGGCGAGATCGGACTCGAGAAACGCCATTTCGGCCGGCGGAAACTCGTCGGAGCGGCTGTTGTCGAGCACGGTGAAGTGGGCCTGGCCGAAATCGAAGCTGTAATGCGCTGCGTGCCCGGTGTACTGGCGGAACAGCTCTTCGGAAGCTGCCGACCAGATGTCGTGATTGCCGGGCGCGAGGTACAGCGGGATGGCCGCGTAGGGCGCCAGCGTGCGTTTCACCTCGCGCCATTCGGATTCGGCGGTGGCGTCGTCATCGCCCTGGATGGTATCGCCTACGCCGAGGACGAATGCCGGTTTTTCCGCGGCGGCTTGCTTCCAGACCTGCTCCCAAACGCCGGGTTGGACCTCGCCGGTGCGGTCGCCGAGCAGGACGAAGTGGAATTCCGGGGGCGCGGCGTTGGGCGCGAATGCGGCGAACACCGCGGCGGCAAAGAGGATCAGGATCCAGAACCGGCGCACGGCAATATTTTCTCAAACTCGCGACATCGCGGCCGATAAGACTGGTATGGACATTCTCGGGATCGCGCTGCAAGGACTGCAGCAGGCCGACGGACGGTTCGACCAGGCTGCCCAGAACATGACGCAAACCACCCTGAGCACCGGCGAATCGCAATCGCCCACCGATTCGTTGAGCCTCAGCGATGCCGCCGTTTCGCTGATGACCGCCGCGAATCAATACGACACCCAGGTAGCGGTGGCGCACACGGCCGGCGAAATGCAGCAAGCCACGCTGAGTTTGCTGGCATAAGAAAGCCAAGCGACAGCCGATGTCGCCAGGCGGCGTATCAGGATGGACCTATGCTCCGCTACCACGTTGCCTTCCACCTCCGCGTGCGCCGGGCGAAATGGTAGTCGCGGAGGCACGCGACTTTCCGGGCGCTGTCACGCAGGATCTGCCTGACGCGCGTTTCATGGTGGCGAGCGCTCTCGAAGATCTCGCTCAAGAACCGCTCGAAGAGGGCAAGGCGCTCCCGATTCCATCGGAGGACCGGCAGAGTTCTGACGACGACCTTGTTCCGCTCTCCGTCCAGGCCGGGACCGCTTCGAGGTGAAGCGGCACGAACTGTGGGACCACCTCCGCCGGCACGCATGCGATTTTGCTCCGGGAAGGTGGACGTCACTCGATCTTCCCCAACCCGGCGACGGGCGCAAAGGCGGCGATGCCGCGTCATGCCGAAATTGACAATCGCCTCGCGCGGAAGATTGGCGATCAACCTGGCATTCCGCCCATACGTCGATCCAGCCACATTTCGAGGGAACCCTTCGGGAGCATTAACGTATAAGAAATATGCCCGAACTGTTCGCCGACCTCCGCCTGGCTGTGCGCGGGCTTGCCCGAAGCCGCGGCCTCACCACCGTAATCGTGCTCTCACTGGCCCTGGGGATCGGGGCCAATACCGCGATTTTCAGCGTGGCCGACGCCCTCTTCCTCAAGCCGCTTCCCTACCCTGATCCCGACCGCCTGACCGTGTTGTGGCTGCGATCCCCGGGCATCGGCATCCCGCAGGATTGGCCGTCGCCCGGCGAGTATATCGACATCGTCACGCAAAACCATTCCTTTTCCCAGGTCGCCATCTCGCAGGGGCGGAATCTCACCATTGCCGGGCAGGAAGAGCCCGAGCGGGTGGATGGCCTGCTGACCAGTTCCAACTTGTTTCCCATGCTGGGCGCCAAGCCGCTCTATGGACGGCTCCTGCTGCCCGAAGACGATGTGCCCGGCAAACCGGCGGTGGCGATTCTGAGCTACGGAATCTGGCAGCGGCTGTTTCATTCCGATCCCAACGTGATCGGGCGGGGCGTCACGCTCAATACGCGGCCGTACACCATCGCCGGCGTTTTGCGGCCGGAATTCCACCTGAATCACGAGGTGATGCAGACCGTCAGCAATACCGAGCGGTGCGATATCTTTCTGCCTCTGCCCCTCGGCGCCGACGCCGTTAACCGCCGCGGTGATGAAAATTACAATCTTACGGCGCGGCTCAGACCCGGCGTCACGCTGGAGCAGGCGCAGGCGGATATTTCGGTGATCGCCGCTCGCATTCGCGAAAAAGACAAGCGCGACCGCACGTTCACCATCAGCGTGGTGTCGGTGGTGGACCAGGTGGTGGGAAATCTGCGCCGCATCGTAATCGTGCTGTTCGGTTCGGTGGGACTGGTGCTGCTGATCGCCTGCGCCAATGTCGCGAACCTGCTGCTCTCGCGCGCCACCGGACGCGAAAAGGAGATCGCCGTGCGGACGGCGCTCGGAGCGGGCCGATGGCGGCTGGCGAGGCAGTTGCTCACCGAATCGGCGGTGCTCGGCCTCGCGGGCGGAGCCGGCGGGGTGGCGATCGCGCTGGCGGCGTTGCAAGTGGTGCGCACCATCAATCCCGGCAACATTCCGCGCCTCGAAGATATCAGGATCGATGGCGGAGTTTTGGCCTTCACGTTCCTGGTATCGATTGCGACGGGCATGCTCTTCGGCCTGGCTCCGGCGCTGCGCGCGGCGCGGCTCGATCTCAACTCGTCGCTCAAATCGGGCGGGCGCTCGTCGCAGGGCTCCGGCGGCTTCCGCTTCGCCCGCCATCGCCTGCGCAGTCTGCTGGTGGTTTCCGAAGTGGCGGTGTCGTTGATTCTGCTTACGGGCGCGGGGCTGCTGGTGCGCAGTTTTGTGCGGCTGGCCGCCGTCCCGCCGGGATTCCAGCCCGATCACGTGCTCTCCATGCGGGTGGCGGCAATCGGCGCGCGGTACCGGACAGACCCGCCGACGGTGCAGTTTTACCAGGAAGCGAGCGACCGGATTCTGCATCTGCCGGGGGCGAAATCGGTGGGCGCGGTCAGCGCGCTGCCGTTGACGCCGGCGGTGGGGTGGGGCGGCATCAACGTGGAAGGATTCACGCCCGCTCCCGGCCAGGAATTGCAGGTGGACCTGCGCTCGGCCACGGCGGATTATTTCCATACGATGGAGATTCCCCTGATCGCGGGGCGCTTCTTCACCGCGCACGATACACCCGATCAGCGGCGGGTGGTGATCGTCGACCAGAAGTTCGCCGCGCGATTCTGGCCGCGCGGAGACGCCGTCGGCAAGCACCTTTGGTTCGACCCCAACAAGCCGCTTACCATCGTGGGAGTGGTGGGCACGGTGAAAGAGTACGGGCTCGATACCGACGGCAAAATCGTGACGTACTTTCCGTTCACGCAAGACACCGGCAACGTGATGTACCTGGTGGCGCGCACCACGTCCGACCCGGCCACGATGGCGGCGGCGATGGTGAGGGAGATCCACGCGGCCGATCCCAGCGTGGCGGTTTACGACGTGCGGACCATGGAGGGCCGGGTTTACGATTCGCTGGCGCGGCAGCGCTTCGCGATGACGATGCTTACGGCATTCGCGGCGTTCGCGCTGGTGCTGGCGGCGGTGGGAGTGTACGGCGTGATGTCTTTCCAGGTGACGGAGAGCGCTCACGATATCGGCGTGCGCATCGCATTGGGCGCGCAGAGCGAAAACATTCTGAGCCTGGTGGTGCGGCAGGGGATGATGCTGGCGGGGGCAGGCGTTGCCGCCGGGCTGGTGGGCGCCGCGCTTCTCACACGGGCGATGGCCACCATGCTTTTCGGTGTCGGCGCGCACGATTTGGCGACGTTCGGCGCGGTGACTAGTTTCCTGCTCTTGACGGCGCTGGCCGCGAGTTCGATTCCGGCGTGGCGCGCCATGCGGCTCGATCCGCTGGCGGTGCTGCGGGAGGAGTGAAACCCGTCGAGAATGCGCGGCTGGTGGTGATTTCCGGAGGGCCGGGAGCCGGAAAAACCACCGTTCTGCGCGAGTTGGCGAGGCTCGGCTACCGTCACGCCCCGGAAGTTGCGCGCGAGATCATTCAGGAGCAGGTGCGGACCGGAGGGACGGCGCTGCCGTGGGCCGACCGCGCCGCGTATGTCGAGGTGATGTTGCGCCGGTCGATCGCATCGTTCGAGCAGCACACTCCGGCATCGGAGGTGCGGTTCGCGGACCGCGGCATCCCGGATACGCTGGCCTACGCCCGCCGCATCGGGTTGGCGGACACGGCGGCCATCGAACTCGCCTGCCGGAATTACCGCTACGCGCCAGTGGTGTTCCTGGCGCCTCCGTGTGCCGAAATCTATTGCACCGATACGGAACGGAGGCAGGATTTCGCGGAAGCGGAGCGCACCTACAAAGACGTCGTGGATGTCTATGCGGAATTCGGCTACCGGACCGTGGAGCTGCCGAAGCTGGCGCCCAGGGATCGTGCGGACTTCATGCTGGGGGCGCTGCGGTAGCCACGCGTCCGGCTCGGCATCTGTTTCTGAGCTACGACCGCACGGCAGTGGTGCTTTGGTCCACGTGTTTCGCTATCCTGTGCCATGGGCAAGCCAGGTTTCCTTCTGACTTCTTGTTCAATAATGGAGGGGATGTCGGATCCTCTGCCGGTCGCGTGGCCGGGAGCCCGCGAAGCGGCACGATCGCACGCCCGGACCCGCACCGCGGCCGTCGTGTTGGCGGGATTTTGCGCGTTCCTCACGCTGTTTGCGCCGCAGCCGCTACTCCCGCTGCTCGCCCGCGCATTCCACGCCTCCGCGGGCGCGATCGGCCTGGTGGTCACCGTCTCGACCATTGCGGTTGCCATGACCGCGCCGCTCACGGGCATCGTCGCCGACCGCTTCGGACGCAAGAACGTGATCGTGCCGGCGGCGTTTCTGCTGGCGCTGCCCACCATCCTGGCCGGCCTTTCGGGCAGCTTGTGGCAACTGCTCCTCTGGCGTTTCTGGCAGGGAGTTTTCACGCCCGGTATTTTCGCCGTGACCATCGCCTATATCACCGAGGAATGGGAGCAGGGCGCGGGAGCGGCCATGTCGGCATATGTGGGCGGAACGGTGCTGGGCGGATTCAGCGGCAGGATGGTGGCGGCGCTGGCGGCGGCGGAGTTCTCCTGGCGGTGGGCCTTTGTCGCGCTGGGAGCGCTCAATCTGCTTGGGGGCATCGCCATCTGGGCGTGGCTGCCGGCGGGGCGCAAAACGGAGCGGCATCGCATGCGGACGTCCACCGCGCGGGCCATGCTGCACCACTTAAGGAACCCGCGCCTGCTGGCCACTTACGCGGTCGGGTTCTGCGTGCTGT
>Ga0335078_10010254_pt1 | contig 13880 bp, 14 predicted proteins | sample Lox_Sample_32_FD_206711 | JGI IMG/M metagenome (GOLD analysis project Ga0335078, IMG submission 206711) | Soil microbial communities from Loxahatchee National Wildlife Refuge, Florida, United States - Lox_Sample_3.2 | ecosystem: Environmental > Terrestrial > Soil > Wetlands | place: USA...
CTCCGCACGCTGCACAGGGGATACAGGTCATCGTTGAGTGAGGCCAGCTGGATGTGATCACCATTCTCACCAGCGGCTCAGTTCGGACGGCAAATTACTGTCACCCGGCTGATATCGCGAATGAGTCTGCCGAGCGGTGCATATGTATCCGAGGAGTCAATGCCCTCATTTCGGCATACGCACGAGTGCGCGTGCGGGTGCGATGTGGACGGCGCGGCGGCGTGATCAGGAAATGCTGTGCACGGCTGCGGCGACCGGGCTGTCTCCACCGGCCAGCTCAAGCGTCTGGTCGCCGCGCTCAGCCAGGAGGCGCTCCAGCAGCAGCGCGATTTTCCCGTGCCCGCCCGCGATCACTACCCGCATGCCGCCAGCCTGCTGACCAGGATCACTAAGGACTCGCACCTTGCCCTAGGCGCTGCGCACCCCCGAGGACAGCGCGGTCACGGTGATCACCAGGCCGACCCCGCGGCTTGCCCCGCCCCGATCACCGCGGCCTGCCGCATCCGGTGCCGCAGTTCCCGGCGCAGGCAGGCAAGGAAGAACATCAGATGGACACCGTGCCCAGGCCCAGCTGGTCCAGCGCCGCGGCCATCTCGGCGTCCCCGTCGTCGGCGCGCTTGCGCATGGCCTCGTGCAGGCTGACCAGCGCGGTCAGGTACTGGGCGTGGGTGAACCCGCGGGCCCCCGCCGCGCCGCGAAAGCGGTGCGCGACGGCGGCCGGGACCCGGCGCAGCATGATGTCCTCGTAATCCCGGCCCCCGCCGCTCTCGCTCTCGGCGGACCAGAAGAAATTCTGGCCCGGCGGCAACGGCGGCCCTGAGGGGAAAGAGGTGTGGAACGTCTCGTTATCAGGCATAAGCTTCTCTCGTGTAGATATCAACGCTATCTTGATAGCGTAAGCTTTCTACGCTGTCGACTGACACGGTACACCGCGGCGTGGAAGTATGGCGGGTATGCACGGACGTGGCGGCGGCCGGGCGTCCGGGGGGAAGCGGGCCGGGCCGACTATCTATGAGCTCCATTCGCGCGGCAAGCGGCGGTCGGCGCGGGAGATTCCGCGGCTGGCGGCGGCGGGGGTCGGGATCTGCTGGCGGGCGGGCCGGCGGGAGCTGATCACGCTGGGGGTGCTCGAGCTGCTGTCCGGGGTGGGGGTGGCGGCCGAGGTGGTGGTGGGGCGGCAGGTGCTGCAGGCGTTCTTGCTGACCGGGGGCGCGGCGGGCAGCGGGGGGTCGTCAGGATCGGGCGGCGGATGGAACAGCGTGTGGCCGAGCGCGGCGCTGCTCGGGGTCATCACCGCGGTGCTCGGCGTGGCCGCGGCGGTGCAGCGCGAGCAGCAGCGGCTGCTGGCCGAGCTCACCTCGCAGTACGCGCAAGGCCGGATCCTCGACGTGACGTGCGCGGTCGAGCTGGCCGCATTCGACGAGCCAGACTTCCACGACCAGGTGGCGCGAGCGCAGGCCGGGACGATGCACGCGCCGCAGATGGTGTTCGGGCTGCAGGGGCTCGGGCGTTCGGTGACCGGGACGATCGGCGCGGCGGCCGCGCTGCTCGCGGTGGCGCCGCTGCTGGTCCCTTTGGCGCTGGTGGCGATGGTTCCCGGCTGGCTGGCCAGCGGTCGCCGAGGGCGCGCGTTCTACGTATTCGGCGCCATCAATACCCCGCGCGACCGCGAGCGCAGCTACCTGGCCAGCCTGCTAACCGGGCGTGGCCCGGCACAGGAGGTCCGGGCGTACGGCCTGGCTGACTTCCTGCGGGCCCGGCATGATCGGCTGGCCGACGAGCGGATCGCCGAGCTGCGGCGCATCTCGTCCGGGCAGCTGCGCGGAGCGGCGATCGCCGACCTGGTCAGCGCGGCCACGATCGCCGCGGCGATCGCCACCATCATGTGGCTGGCCTTCTCGGGCCGCCTGGCGCTGTCAGCGGCCGGCGCGGGAGCGGGGGCGCTCATGGTGTTGGGGCAGCGGCTGTCGTTCGCCGCGCTGAGCGCCGGGATGCTCCAGGAATCGGCGATGTTCGTCGACGACTTCCTCGCGTTCACCGAGGGTTCGCCGACGTTGGTTGGCTTGGGCGAGCCGGCCGCGGCAGCGGGTGAGGACGGCCCGTTCGGACCAATAAGTGCGGAGGGAGTTACGTTCAGTTACCCGGGGTCCGACCGGGTCGCGCTGCGGGACCTGTCCCTCCGGATCGAGCCGGGCGAGATCGTCGCGCTAGTGGGGCCGAACGGGTCGGGCAAGACCACACTGGCCAAGCTGCTGGCCGGGCTATACCTGCCGAGCGAGGGGCGGGTGTGCTGGGACGGACGGGACACGCGGGACGTGGATCGCCGGGAGTTGCTTGGGCGGACGGCGATCGTATTCCAGGACTTCATGCAGTACGACCTGTCAGCGCGGGACAACATCGCGCTGGGGAGGCATGAGCGCGCTTCCGATACGGCCGGGATCGTGCGAGCCGCGGAGCAGGCGGGGGCGGACGCGGACATTTCCGCGTTGCCTGAGGGGTACGAGACGCTGCTGGGGCCGGCGTTCATCGACGGGACGGACCTGTCGACCGGCCAGTGGCAGCGGGTGGCGCTGGCGCGGGCGTTCTTCCGGAACGCGCCGGTGGTGATCCTGGATGAGCCGACGGCGGCGCTGGACGCGAAGGCCGAGCACGAGCTGTTCACGCGGATCCGGGAGCTGTTCGCTGAGCGTTCGGTGCTGCTGATCTCGCACCGGTTCTCCACGGTGCGTTCGGCCGACCGGATTTACGTGTTGCGTGAGGGGTCGGTGGTGGAGTCGGGGACGCATTCGGAGCTGCTGGCCCTGAGAGGCACGTACGCGGAGCTTTTCACCCTGCAGGCGTCGCCGTACCAGTAGCTGATCGTCCGCAGGCGTGGAGCAGGATGCTGCGCCGCAGAACAGCCGGTTCGGCGTGCCGTCAGAGACCGCAAGGAAGGGGCCGTCCGTCCACCTGCCGGGCGCGGCAAATCTGCGTCGCCGGGCAGGCAGGTCCCCTGCTTCGGGCGGCGGCTCAGGGTCAACGGCAGCGCCGTCCGGTCGCGGGCTGCCAACCCGCGCCCGGGTCATCGGATGCCGCAGAATACTGCTGCGAACCGAAGCTTCCGATCAGCGTCAAAGGAGGATCGTCATGACCGATAGGTTCGTCCTCATTAACCCCGAAGGTCTTCACCCCACCTCCGGATACGCTCACCTCACGATCGTCGAAGCCGGCCGCACCGCCCACCTCGCGGGCCTGTGCCCCCTGGACGCCGACGAGCAGATTGCCGGGCTTGGCGACCTCGGCGCCCAGATCGACCAAGTCGTGGCGAACGCCCTGACGATCCTGTCCGCGGCCGATGCCACGCCGCATGACGTCGTCCGCTCCGTCATTTACGTGGTCTCCACGGATAGCACCGTCTTGGCCAGAGCATGGGATCACCTCAACGCCTCGCGGCTCGCCCCGGCCTTCGCCACCGCCAGCACCCTGCTCGGAGTCACTGCGCTGGGCTACACCGGCCAGCTCATCGAAATCGACCTCACCGCCTCCCTGCCCTAAGACAGCCACCCGCCAGCCATGTCCCATGCCTCAGGCGGTCATGCCGAGCTGCCTGGGTGGCGTGCGGCGCGATTACTTCGCGTGACTGCTGTCCATGCTGAAGCGCGCACGTAGCCGCCTGATCTGCGCGAGTCCGGCAGTGGCGGGATGCGGTCGGCTGGCCGCGCACAACGGGGTTTTCTGTCGCTCGGGTGAGCCAAGGGCGAGTGTCCAGGCGTCCCTCTGCCAATTCAGCGGGCCAGGTTTAGCCGACTCGGCTGAGTGGGGTCTTGTTCGTGCGCAGCCCGGCCGGATCGGGCTCGCGCGAGACCGGGCTAACTGTGCGTCGCGATGATCAAGGAAACGATTGCCATGAGCACAGCAGCGGTAAGTACCGCGACTACGGTGGTGACGCGCATGAGGACCAAGTCTTCGCGCGCCTCCCGTTGCCGGTACTTCAACGGCATCCTGGGTCTGGGCGGACGGTAGCCGGGGGAGGATCGTGCAGGTAGATTCCTGTGGGCCGAGCGCCCCCTGGCGTCTTCGCGGGCCGCCGAGATAAACCATCATGCCACCTGCCATCGTCAGCCAGAGGAGGTCAGTAGGCGCTGAAGCTGGAGAAGTTGATTTCTGCTGGGCACGACGATTTCGAACTGCCCGGTTGTGAAAGGCTCCCTCACCATGGGGAGTGCCCAGGTCTTGCCGGCGACGCTGATGCCGATGGCGCCCTGCGAGTTATAGGCCTGCGTGGAGACCGCGGTCAGCTCCGCCCGGTCGGCGGCGGGCAGGGCGATGAGCAGTCCGTACGCGGTGGGGGGCGCGTCCGCAGGGCTCGCCGGCCCGGTGGTGGGGCCCGGGGATACCGCTGCGGAGGTGATCGTCACCGGCGCGCCGAGCGGGCGGTAGCACCCGGGACTTTGGCCCGGCGCGGAGAGCTTGGTGAAACCGGCCGGGCACCCGCGGGCTGGCGTGGGGTTCTGGACGCGCATGGCTTGCAGGATGATCGGTGATCGCAGATGATGCGGCTGCGGCCTGGCATCCGGCCCTAGCGGAGTCAGGTGGCTGCAGCTTGCGACGGTGAGCATGAGGCCCGCAGTGAGCATGCTGGCCAGGACGGACGCCGGGCGCGGCTGGGGCTGAGACGGCATGTCCCGGGTCCTCCTGTCGGTAGGCCGTCGTTTGTTCATCCCGGGTGCGGATGCGGTGGCGGTGCGGGCGTGGCTGTCTGGGCGCGGGCGGCGTCGGGGGCGACCAGCGCGACGGCGGCCGCCAGGATGAGCAGTTCCGCCAGGCTCACGGTGGTCAGGTGCGGGTCGTGCACGTAGCTGCCGAGAGAGACGATCCGCCACGCCCCGGCGGCGGCGGCGAGCACCGTCAGGGCCAGCGACCACTCGCCCGAGCCGGCGGCCCGGCGGGAGCTGGACAGGGCCTTGGGCGCGTGCGCCAGGCAGGCGAGGCTGACCACGAGACAGCCCAGCCCGGCAGAGTCCGGCAGCCAGGCCTGGTTCCCGGCCACCTGCAGCACCATCACCGGCACGGTCACCAGGAGGTAGTAGCCGGGCACCGCCAGCAGCCAGGGCCGCCGCGCGGCCGGCGGGGCGTCTCGGTGGAACGCGGCCATGGCCAGCACCGCAGTGAGGTCGAACAGGAACCAGGCGCTCCACGAGCCGAGTGGCCTCGGCAAGACGCCGGCGAATTGGGCCTGCAGCAGGAAGGCCAGGCCGGCGGCAACGGCCAGCGCCGCGATGACCCGGGCCGTCCGGTACTGCCTGAGCACCAGCGCCAGGAAAACCACGATCCAGGTGTAGTTGACGGCGTGCCCCACCGCGGGCCACAAGCCGCCGGGCGCCGGGCCCGCCAGGCTCGCGGGTAGCGCGGGGACCCAACTGGCCTGGTGGCGGCGCCAGGCCAGGAGCGCGAGGTCGGTAAGGCCCTGCACCGCGTGCACCAGCGCCACAGCGAGCACTGCGCGCCGCACGGCCTGGCCCCAGGCGAAGTACCGGCGCGGCGTGCCCGCGCCGCCCAGGTATAGCCGGGCGGCCAGGGCGGCCACGCTGGCGACCTCCGGCCAGGCGGGCCGGCCGAACTCGAAGATGTACTCATCTTCGTCCTCCTCGCCGGTCATCCGGCTGTCCAGGAGGGCGGCGACCATGTCATCTTCCCACCTGGCCCGGTGATAGCCGGGCAGCAGCCGCAGCACCCGCCGGTACCGGTCCTCCAGGTCCGGGCCGTCGATGTTCATCCGGCTGCCTCCGCGCCGGCCAGGCCCAGCCTCGCCCGCACCACCCAGGCGGTGGCGGCGCGCAGCTCGGCCTCCTCGGCCAGCGCCCGCCGCCCGTCCCGGGTCAGCCGGTAATAGCGGCGCAGCCGGCCGTCGTGCGCCTCCTCCCGGTCCGGCTCGATCAGTCCCTCGACCGCGAGCCGGTCCAGCACCCCGTACAGGCCGCCGATCTTCAGCTTGACCCGGCCCTGGGACAGCCCGGCCACCTCGCCCACGATGCCGTACCCGTGCCGCGGGCCGTCGGCCAGCGCGGTGAGCACGAAGAACGCCTGTCCGGTCATGGGCTTGACGGCCATGCCGCCAATATATTGGAAGCCAGGATATTAGTCGATACCCGACTTTGCTCAAGCGCGGTGGGCAAGTCAGCTGGTCCGGAGCGAGAGGCATCACTGAAATCCAGCCCGGACCCGGCATTACCGCCGCAACGACCGGTGGCCGCGGGCAAGGCGCTGTGAGTCCATCGGCTGACTCGCCATCGGCCACGCCATCCCTCGCCCGAACAGGCCTTCTGGCGCATGGGTCGCATATACCTGCTGCTCCAGTAGGCATTCCTATTCGGCAGGGAGTCCGGAGCAGATCTCACGGCGCGACGACCAGCGAATCCGATCACTCTCTGTGATGTCCGTGGCGTCGACTTCATGACCGTCGCTGGGCACATCCTGACGGCCGTCCACAGGCCGGGTGCATGCGCGACATCGTTGATGCGATCCGCTACCTGACCCACAACGGGGCGGTGTGGCGGGCGCTGCCCGCCGATTTCCCGCCCGCGGGGACCGTCTACTGGTGGATGGACAAGTGGCAGGCGGACGGGTCCACCGAGCAGATGCACGATGACCTGCGCGAACGCATCCGGCTGGCCGCCGGGCGCAACGCCGCCCCCACCGCGGCGGTCATCGATTCGCAGTCGGTGGAGGGCTCGGAGATGATCGCCCGCGGCCGCCGCGGTTATGACGCGGGCAAGAAAGTGAACGGCCAAGCGGCACATCGCCGTGGACACGGCCGGGCTGCTGCTGACCGTGCTGATCACCGCCGCGTCCGTGCAAGACCGCGACGCCGCAAAGCCGCTGCTGTGGAATCTGAAGAAGGCCTTCCCCAAGATCAGGCTCGCCTGGGCCGACGGCATCTACGCCGGCAAGTCTTCTGGCTCGGCCGCACGCGACAGACCGCACGCTACTCAGCTGTTCCGATTCGGCACGGTTACCGCATCACTGGCCACAAGCGTCACGGTAAGTGATCGGCCATAGTCTCGGGCCGCGCGCTGACCCGCCGCTGTGTGCGGATGCGTGCTCGGCTTCGGTTGCTGTGCAGACCAGGCGGATTCGGGGTTCTGACCGGACGATGGCACGTTTCGGTGCCTGCTGCGACCTTGGTGGCACGGTTAAGCAGCCGCTGGGGCACCTATTACGCGCTTCGCGGTGTGTACCGCGGTGACGATCGAGCGGAACGGCCTGGGTGGTGGATTGCCTGCCGGATGCGCCGTCGGCGGCGAACATGAGGTGGCATCGGGTGAGCCAGGCCGGGCAGTCCAAGCTGCCGCGGTGCTGGTGCCCGGTCGACCGGCAGTTTTTGCATCTGGTGCCTGGCGGGTGGCCCGGGCTCGTAGGGCCACGCGCCTGGGCTCGGTGGGGTTCTGGCGGGTCGGCGGGGTGACTTTCGCCTCTGACGGGGGTGTTGGAGGGCGTGCACGGTTGGCGTAGGAACTGCAGGAGGTGAGGCGTCGTGGCGGAGGACATCGGCGGCGCGCTGGCGGGGCTGGCGCGGCGGCAGGGTATCAGCGAGATGCTGCATCGGACCGCGGCGCGGGTGCCGGGCAAGCTGGCCATCGCCTGCGGCCAGACCCGGCTGAGTTTCGCGGAGCTGGAGGCGGCGGTGTCGCGGACGGCGGCCGCCCTGGCGGGCGAGGGGCTGAGCAAGGGCGACCGGCTGGCGCTGCTGTCGCACAATTGCTGGCAGTTCGTCGTGCTGTCGTTCGCGACCGCCCGGCTCGGCGTGGTCTTGGTGCCGGTCAACTTCATGCTCGGCCCGGGTGAGATCGCCTACATCCTGGGTCACAGCCAGGCGAAGGCGTTCGTGGCCGAGGATGGGCTGGCCGCCACGGCCGCCACGGCGATCGAGACGGCCGGGTTGGAGGTCCCGGTACGCGCAGTGATCCGGGTGCGCGGCGGTGAGGTGCCTGCCGGGTGGGCCGACCTGCAGCACTGGGTCGACCGGGAGGGAAGCCCGCCGCCGGTGGATGTCGGCGACGATGACCTGGTGCGGCTGATGTATACCTCCGGCACTGAGTCCCGGCCCAAGGGCGCGATGCTGTCGAGCCGCTCGCTGATGTGGCAGTACGTGTCTTGCGTCGTCGACGGCGGCATGGACGGCGATGACGTCGAGGTGCACGCCATGCCGCTGTACCACTGCGCGCAGCTGGACTGCTTCCTCGGGCCGGACATCTACCTGGGTGCCACCAGCATCGTGCTGCCGGCCCCGGACCCGGCCGCGATCCTGGCCGCCATCGAGTCGCAGCGCGCGACGAAGCTGTTCTGCCCGCCGACGGTGTGGATCGCCCTGCTGCGCTCCCCGCAGTTCGGCCAGGCAGACCTCAGCTCACTGCGCAAGGGCTACTACGGCGCCTCGGCGATGCCGGTCGAGGTCCTGCGCGAACTCCAGGAGCGGCTGCCCGGCATCCGGCTGTGGAACTTCTACGGCCAGACCGAGATGGCCCCGCTGGCCACGATCCTCGGCCCGGACGAGCAGGTCACCCGGGCCGGCTCGGCCGGCCGGGCCGCGCTGAACGTGGAAACCAGGCTGGTCGACGACGATGACAAGCCGGTCCCGCCGGGGGTCGTCGGGGAGATCGTCCACCGCAGCCCGCACGCCACGCTGGGCTACTACAACGATGAGGCGCTGACCGCCGCGGCATTCCGCAACGGATGGTTCCACTCCGGTGACCTGGGCGTCATGACCGACGACGGCTACCTCACCGTCGTCGACCGCAAGAAGGACATGATCAAGACCGGCGGGGAGAACGTGGCCAGCCGCGAGGTGGAAGAGGCCATCTACCAGATGCCCGCCGTGGCCGAAGTCGCCGTCTTCGGCGTGCCGCACCCGCGGTGGGTCGAGGCGGTCGTCGCCGTGGTCGTCCCCAGACCAGGCGTCACGCTCACCGAGGAAGCGGTGATCACGCACGCCCGCGGGCTGCTCGCCGGGTACAAGACCCCCAAGCGCGTCGTCATCGCCGGCGCCGTCCCGAAAAACCCCAGCGGCAAGATCCTCAAACGGCAACTCCGGGAGGAGCACAACGACCTCGCCGCAGGCGCATGATCCCCGCCAGTCCGGGCAGGCTTACCTGACCGCCCCAGTCCCGGCCCGTGCCCGCCGTCGGCTGCACTACCGCGCCGGTACCCAGATCGCGGCCGAGTCCCCTGGGACGCCTCGGCTTCGGCCTCAGCCATCTCGCACCACCAGCCACTTATCCTGGCGACGTACCCATGCCACGAAACGGGCGGAGTGCGCCGGCGACCCAAAGTGCCACGTTGAGTAATCAGCTCGCAGATGTGGCAGACACTCGAACCGCTTAATCTGTATCTATTCAGAGGCAATGACAGACTGTAAGGCTGTGGCCGCACAGATGTCGGCGATATGCGGGCGGCTGCCATGGCCGCGGCTTTGCGCCTTCGCTGGGGCGTTGCACCAGGAAAAGGCGGCGATCAACTCACATGCACCCATGTCGTGCCGGTGACAGCCGCATGCTCATACGTCGCTGATGCCGAATCCGGCGGCCTGCTGCTACTAGGTCAGCCGTCTGCCCGGTGGGCCCGCAGCTGCATAACCTTGTCGTCGGTCAGCTTGGCCCGGGGGTTACCCTCACCAAACGGTAGCGTCATGAAGCGGTGGCACTGTAGCTGTGGCTAGGAGTCGGACCGGCAGTGTTCGCGCAAGCGATCGAGAGTGAGGGCTACCCACCGTGCGCATCAAGCGACAACCGCCCAAAGCGTGAAACGAGTGATGGGCAGGAAGCCCATGCGCAAGAAGCCAGGGCGGCTGTAGTCGCTGGTGAACGCAACTGCTGGTAGGTCCGGGGTATCGGCACACCGGGCCGCGACGAGCGCGTGCCACACGCCGCGTCGCCGCGCGGTCGGCAGGGTCGCTGCCAGGCAGAGGTTGACGACGTCGTGTGCCGCGTGGCTCGCCGCCGCTGCGATAGGGGAGCCGTCGAGATATCCGATCCAATGCCGGACCGCGCTCCGGAGGAGGGCGGGACCCATCGCCCGGTTGGCCGGCAACCCGTCGAGCTCCCGCATCGGGTAGCCATCGATGAGGATCCGCTCGATGAGGGCCAGGTCGTCTGCCGACTCGGCGCGCCGGACATTCACGTCGCTCGGCGGGGCATCGGTGGGCTCACCCACCGGTCCTCGCACGACGAACATCGGATGGCCCACAAGCTGCCATCCTCGGCCGGCGAGGTCCGGTGTCGGCCATGGTGAGAGCAGCAGCCCGGCTGATCCGGCGTAGAACGAGGCAACGTGGTCCAGCACCGGGTCGTACGCATCCGAGATCGGTCGGCGCATCACGGCTTGGTTCAGGGACGCCGCCGCCACGCCAGAATCGCTCAACGCGACGTCGGGAGTCCGGTCGGAGCGGCCACCGACGGCGCCGACGAGGTGATCTTGCAGGTCCGCCTGGTTGGCGACGAACCGGCGCAGCACGGAGTCCCCGATGGGGGTGTCTGGCAGCCAGCCGGTTTCGAGCGGACGCGCGAGTTCGGTCATCACGAGCTCCATTCAGCGATCGATGCGGTTACCTGAAAGGCGTGAAGTCGGCGGTCACACCGTGACGCTCGCGTCACAGCAGCCAGTCGACCGGTGTGTCCGGGTCCGGCTCATACCGGCACACGCTGCCGGTATGCAGGGTCCGGCGCAGCAGCCGGGCCGTGGCCGGGTCCTCGGCGTCGATGCGGTCGAGCGCGGCCGCGATCGCCTTGCGCACCGCGACCCGGGCCCGCTCGGCGGTCCCGCCTATGCTGCGCGCGCGGCCGCCTAGGCCGGTCGCGCCAGCGAGTTCGCGCAGCAGCGCCTCGCGCTCGGCCTCGATGCGCTCGGCCCGTGCCGGGTCGTTCCACGACTGCGCCTCGTCGAGCTCCTCGTCGATCTCCCGCAGCCGGTTGCGGTACGCCGTCAGCGCCCGGCGGTCGAGCCGCTCGCCCGCGTCCGGCTCGGCGACGGCCGTGCCGTGACCGGCGACCGTCGCGGACATCTCCAGCGCGGTGATCTCGACGTCCGGCCGCTGCAGCAGCGCGCGCAGGTAGTGCAGCCCCTTCATATCCGGCAGCAGCCGCGCCTGGCCCGCGGTACCGACCGACCACACCGACTGCCCCGGCAGCGGCCGCATCTCGACCGTGCGCCTGGCTGCCGGTCGCGGCGCCGCGACGGGCGCGCCACGCTTGGCGTCGTACGGCGCCGACACCCGGCGCAGCCACCATGGCGCGTCCAGTCGCCGGTACGCCGCGTCGGCCGCCGCGCGCCAGGCATCCGCCCGTGGGTCTGCGCTGACGACCGCGGCGCGCCAGAGGTAGTCCTCGACGACACCGGCACAGACGACGGCGCCGGCGTTGACGATACACCGACCGGCGTACGGCGCCATCAGCGTCATGCCCGCACGCGCGATGTCGGCGTAGCCGAGCCCGGCCGCCGCCTCGGTTGTCTTCGATACGGTGAGCAGCCAGTCGACGTCGTGCGGCACCTGGCCGAAACCATCGCCGGCGACCTGCAGGACCAGCCTGGATGCGCGTTCGGTGTCGCCGCCCTGCAAGGCCAGTACGGCGGCTTCGGCGATGACCGACTCGATGCCGTGCCTCACCGCGTAGTCCTCGGCCAGCGCGGCTTCACCGGCAAGGAAGCCGACGTCGTCAGCGTGACGAGCGATCTCGGCGCGCTGCTCGTGGTAGACGGCAAACGCGTCCGGGACCCCGATGTCCGTGCCGAGAGCGTAGGTGATCTCGATCAACTCACGGGCGCGGTCGAGGTCGTCGACGAGCGTTACATGCATCGCCCGCCGCGTCATCGCAAAGTAGCGCACCAGCGGCGAGCCGGTCTCGTCGGCGAGCAGGTCGAGCGCAGATAGCTGGCGGTGCATCCCGGTGACGTCGAGCGTCTCGAGCGCTGTGGTCAGCCGCCACAGGTGCGCGTCCATCCGGGTGCGTACGTCGTCCACGTGCGCGGCGACGTCCTGCAGGCGAGCAGCAATGTGCAGCCGCCCGGACAGGTCGTCCGGACCCCAGCTCGTCGCCAACTGCGCGTCGAGAGCGTCGGCGAGCACCGTCGGATCGTGCGTTTGTTCGGCAAGCTCGACCGCCTCCAGGGCGAACGGCGTGCCGCGTACCGCGTCGTTGCCGTAGACCCACGAGCGGGCCAGCGCAGCGGCGAGCCTCGCTCGCGTGGCGGGGGAGTCGCCGGCGCCGAGGTACGCCTCATGCAACAGAGCGGGAGTCCGGCCGCCGGGGCCGCCGAAGCGCTGCAGCGACGCGAGTCCGAGCGCTGCGGCGGCCATGGCGTCGACGTCGTCAGCGGCACGCGCCGCGACGAAGGCGTCGCAGTGCGCGGCGCGTGCCACCTCCCATGCCGAGTCGTCCTGGACCGCCCCCACGCGTACAGCATAGGAGCTGGTACGGCGCCGCTGCCTGGGTCAGGAACGGATCAGCGTCACCGCGGCGGCGTGCTCGGCCCGCCGCGCCGCATCCCAGTCACCGGTGCAGTAGACCGAGAGCTGGGTGATGCCCTCGTCGCCGATGTCGGCGCGGAACAACTCCCGGCAGGTCCAGTGCTCGCCGCCCCAGTCCCAGGCCTCCTCGACTTCGAGGACGAACCCGGTCGGCGTCGGATCGAACCGCCACCGCGGCACCGTCCCCTGCCCGGGGTGGCCGGCCAGCCGCAGCGCGACGCTGTCCTCGACACCGGAGGCCTGCAACCGCCAGGTGGGCATGGTGAAGTCGCAGAACATGCCGACGGCGAACAGGCCGTCCGGCACCTCACTGGTCTCAAGGAACTCGATGAGCTTCTCGGCGAGCGCGTGGGCACGGGCCTCGTGCTGCGTGAGGGTGGTGGCGGTCATGCCGATGCTCCGGCGGCGGCAGCGAGGTTGGCCCCGACGACGGTCATGGTCGCGTTGAGTGCCTCGGCCGGGCTGAACTCGACGACCTCGGTGCCGGCCGTCATGACCGGCGTGTGCCCGGCCGGTGCGTAGTAGGCGTCACCGGCCGCGTAGGTCTCGGTGTGATCGGCGAACCGGAAGCTGATGCTTCCCGTCAGCACCACGCCCCAGTGCGGACACTGACAACGGTCGTCCGGCAGCCCGCGGAAGAACTCGGCCGGGTCGACGTCGGCCTTATAGATCTCGAAGCCGACGGTGTAGCCGTCCAGGTCGACGTACCGCCCTTCGAGTTCCGGGATGTCGACGCTGACCGGTGCGGACGCCTTGTTCGTGTGTGGCATGAGACCTCTCCTTCCATCGGGGTGTTGTCACCCGATAGGCGTGACGCCGCGAGTCACAGCGTGACGTCACGTGCGACTCCGTGCGCGGGCGCGCGCAAGGCGGGTAACGAAGAGACATCGGAGAGTGACGGATGAGTGCCGATCGGTTCGTGGCGGCAATCTTTGGGATGGGCGTAGCATCACCGCCATGTCCGGCTCGATCTTCTTGGCGGGTGATGACGGCTCGCTGGCGGAGATGGCCAGCACCGCATACCAGGCCGAGGCCGGCTTGCAGAAACTGCTGGCTGACAACATTCACTTGCTGCCGGGAGCTCAGATCGACCGGGATCGCCCGCGCCGCTGGCCCCGCCGAAGGTGCCGATAATTAGGCGCCCGTCCCTCACGGGCAGCCAACCGGCCTTTTGTGTTGCGAGGCATGCCTCCATTTTCGAAAGTGCTGATGACCGTGGCCTTGTACTTGCGGGCCATCTTCGTCACCGTCGAGCCTGCGTTCCGCAGATGTGAGCCTGGGCTAGTGCGCAGATCTGCGGGTTGACCTGCGGGAATGGCCGATTTCGCGGTGACGGGGCGTGTCACTAGGCGCTGGCGCAGTTCTCGGCGGGGCCTGCGGG
>Ga0335078_10010256_pt1 | contig 13879 bp, 18 predicted proteins | sample Lox_Sample_32_FD_206711 | JGI IMG/M metagenome (GOLD analysis project Ga0335078, IMG submission 206711) | Soil microbial communities from Loxahatchee National Wildlife Refuge, Florida, United States - Lox_Sample_3.2 | ecosystem: Environmental > Terrestrial > Soil > Wetlands | place: USA...
GAGCGCACCCATCACGGCGACACGGTCACCGACGAGTACGCCTGGCTCGCCGACCGCGACGACCCGGACACGATCGCCTACCTGGAGGCAGAGAACGCCTTCACCGAGGCCGCCACGGCGGCGCTCGCGCCGCTGCGGGACGAGATCTTCGCCGAGATCAAGGCCCGGACCCAGGAGAGCGACCTGTCCGTGCCAGCGCGCAAGGGCGGCTGGTGGCACTACGCGAGGACGGTCGAGGGCGAGCAGTACGCGGTGCACTGCCGCCGCGCCGTGCAAGCGGGCGAGGCCATCCCGCCCATCGCCGCGGACGGCCGGCCGCTGGACGGCGAGGAGGTGCTGCTCGACGGCAACAAGGTCGCGGCCGGGCACGACTTCTTCTCCCTCGGCGCGCTGCGGACCAGCCCCGACCAGCGCTGGCTGGCCTACTCCACCGATTTCTCTGGCAACGAGCGGTTCACCATCCGGATCAAGGACCTGGCCACAGGCGAGTTGCTGCCGGACGAGATACCCAACACCTACGCGGGCTGCGCCTGGTCCCTCGACGGCTCCGTCCTGTTCTACACGACCGTGGACGACGCCTGGCGGCCCTACCGGGTGTGGCGGCACCGGATCGGCACCCCGGCGGCGCAGGACACGATCGTGTTCGAGGAGCCCGACGAGCGCTTTCATGTCTACGTCTACCTGACCCGCAGCGAGGGCTACCTGCTCATCAAGTCCGCCAGCGTGCTGACCACCGAGGTGTGGATGCTCGACGCGGCCACCCCGGATGGCGAGTTCGCCGTGGTGGCACCGCGCAGGCAGGGCCTGGACTACGACGTGGAGGACGCCGGGGACCGGCTGCTCATCCTGCACAACGACGGTGGCGCGGAGAATTTCGAGCTCGCCACGGCGTCGCATGAACAGCCCGCCGACTGGACGCCGCTGATCCCCTACGACGCCGAGGTCAGGCTGCTTGGCGTGGACGCGTTCGCCGACTTCCTCGTGATCTACCTGCGCCGCGACGGGCTCACCAGGCTGCGCGTGCTGCCCAGGCACGGCGAAACCAGGCACGGCGAAGCAGAGTACGAGATCGCCTTCCCCGAGCCGGTCTACTCGGTGGGGCCGGGAACGAACCCGGAGTACCAGGCGACCAGGTACCGGCTGGGCTATACCTCGCTCGTGACCCCGGGCACGGTCTACGACTGCGACATGACAACGGGCGAGTTGACCCTGCTCAAGCGCCAGCCGGTGCTCCCGTCCCCGTCTGGCGAGCCGTACGAGAGCGAGGACTACGAGCAATACAGGGAGTGGGCGGTGGCCGGAGACGGCACCCGGGTGCCGATCTCGCTGGTCTGCCGCAAGGGCACGCCGCGCGACGGCACCGCGCCCTGCCTGCTGCAGGGTTACGGCAGCTACGAGATATCCAGGGACCCCGGCTTCTCCATCCCCGCCCTCTCCCTGCTCGACCGGGGCTTCGTCTACGCGATCGCGCACGTCCGCGGCGGCGGTGAGATGGGCAGGTCCTGGTACACCGACGGCAAACTGCTGCACAAGAAGAACACCTTCAACGACTTCATCGCGTGCGCCAGGCACCTGGTCCGGGAGCGCTGGACGTCGGAGGAACGGCTGGTCGCGCGCGGCGGCTCGGCGGGCGGCCTGCTGATGGGCGCGGTGGCGAACATGGCGCCTGATGCGTTCGGCGGCATCGTGGCGCACGTGCCCTTCGTCGACGCGCTGAACACCATCCTGGATCCGTCGCTGCCGCTGACCGTGACCGAGTGGGAGGAGTGGGGCGACCCGCTGCACGACCCCGAGGTCTACGCGTACATGAAGTCGTACGCGCCGTACGAGAACGTCACCGGGCAGCCCTACCCGCCGATCTTCGCCCTCGGCGGGCTGAACGACACGCGGGTGACCTACCACGAGCCCGCCAAGTGGATCGCCAGGCTGCGCGCGCAGGGCAAGGGCGGCCCGTTCCTGCTCAAGATCGAGATGGAGGCCGGGCACGGCGGCCGCAGCGGCCGCTACGATGCCTGGCGCGAGGAGGCACTGGTGCTTGCCTGGGTGATCGCGACCGCTACACGTCGAACAGGGAGCTGACCGACTCGCCGTCGTGGATCCGGCTGATGGCCTCGGCCAGCGCCGGGGCCACCGACAGCACGGTCAGCTTCGGCTGCTCCGCGTGCGGCGGCATCGGCACCGAGTTGGTGCAGACGATCTCGGTTACGTCGGTGGCGGCGAGCTTGTCAAGCGCGCCGTCGGCGAACAGGCCGTGCGTGCAGGCGACGGCGACCGAACGCACCCGCTGCTCGGCCAGCCGGTCAAGCAGCTCGAACACGGTGGTGCCGCGGGCGATCTCGTCGTCGAGCACGATCACGTCCCGCCCGGTCACGTCGCCGATGATCGCCGAGATCGTCACTTTCTCGTCGTCGACCCGTTCCTTGGCCCCGGCCGCGACGGGCACGCCCAGCCTGCGGGCGAACGCGGCCGCGCTCTTGGCGTGGCCGAGGTCGGGTGAGACCACCATGGCGTTGGATAGGTCCCGGTCGCGGAAGTGGGTGGCGAGCTCGCGCAGCGCGTGCAGGTGATCCACCGGCACCGAGAAGAAGCCGTGTACCTGCGGCGAGTGCAGGGTCAGCGTGAGCACCCTGTTGATGCCCGCGGTGACGAGCAGGTCGGCGACCAGCCTGCCGCCGATGGAGACGCGCGGCTCGTCCTTCTTGTCCGACCTCGCGTAGACGTAGTACGGCATCACCGCGGTCACCCGCGCCGCCGACGCGCCCCTGGCCGCATCCGCCATCAGCAGCAGTTCGACCAGGTGCTCTTGCACCGGCGGCGCCAGCGGCTGGATGAGGAACACGTCCCGTTCCCGGCAGTTCGACTGGAGCTGGACCTCGAGGCTGTCGTTCGCGAACCTGGTCAGCCGTACCGGCCGCTGCGGCACGTCGAGGAACGCGCAGATCTCCGCGGTCAGCGCCGGGTGGGCACTGCCGCCGAAAACCGCGATCTCACGCACCGTACGGCCCCTGGCCGTGGTTGCGTTCCTGGCCCTCCTTCTGCGGCGGGAGGCCGAGCCGCTGCCTGAGCTCCTGCTGGACCACGTCGGGTGCGGGCCTGGCATCTACGGTGATGACGTACTCCTTGCGGCGGAACAGGTCGAGCACGGGGTTGGTCTTCTCGTGGTAGTCCCGCAGCCGGACCGCCAGCGCCTCCTCGGTGTCGTCCTCCCTGGCGACAAGCTCGCCGCCGCACGCGTCGCACTGCCCGGGCGGCGACGGGGTGCTGTCAAGCAGGTTGTAGTTGATGCCGCAGCTCGCGCACATCCGGCGGTTGAGGACCCGCCGGCGGACCTCGCTGTCGGGCAGCTCAAGGTGGATGACGCCGTCGATGTCGTAGCTCTCCAGGAAGAACTCGGCCTGCGGCCGGTTCCGCGGGAACCCGTCGATAACGAAGCCGTAGTTCCAGTCATGCCAGGCCAGCCGTTCGCTGATCACGGACTCGACCAGGTCGTCGCCGACGAGCTCGCCTGAAGCCATGATCCGGCGCACCTGCGCGCCCATCTTGGTGTGCCGCTGGACGTTCCAGCGGAAGATGTCCCCCACGCTGATGTGCACGAGGTCCAGGTCGGCGGCCATCAGCTGGCTCTGGGTGCCCTTGCCGCTGCCCTGGACTCCCATGATCACGTACTTGCGCATGGCATCAGCCTGGCATACCGAGCGGACCGTCCGCGGCATCGGCGCTTTGTGTATCCTCGGCGAGCCCGAGCTTGCGCTCGCAGGCCCGACGCATCCTGCGGCTGAGGATCGCCCGCAGCTGCGGCCAGTCGTTGCGCAGGCGGCGCGGGTTGACGAAGCGGGCCAGGTCGTTCGGCCTCCCCTGGCTGATCACGATGCTGTACAACAGCAGCCTCGGCTTCTCCTCGGCCACGTCGAACTCGCGCAGCCCGTGCCAGGTCAGGTGAACGGGCAGCACGACGATGCCCTGCCACGGTCCGTGCAAATCGTCCAGGCGGTCAGGAAGACGCCTAGCCTGACTGGAAAACCCCCCTACTACGCCCACGTGAGAATTATCTGCGTCCCCGGCGGCCGATGCTAATCGGATCGTCCATAGCGTTACCCTCATGGCATGGAGAACGCCGGCACCGCCGCCGAGAGCTCCGGGCCGGTGTGGCGGTTCCTGATCAAGCCCCGCTGGCTCGGCTGGCACCTGACGATGGTGGTCTCGTTCTGGGGCATGCTCTGGCTCGGTGACTGGCAGTTTCATCGCGCGCTCTCGGGCAACGCCCTCAGCTGGGCGTATACGTTCGAGTGGCCGCTGTTCGCCGGCTTCGCCGTAGTGTTCTGGGCCAAGACGATCAGGGATGAGTTCCGGATCAGGCGGGGCGAGATCGCCGATCCCCGGGCTCAGGCGGACGAGCTACCCTTCGGCATGGGGACCGCGCAGGCCAGCGTGATCTCGGCCCAGGCCGCCGAAGGCGAGGAAGAGGACGAGGAGCTCAGCGCCTACAACGCCTACCTGGCGCGGCTCAATGCCGAGGTCAAGAACCACGGCAGGTGGCATGGACTGCGGTAGCTAGCGATCGGGAGATGAACGTCGTGAAGGCAGCGGTGCTCCGGTACCGGGTAATGGCATACGTGACCGGCGTGGTGCTGATCGTCTTGTGTTTCGTCGGCGTCCCGCTGCAGGTGGCCGCCAACTCCCCGGCCGTGGCCAACTACGTGGGCCTGCTGCACGGAATCATCCTGTACCCCATCTACCTGGTATGCGCGTGGATGCTGGCGCACAAGCTCCGGCTTGGCAACAAGCGGACGGTGATCATGCTGCTGGCGGGAACGATCCCGGTCATGACGTTCGTCGTGGAGCGGTGGATCACCCGCCGGTTCATCGCCCCCGCCCTGGCCAGCCAGGAGCCAGCGGCCGAGCCCGTGCATCCTGGATGACCGAGCACTACTTCTCCGCCCGCCCGAACGCGCCGCACCGCCCCGGCCGGGTACGGGTGATCCTGCCGGACGTCCACCTGGAGCTTGAGACCGACGCCGGGGTGTTCTCCCCCGGCAGGCTCGACCCGGGCACGCGCCTGCTGCTCGACGACTCCCCCGCCCCGCCGGCCGGCGGCGACCTGCTCGACCTCGGCTGCGGCTACGGCCCGGTCGCATGCGTGCTAGCGGCGCGCTCCCCCGCCGCCACCGTCTGGGCGGTCGACGTCAACGAGCGCGCGCTCGAACTGTGCGCGCGGAACGCCGCCGCGGCGGGCCTGGCCAACGTGCGCTGCGTCGCCCCCGACGACCCGCGGCTGCCTTTGCGATTGGCGGGCGTCTGGTCGAACCCGCCGGTGCGCATCGGCAAGGACGCGCTGCACGCGCTGCTTGCCGCGTGGCTTGGCCGGCTTGAGCCCGGTGCGCAGGCGCTCCTCGTCGTCGGCCGCAACCTCGGCGCGGACTCGCTGCACCGCTGGCTGGCCGCGCAGGGCTGGCCCGTGACGCGTCTGTCCGCACGGACCGGTTACCGCCTGCTCCAGGTGAATTATTCAGCAGAACGAGCCGTGGTGACGCCCTCGTGACTGTGCTAGCCCGGGGGGACGGCGCGCCGAGACAGCTGCGGCCCACAGAAGTCAAGCGGCTGAACCGGGAGTGGCGGCGGGTCGGCGAGGCCCGGCTCGCGGTGCTGCTCGACTCGGTCGGCCAGCCGTTCAACGTCGGCTCGATCGTCCGCACGGCAGCGGCCCTCGGCGCCGAGCAGCTGTGGCTGTGCGGTGCCACCGCGCCGCTGTCGCACCCGGGGGTGGCGAAGACCGCGCTCGGCACGCAGCGGCTGGTCACCTCGGTCACCGAGCCGAGCCCGGTCGCAGCGGCCAAGGCGGCGGCGGACATGGGCCTGCGGGTGGTCGCGATCGAGCTGGCGACCGGGGCCGTCCCGCTGCACGAGGCGCCGCTTGACGGCGACGTGTGCCTGGCCGTGGGACACGAGGACCACGGCTGCTCGCAGGCGCTGCTCGCGGTGGCCGACGCGATCGCGTACATCCCCCAGCCCGGCCGGGTCGGGTCGCTCAACGTCGCGGTGGCGGCGGCCATCGCGATGGCCGAGGCCCGCCGCCGGGGCTGGGCGCCGACGAGGTGACACGTCCCGTTCACGCCCCGTACCAGGTCAGCGGGCATACTACGATCGTGCGAGTCCCGTATCTTGACCACCCGCGCCCGGTCGCCTTCGCGCACCGTGGCGGCGCGGCGCACGCGCCGGAGAACTCCTGGGCCGCGTTCGAGTTTGCCGTGAAGCTGGGCTACGCCTACCTCGAGACCGACGCCAGGGCAACCTCGGACGGGAAGCTCGTCGCGTTCCATGACCGGACGCTGGATCGCGTCACCGACGGGTCCGGGCCGATCGGCGCGCTGCCCTACCGTGACGTCGCCGCGCTGCGGATCGCGGGCTCCGAGCCGGTACCGCTCATCGAGGACCTGCTCGGCGCCTGGCCCGACGTGCGATTCAACATCGACCTCAAAGACGAGCCGGGGATCGCGCTGCTGCCCGACGTGCTGCGGCGCACGGGATCCTGGGACCGGGTCTGCTTGACGTCGTTCTCCGGCAGCAGGCTGCGCTCCGAACGCGGGCTGCTCGACCGGCCGGTGTGCATGGCCACGTCGCCGGCCGCCATCGCCGCCATCCGCTGCACGATCGGCACCGCCCCGCGCGCGCCGCAGATGCGGCTGCTGGCGGGCAGGCTGTCGCACTTGGGCGCGCGCTGCGCCCAGGTCCCCGGGCGGGTGGCCACCGCGTCGTTCCTGCGCCGCACGCATGCGCTCGGCCTTGACGTGCACGTCTGGACGGTCAACGACCGGGCGGAGATGACCAGGTTCCTCGATCTCGGCGCGGACGGCGTGATGACCGACGACATCGTGACGCTCCGCGACGTCCTCGTCGAGCGCGGTCAATGGCATCCGCGGACCCCGTCCTGAGGGCTGGCTGACGCGGGCCGACGCGGACAGCTGCGAACTTCTCCCAGAAACACGATTGGGTAACGCTCGCATGGGGAATCTTGTCCGGGTATTCAGTGTTGCTCTCTAAGACAGCTGACAGCCTGGGAGGCAGCAAGCATGGCGGAACGCGCACTTCGCGGCACCCGGCTCGGTGCGACGAGCTACGAGAACGACAGGAACACCGATCTGGCTCCCCGTCAGGACGTCGCTTTCGACTGCCCGAACGGACACCATTTTAGCGTGCCTTTCGCGGCTGAGGCGGAACTTCCCGGGACATGGGAGTGTCGCGTCTGCGGTTCGATCGCGATTGCGGCTACCGGTGAGTCTCCCTCGCCGAAGAAGGCCAAGCCGCCGCGCAGCCACTGGGACATGCTGATGGAACGCCGCACGGTGGAGGACCTTGAGGCGGTGCTTGCCGAGCGGCTCCAGGTCATCAGGGAGCGGCGGACCAGCAGCGAGCGCCGCGACGACCTGGGCGCTCACACCCAGCGCAGGAGCGCCTGAGCCGGGCGGCCTGCGCTCGTGTGTCAGCGCCGCCTGCGCTCGCGCAGGCGGCTGATCCGCTGGCCTATCCCCCACTGCGCGACCCGCAGGAACGCCTCGAAGATGATCTTGTTGCTCATCTTGCTCGTGCCGTGCTCTCGTTCCACGAACGTGATCGGTACCTCGACGATCTTCAGGCCGGCCTGGGCGACGCGGATGGTCAGATCGATCTGGAAGCAGTATCCGGTCGACTCCACCTGGTTCAGGCTGATCTTCCGCAGGGTTGAGGCGCGGTAGGCGCGGAAGCCCGCGGTCGCGTCGCGCACTCCGAGGCCCAGCATGAGCCGGGTGTAGACATTGGCGCCGCGCGACAGCGCCTCGCGGGACTTCTGCCAGTTGACCACCTTGCCGCCGCGCACCCACCGGGACCCGATCGCCAGGTCGGCGTGGGCCAGGGCACCGACCAGGCTCGGCAGGTGCTCGGGCTGGTGGGAGCCGTCGGCGTCCATCTCCACGATCACGTCGTAGCCAGCCTCAAGCGCCCAGCCGAACCCGGCGATGTACGCCCGGCCCAGGCCCGCCTTCTCGGTCCGGTGCATGACGTGGACGTGCGAGTCGGCTTCGGCCAGCTTGTCCGCTATGTCGCCGGTCCCGTCCGGACTGTTGTCGTCCACCACCAGCAAGTCGGCATCCGGCATCGCCGCCCTGACCCGGCCCGCCATGGACTCCAGGTTCTGCCGCTCGTTGTACGTCGGCATGACGATGACGGTCCGCTCGGGTTGCGGATCAGCGGATGGATGTGTCTGCGTCACGACCCCTGCCTATGGCTCCGGTGAACAGATGGTAATAGTCACGGACGGTGCACGCCATGATATCCGCGCGCCCGGACGCCGTCGCCGGAGCAGCAGAGGAAAGGGACCCGGGCAGCGCCTTCGGACCGGAGCCCGCCTTCGTTGGCAACGGGCAGAGCCTCCGTTGTCTACTGGTCGCCCGGGCCCCTTCCAAGCCCAACCCCCCGTCCAGCCGGATGAGCACGTAACCTCCGTCCGGCCAACGAGCCCGGTGCTGGACTGCGCAGCAACTTACCGCTGATCCTGGCAATGTCAACCGGGGTCGGCCGTCATGTCCTCACAGACGGCTTTTGCCCGGCGGCGCAGCGCAATACTCTGGGCAATACTCCGGTGACGGAAAAATATGCGGCGCCTCCCCTCTTGCGCGTCGTGTTTCCGGGGTATGGATCACCCCACTTGGCGTCACGCGACCCTCTCGGCCCCTGTACCCCGCGGCGGCGCCGCAGTTCCGTCTGGAGGTAGTAGATGGATGGCAGCTCCGACCGCTTCCTCGATCTGATTCATCAACTTGAAGACTTCACCCACGCGGTGACGCCTGATCAGGCGCACTCGGAGTTCGACGAGACCACGCTCCAGCTGTTCTGGATGCGCTGGCCGCAGCTGTCGGCGTGGGCAGGATCGCTGTGGCGGCTGCTGTCGGAGGAGCTGGCCGGGCCGTCCGCCCCGCACAGCGACTCCGAGCTCTTTGAGATCGGCGAAAGTGGCTGAGCCCAGCCGCCGTGGCTTCACGGTCGGCGAACTCATGCACACCCGCGTCGTGTCGATCGGCCCGGACGCCCCGGTGGCGGAGGCGGCCGCGGCGATGACACGGGAGAAGGTGGGCTCGGCCCTCGTCATGCAGGGGCACTTCCTGGCGGGCATTTTGACCGAGCGGGACGTGCTGCGGGCCGCGGCGTCGGGCGGCGATCTCACCTCCACGCCGGTCTCGGCCTGGATGACCAAGGACCCGCAGTCCGCGGAGCCAGAAACGGCGGTGGAGGAGGCGGCGCAGATCATGCTGCTGAACGGGTTCCGCCATCTCCCCATCGTCCAGGGGCGCACCGTGTGCGGCGTGGTCAGCCTCCGCGACCTGTTCGCCGCGAGGATCAGCCGGCCGCCGCAGCCACGGGGCGCCGCGGTCACGCCTTGAGGTACCCCCGATCCGGGCACCTGGTCAGCTGTACGCGCTCGGCGAGCGTGTAGACGCCGAGGCCGGCGTCCTCCCCGCGGTTGGCAATGCGGTAGAACGGTTCTGCGTCGATGAGCACGACGGTGGTATGTCCGCCGCAACGTCTGGACACGTGCCGCCGGATCCCCGCCACATCGACTCCAGGCCGCAACGATGTGAAGATGTAGCGGCTCTAGCCGCCACGATGTGAAGACGTTGCGGTCGGGGCAGGCCGGCGGCGACGTCGTCGGGAGGGCAGGCATCATGCGCTTGACGGCTTCGGACTATCCTGACAGCGGCGGGGCGCGACCGAGGCACCTGGAGGCCTGAAGGTGACAGCGGGTGGGCTGACCCAACAAGACTTCGAGAGGCTGTTGGAGTTCCGCGTCACCTTGCGCAGGTTCCAGCGCTGGAGTGAGGACCAGGCCCAGGAAGCGGGCCTCACCCACGTGCAGCATCAGCTGCTTGTCGCGATCAAGGGGCACCGAGGAGAGCGGCCGCCCACCATGGGAGACCTGGCCGGCTACCTCCTGCTGCGGCCGCACAGCACGGTCGAGCTCGTCGATCGCGCCGAGACGGCGGGACTGGTCAAGCGGATCCCGGACAGGGACGACGGCCGGGTGGTTCGCGTCCGCCTGACCGCCGATGGTGATCTCGTCCTGCAGAAGCTGACCAGGGCACACCTGGACCGCCTGCACGAGCTCGCCGCGGTGCTCGACGAATTCGTGACCAGGCACGAGAACGGCAACAGCCCTGGCGACAGCGGGTAGGGCAGCCGGATCCTGGCGGGTGGCGCACGGGGCACATCCCGGCTGTTTCGCGACGGTGATGGCCACGGGAATCGTGTCGATGGCGCTGCTTCAGGCGGGCTTCCCTGACCCGTCCCTCGCGCTGGAATGGCTTGCCGTGCCGGCGTTTGCCATGCTCACCGTCTTGTCGGCGGGCCGGGCCGCGGCGTTCGGCCGGGACGTGCGGCGCGAGCTCACGCGGCCGGACCAGGTATTCAGCTACTTCGCCTTCGCCGCGGCAGCCAGCGTGCTCGCCAGCCGGCTGACCGAGACCGGGCCGCATGACGCCGCGACCACGTCCGCCGTGGCGGCGCTGACGCTGGCGGCGGTCCTGGCCTGGAGCTCGATAACGGGCGTCGTGGTCTTCCTGCTGGCCGTCAGGCCGGGCCTGCGGCCCGCGATCAAGGGCGTCGACGGGACCTGGCAGCTGTGGGTGGTCGGCACCCAGTCGGCCGCCATCGCGGCCACGTCCGCCTACGCCGAAGGCGACGTGCCGGCCAGGCTCGCCGCCGTGGCCGCCCTCGTCGCCTGGTCAGCGGGGGCGGTGCTCTATTCGGCCGTCACCGTGCTTGTGCTGCCGCAGCTGGGGCGCGCGGGCCTGACTCCGGAGGACGCGTTCGCGCCGTATTGGGTGACGATGGGCGCGGCGTCCATTACCGTGCTGGCCGCGACGCAGATCCTGCCGGCCGCCGCGGCCGCCGGGTTGGCGGGCGCCGGGCACGTGCTCACCGGCGCCGCGCTGGTCTTCTGGTCGGTCGCCACCGCGGGAATCCCGGTGCTTACCACGATCGGCCTCGGCCGGCGGCTGCGCCGCCACGAGCCCCCGCGGTTTCGCCGCGAGCTGTGGATGATCGTGTTCCCGGCTGGTATGTACGCGACGGCGAGCATGCGACTCGGTGCCGCTGCGGAGCTGCCGCCGGTCCGCGACATCGGGCTCGTGGCCGTCTGGCCGGCCGCTGCCGCGTGGGCGCTGGTCGTCGCCGGTATGGCGATAGCGCCGTTCAGCCCGCCGCCGGCACCACGACGGTACCCGTGGCGGTGGCGACGACGACCGGGTCGGTGAGTACAGAGGCCGCCGAGTCGCCCCTCGACGGGTCGGCGCGGCACACCACCCGGGCCTCGAAGGCGAGCTGCCTGCTGCGGCGCCCCACCGCCGTGACGGTGGCGGTCACCTCGATCACGTCACCGGCCAGGACCGGCGCACGGAACTGCACGTCGGAATAGGACGCGAGCAGTCCCTCGTCGCCGTCCATCCTGATGGACGCCTCGGTGGCCACGTCGCCGAACAGTTCGAGCACGAACGCGCCGTTGACCAGGTTTCCCCCGTAGTGCGCGTCGCCGTAGGACACATACCTGCGGTGCGTCACGGACAGACCCGCGGTCATGCGGCTCCCTCCTGCTGCTCGTGCTCCTGCGGGGCAAGCGCGTGCACGAGGTAGCTCGCCACCTCGCGCGGAGTAGTGCCACGGCCGAAGATCTTGTCTACGCCCATGTCGTGCGCGGCACGCGGATCGAACCGCGGCCCGCCCACGACGAGCAGCGGACGCTGCGTGCCGTATCCGGCATGGAATGCCGCGGACATCTCCTTGGTGTTCGAAATATGGGCGTCGCGCTGCGTGACGACCTGGCTGACGAGCACCGCGTCAGCGCGCTCGGCTACGGCCCGCGCGACCAGGTCCGGCACGGCCACCTGGGAGCCCATGTTGACCACCCGGATCTCCCTGTAGGACTCCAGGCCCTTCTCCCCCGCGTGCCCCTTCACGTTGAGGATCGCGTCGATGCCGACGGTGTGCGCGTCCGTGCCGATGCACGCGCCCACCACCACCAGCTTTCGGCCGAGGGCCGACCTGATCCGCACGTTCACCTCCGCCGATGACAGCACGGGGAACTCGCGCTCGGTCACGGTCACTGCCGACAAGTCGACAAGGTGGCTAACCCGCCCGTAGACGATGAAGAAGGTGAAGTCGGGCCCCATCCCCTTCGCGTGCACGACCATCGCCGGGTCCATTCCCATCTTGGCCGCGAGCTGCAGCGCGGCGCCCTCGGCCCTGGCCCGCTCCGTCTCGCCGGTGAACGGCACCGGCAGCGTGAACGACAGCTGCACCCGCCCGTCCCCCGTCGTGTCCCCGTAGGGACGCACGATTCCCGTCAGGCTCATGGGTTCACCTCCAGCAGCTCAGACGCCGGGTTGTAGTACTGTTCTGCGCGCTCGGCCACGCCGTCAAGCCCGCGCCCGCCGTCCGGCGGCCGCCTGGTCACGCCGAAGGTGCCCTCGGCGATCGCGGTCAGCAGTCCCTGCGCGCCGATCGTGCGCAGCAGGTCGATGGACTCGGCGAGGACCTGCCTGGCGCGCTTGGCCACGAAGCCGTCGGGCTCCGGCCGGAACGAGGCGCCGAGGTTCCCCGCCGCGCGGCGCACGTAGCGGACGTTCTCCAGGGCCAGGTCGCGGTCGGACAGGAACGGTGTGTGGATTCCCTCGGTCATCATTCCGATGAGCAGGATGGACTGGTCGGTCATCACGCCGCACAGGTTGAAGAACGCGTCCAGCAGATAACCGGCGAACACGTTGCCCGTCATGTGCTTGGTGGGCGGCATGTACTTCAGCGGGGCGTCCGGGAACAGCTCCCTGATCAGCTGCGCGTGCGCGAGCTCGAGCAGGAACGAGTCCGGCACCTCCGGGTTGATCTCGAACGCGTGCCCGAGCCCCAGCTGGCCGTCGGCCAGCCCCGCCTCGCGGCCGAAGTACTCGTTCAGCAGCTGGGAGACCACCACCGTGTGCGCCGCGTCTACCGCGTCGGCGGTGGTCAGGTAGTTGTCCTCGCCCGTGTTGATCACGATGCCGGCGCGGGCGTGCACCTGGCGAGAGAACCGCTGGTCGATGAAGGTCCGCACCGGGTTGATATCGCGGAAGATGATGCCGTACATGCAGTCGTTGAGCATCATGTCCAGCCGCTCGAGCCCGGCGAGCGTGGCGATCTCCGGCATGCAAAGCCCGGACGCGTAGTTGGTCAGCCGGACGTAGCGCCCGAGCTCATGCGACACGTCGTCGAGCGCGGCCCGCATCAGCCGGAAGTTCTCCTGCGTCGCGTACGTGCCGGCGAACCCCTCCCTGGTGGCGCCCTCGGGCACGTAGTCGAGCAGCGACTGGCCGGTGGACCTGATCACCGCGATGACGTCCGCGCCTTCCCGCGCCGCCGCCTGCGCCTGCGGGATGTCCTCGTAGATGTCGCCGGTGGCGACGATCAGGTAGATCCACGGCATCGGCGGGTCGGAGGTGGCGGCAAGCATCCGGTCCCGCTCCCGCCGCTGGGCATCGATCCTGGAAAATCCATTCTTTACCGAACGAGCCGCGGTTTCACGCGCCGCGTCCGCCTCACCGCCCGAGGGGATGCGGAACTTGACCAGGCCCGAGCCCGCGTCGATGGCCAGCGTGAGCAGGTCCGGGTAGCCGCCGGTCAGCAAGGCGTCCCAGGCCGGCAGCGCGACCCCGTGCTCGAGCCCGACGGACTCGCGGACCGCGTCGGCGAGCCGGTTGACCCACGGCATCCCGTCGGAGTCCGCGCCGCTCAGGCCGCCGAGCCGGAGGACGGCGCGCTCCACGGAGACCGTCGTGTGCGTCCGCGCCATCTCCACAACCGGCTGCCCGGCAAGCGTGGCCAG
>Ga0335078_10010257_pt1 | contig 13878 bp, 17 predicted proteins | sample Lox_Sample_32_FD_206711 | JGI IMG/M metagenome (GOLD analysis project Ga0335078, IMG submission 206711) | Soil microbial communities from Loxahatchee National Wildlife Refuge, Florida, United States - Lox_Sample_3.2 | ecosystem: Environmental > Terrestrial > Soil > Wetlands | place: USA...
ATCGTAGCATTGGACGTATAAGAACTGCCGCAAGTAGTCTGGGTTTACGGTATAAGGGGTGTATGGGTCTATTCCAGGCTTTCCGCACCATGCTCGCATGAAATTTCCGCGAGCATCGCCCGGCACATAACCTTTGGACTGTTTCCCTTTTTTCTTGCCGCTCATGTCGCTGCTTCAGTTTCGCCTGTTGGGTCGAGTCTGCATCACGACAGGCGAGCAACGCAACCACGTAGTCCGTCCACCCAGCGCCGGGCATAGCGAAGCTCAAGTTGTCAGGCTCTTTTTGCCCCCCGGCCCGATTGCCACCTGACGCGCTTTGTTAATTCCATCGCATCGGTCTATAAGTGCCTTCCTGACCTGCGCAATGTCGTAATATACGAGTCCACCACAGCGGACGCAGGGGATGATGCGAGTCTTCGTCCACGTTCTCAACGTCCGCAGCGTCGGGCGAGATCGTTCATCAAAGAGGGATTCCAGCAAGGTTTGCGCATTCACCAGTTTGGTCGTTGCCGGTTCTATCGTCATTGCCTCGTTCTTCATATTTCTACCCGCTAACTACTCTTGAAGAACCGAGTTTTCGCCACACACGCCGTATGCGCCCCTTCCAGCGCCATTGGGCCAAGCTCGCGTTGGCAGGCCGACCACGGCGTCAGCTACGTGGTTCACCATAATGTTCATCCACGTGGTTCACCGAAATGTCAGCACGGCCTCTCCGGTCCACCCCGACCGCTGTCAGCACCAGCGGCTTGGGCGAGGCGCATGGCGCTGCCGGGCCGCAGGGGTGCGCAGTGGATTCGATGGGTTTGCCTTGAAGGTTTATCGGCGTTGCCGGTTCCGACCGGATTGCCGCGCCAGCACCCATGCCGGAAAGGGGCCATGACAGTGCTGGAGCTAAGTGCGGCTCCGGCCATGTCAGGTTGTTCGCACCGGCCAGCGAAGTCACCGGCGGGTTGGCAGTGATGAGGCTCCCTGTATCGGACCATCACGCTCATGTCGCACGAGTCCGCGCACCGTTTCAGCCCTAGCCGAGCCTCGCGGCCATGATGTTGATGAACCCAAAGAGCACTTCCTGAGTGTCTAACGTTTCGTCTAACAGAGGCGTTGAGAATCAACTTGCGCGAGCGGCGCGGGTTTCGGATAGTTCCAGCATGACGCTCAAAATGAAGCACTTATCGGGCGTCGATTCTGGTGGCGCGGTTAGCTCAGTGGTAGAGCACTTCCTTGACACGGAAGGGGTCAGAGGTTCAAACCCTCTATCGCGCACCATTTTCGTCTTCGTTTCTCACTGACGGGAACCGCCGGGGAAAGACCCTCAGCTATGTTCACAGGATGAAACCGCTGCCGGAATGCCAGCTTTATGCGTTCGTGGATACGGGCTACTTGCGCGGGCGCGCGCCGGGAACCGTGGCGCAACAGCTTTGTGATGGAGGCGCGGACCTGATTCAACTCCGCGCCAAGCAGGCGCCACCCGAGGAGGTTCGCCGATTGGCGGAGGAGATTCTCCCGGTGACAAGGCGGGCCGGCATCGCGCTGGTAGTCAACGATCATCTTTCCGTGGCCCGAGAGCTGGGCGCGGAGTTCTGCCATCTGGGCCAGGAGGATTTCTTCGGCGCGGGCCACACTCAGGTTTCCCAGCTTGCGCCGCCGCCGCCCGCCGGCGCGCCGCAAGGGGCGGGCTCACCGGCTCTCGCGCCTCAAACAGGGATTGGGCTTAGCAGCGCCGCACCGGAACAGGCCGCTCGGGCCATCGCCGCAGGAGCGGATTATTTGGGCGTCGGCCCGGTTTACCCGACCGGCACCAAGCCCACGGCCAAACCCGTCACCCTGGAGTATGTGCGCTGGGCGGCGGCGAACATTCGGATTCCCTGGTTTGCCATCGGCGGAATCAACTTAACCAACCTGGACGACGTGATGGCCGCGGGCGCGCAGCGCATCTGCATCGTTTCGGCTATCCTGAACGAGGAAGACCTCGCCGCCGCCTGCCGCAGGTTCAAAGACCGGCTTCGTCCTGTCCGCCCCGGACGCTGAGATGAGCAACATCCAACATCCAAAGACAGCCCCAATGGAGGCCATTGGATATTTGATGTTGGATGTTCTGTCCCCTCCCTCTCGACATCTGCTGGCGCTTTGCTAAGTTGGCCTTGTGAGTTTCGTAAGCACGTTTAACACACTGCCGCTGGCCGCCTTGCTCGAGCGCTCGCGCGAGGCTTCGACCGAGGCCGCGCGCGCCAGCCTGGGCAAAGCCGAGCTGTCGCTGAGTGACTTTGCGCACTTGATATCGCCCGCCGGCGCCGAGCTGCTGGAGCCGCTGTCCCGGCGCTCGCAGCAGATGACCCGCCAGCGCTTTGGCAAAGTGATTTGCCTGTTTGCGCCGCTCTATCTATCTAACGAGTGCATCAATGCCTGCCAGTACTGCGGCTTTTCGCGCGGCAACCCTATCCTGCGCGTGACCCTCACTCCGGAGGAGGTCCGTCGCGAGGCGCGGGCGCTGCTGGAGCAGGGCTTTCGCAACATTCTGCTCGTGTCGGGGGAGCACCCGAAGTTTGTCTCGACGGACTACATGGCCCGCTGCGTCAGCCTCCTGCACGAGGAGGTGCCCAGCCTCTCGCTGGAAGTCGGGCCGATGGAGACCGCGGACTACCGCCCGCTAGTGCAGGCGGGCGGCGAGGGGCTAGTCGTGTACCAGGAAACATACGACCGCGCCGTCTATGGCGTCATGCACACGGCTGGGCCGAAGCGGAATTTCGAGTGGCGCATGGAAACGCCGGAGCGGGCCTACGCCGCTGGCTTCCGGCGCCTGGGCATCGGCGCCCTGTATGGCCTGGGCGACTGGCGGTTTGAGGCGATCAGCGTCGCGGCGCACGCGGCCTACCTTCTTCGCAACTGCTGGAAAGCCCAACTGACCCTCTCGCTGCCCCGGCTGCGCCCGTGCGCCGGGGAATTCCAGCCGCTCACGCACTTGAGCGACCGCGACTTGGTGCAACTGGTCTGCGCCTTCCGCCTCATGTTCCCGGACGTTGGCCTCGTCCTGTCCACGCGCGAATCGGCCAAGCTGCGCAATGGTCTGTTCCCTCTTGGCATTACGCTCATCAGCGCCGGCAGCCATACCGAGCCGGGCGGATACACCGGGGCGGGCAAGGAAACGCTACACCATACGGAGCACGGGCGGATTGTTGAACTGGGCTCCAGTGAATGGGCAAGCCCAGACCACCGCCCGGTCCGCGCCACCAGCCAGTTCCAAATCGCCGATGAACGCTCACCGCGGGAGGTGGCGGACGTGATCCGCCAGCTCGGCTATGAACCCGTGTGGAAGGATTGGGATACGGCTCTAACCGCCTAGCGGCAGGCCGATGCGCCGATCACCTGCGACGCCCATGAACCCTGCGTCAACTGGCCCTCTGCCTCAAACAACGCGAAGCCTCGCTGTCGTCCTCGCCAACGGACAGCCAATCGAGAGCACGCTGCCCTGCTCGATCGAGGCCTTTCTGGTCGCGCAGGGACTCCCGCCGCGCAGCGTAGTGGTCGAGCACAACGGCGAAGCTGTGGCCCCGTCTGGATTCCCCCATCGCCTGCTCCACGCGGGCGACCGGCTGGAGATTGTGAAGATCGTCGCGGGCGGCTGAACGCCGCGCCCTCGGTAGTCCATGCAGGACACATTCATCTCTCGGGGAGGTGCGATTGTGCCTGGCAGCCCGTTCGGGAACCTGTCCATGGCGAATTGGCATTCAAGCGGCGATTGGCAGTTCAAACAACACGTGGCAATGGCTTTGCCAACGGTAATTCTCAGAGCTGGCTGGTTGAAATGTTGGGCCACCCGCTTGCTCCCCGGGCGTGTCGCCAGATAGCCCTTGGTGCACGCGAGCCGCATTGTAGAAGTTTTTGAACAACTTCAGCTTTCGTTCCAAGTCATCTGCCGTCCAAAAGAACAGACGATCCAAATACTCCCGCCGAATGGTCCCGATGAGCCGTTCGATAAATGGATGTGACCAGGGAACCTGGGGCACCGTTTGCACCGTTTCCACGTCTAGGATCCGCAGATTGGCCTGCCAGCGGTGGAACCGGAACAACTGATCATGATCGGTACTGAGCCGCGTGGGCAGACCTTGCCTGGAGATGGCCTGGTTGAACATGCGGCAGAGCGCTGGACCGTCCACTTCAACGGCTTGCACACTAAAGCCGACGATCCGGCGGGTAAACTGATCCAAGACGACCAAACCCCAGTGACTCCTCATCAGGATCGATTCGGTCCGGAACAGGTCCAGGCTCCAGAGACTGTCTTTGCTATGACCCAGGAGCGTGAGCCACGAAGGTCCGTGGTTACGACGTTCGGGGCGGTAGTGTGCGGCCAGAACGCGGCGGACCACATCCTTGTCGAGGTCGACGCCAAAGGTCTTGGCCAAGTGCTGCGCGATCTTCGGACAGCCAAATCGTGGATTGCGCCGCTTGAGTTCACAGATGGCTCGGATCAAGTCTTGTCCGGGCCCTTTGGGACCTGGCTTTTTCTTCGGCCGCAAGGAGTAGAGGAATCGATACTTGAAATCCTTGAGCCCACGATGAATGCGCAGCAGGGTAACAACTTAGTTTCACACACTAAACCTGAACAGCAGTACCTCTCCATCCCGCACCACATAGTCGCGGCCTTCGATGCGGTAATGGCCGGTCTCACGGGCGTGGCCCACCGAGCCCTCCTTGACCAGGTCCTCCCAGTTGACGGCTTCAGCCTTGATGAACCCGCGCTCGAAATCCGTGTGAACCGTCCCTGCCGCCTTCACGGCCACCGTGCCTGCGGGAATGGTCCAGGCGCGGACCTCCTTATCGTTGAACGTGAAGAATGTCCTCAGGCCGAGCACATGGTACGTGCTGTGGATCAACGCGACGATGCCGGACTCTTGCACCCCAAGCTCTTTCAGGTATTCGTGCGCCTCCTCGGGCGAGAGGTCGGCCACGTCGCTCTCCAGTTGCGCGCAGACGACCACGGTCTCGCACGCATGATGGGCGCGGGCATATTCGCGGACCCTGACGACTTGCGGGTGGACGTCCGCCCTCGCAAGGTCCCCCTCCTTCACGTTGGCGGCGAAGATGGTCGGCTTGTCGGTCAGCAGAAAAAAGCCCCGGACGATCATCTTCTCATCCGGAGCTAAGGGAAGGCCGAGCGTGTTAGCCGGCTTCCCGGTGTTCAGGTGGGCCCCGATCTTCTCCAGCAAATGCGCCTCCAGTACGGCGTGCTTGTCGCCGCGTTTCACATCGCGCGAGATCTTCTCCAGCCGCTTCTTCACTGTCTCGAGGTCGGCCAGCACCAGTTCCGTCGTCACAATCTCGATGTCCCGCACCGGGTCAATATCTCCGGTGACATGGACAATGTCCGGGTCTTCGAAGCAGCGCACGACATGGATGAGCGCATCCACCTCACGAATGTGGCTCAGGAACTTATTGCCGAGGCCCTCTCCGTGCGACGCCCCCTTCACCAGTCCGGCAATGTCCACGAACTCAAAGGCCGTCGGGATCAGCGCGTTGACCTTGACCACCTTGCCGAGCTGCGGCAGGCGCGGGTCCGGCACACTGACAACCCCCAGGTTGGGTTCGATGGTGCAGAACGGGTAATTCTCCGCCGGGGCCTTGTGTGAACGAGTCACTGCATTGAAGAGCGTGGATTTCCCCACATTCGGAAGCCCGATGATGCCTGCCTTTAGCATGGGCCAGTTATAGCCTTAAACGGGCGCAGAGGACAAAGGGAAAAAACGCCAGCGTAGCCGAACAAAAGGGGAGCCAAAGCGTAGCAGCCAACGTAAGGAGCTTCATTTCTGAGAGGCGAGCAGATCACTGTCTTACGTCGCCTGCAATGCTTCGGCTGCCTCAACGGGCTATGGGCTGAGCGCCCCTCGTTGGCGTTTAGTCATACCAAATGCAAGTCGAGTCGCGTTTGGTTTCTGAGCGAATCAGCTCTATCTGGCCCCAGCGCGAGACGGGACAGGTCGCCCTGCCTTGCCGCGTAGGTCCCTCTTGCTCCTCTTTCCTCTTCGCGTCTTCGCGCCTTCGCTGATCAACCCGGCCCAACGCTCGCCCCCTCGACCGCTTCCCGAATCGCCTGCTTGAACTCCTCGATGCCCTGGTCGAACGCCGCGGCAATCTCCAGCACCGGCGTCTTGCGGATGCGGCGCTTGAACTTCTTCAGATTCGCTGCGGCGGACGGCTCGTCCATTTTGTTGGCAACGACCAGGCGGGGCCTTTCGAGGAGCGCGGGGTCGTAGAGCTCCAGTTCACTCAGCAGGCTCTGGTAATCGTCCCACGGAGCACGGCCATCCGTGCCCGCCATGTCCAGCAGCAGCACCAGCACCTTGCACCGCTCGATGTGCCGAAGAAACTCGTGGCCGAGGCCGACGTTGCGATGCGCACCCTCGATCAATCCCGGCACATCGCACACCGTCAGCCGATGAAAATCGGGATACTCAATGATGCCGATTTGGGGATGGAGAGTGGTGAAGGGATAAGCCGCGACTTTGGGGCGGGCGTGCGATATAGCCGTCAGCAATGTGGATTTGCCGGCGTTGGGATACCCCACCAGCCCGACTTCAGCCATGATCCGCAGCTCGAAGAGGAAAGGGCCTTCGCCGCCTGGTTCGCCCGGCTGGGCGAATCGCGGCGTCTGGCGCGCCGCGGTCGCAAAGTTGCGGTTCCCCAAACCGCCGCGGCCGCCTTTGCACAAGATGAAGCGTTGGCCATTGTCCGTCAGATCAACCACCAACTCGCCCTTAGGCTTCGCACCCGCTGCCACCATCGAAGCCTCGGCCGGGCGGGACAAATCAACCTCCACCGCGCGCGCTCTCGCCGCCTGCCGCAGCAGGAATCGTTCGCGGGAACTGGCCCGCCCCGCGGCCCTTGACGGCTTCGGTTGAGCTTCGTCGTCTGCCTCAGCGCCACTCTCGTCCGGCAATCTCCATACCAGCGTGCCGCAGGGGACTTTGACTACGAGTTCCTTCCCGGCATGGCCGTCCATCCCATTGCCCATGCCGAACTCGCCGTCCTCCGCAATCAGGCGTGGCTGGTAGTACTGGGCGATGAGGTTATTCAGGTCGTGGTCGGCTTCCAGGACGACATCGCCGCCGCGCCCGCCATTGCCGCCGCTCGGCCCGCCCTTGGGACGATACTTCTCCCGCTGGAAAGCCACGCAGCCTCTGCCGCCGTGGCCCGCCCGCGCGTAGATTTTGATTTCGTCAACAAACATGGCAACCAGCGGAATAACACAGTGCTGGAGTGTTGGAGTGTTGGAGTCCTGGAGTAATGGGACCCGCTCTACTCCAGCCAATTCTCTCAAACCGCATCACCCCACTACTCCAGTCCGCGTTCACTCCATCACTCCAATCCTCGTTCACTCCGCTCTCCCCAAACAAAAACGGCGAGGCCAACGCCTCGCTGCGAAGAATGGGCCGGGCCGCCTAACCGCTGGCCGGCGCCGCTTCCGCCAGCACATTGACGCGGTGGCTGCCCTTGTCGAACGCCACTTTTCCGGCCACCAGGGCGAACAACGTCCAGTCGCGCCCGGTGCCCACGTTCTTGCCCGCGACAAACTTCGTGCCGCGCTGCCGGACGAGGATACTCCCGGCGGTGACGAGTTCCCCGCCAAATCGTTTGACGCCCAGCCGTTTGCTGACGCTGTCGCGCCCGTTGCGGACGCTGCCTTGACCTTTCTTGTGTGCCATAAAGTGTTAATGCGTGATGCGTGATACCTGACTGTTCTTTGAGAACGCGGGTTCAGGCCTTGATTTCCTTGATCTTAACCACCGTGAGTTCCTGCCGGTGCCCGATCGTCTTCCGGTAACCCTTGCGGCGCTTCATCTTAAACGCAATCTTCTTCTCGCCGCGAGTGTGCTTGACGACGTCCGCCACCACACTGGCGCCGACCACCGTAGGCGAACCCACCGCGAGCTTCCCGTCGTTGTTCACCAAAAGAACGCGCTCAAACGTCACCGGCTGCCCGGCTTCCGCTGGCAGCAGCTCAACTTCCAACGTATCGCCCGCGCTCACGCGATACTGTTTGCTTCCTGTCTCTATAATTGAATACGTCACAATAAAAATCCCGTTCTTAGGGAACGGGAACAATACGGAAGAAACAGATAATTGCAACCGAAAAAGCGTAAATGTTTACAGCTCTTACAGCTCGCCCGCTGGTCAAGCGATGCGCAGAGCGACGGCGACTCCAGCCGACGCCAAATCCAGATGGCGCTCGACTGGTGCGCCCAGCGCGGGCTACGCCTTGTCGGTCAGGAAAAGGACGAAGGTGTCAGCGCTTGGACAGGCCGCAACCAGCGCGAAGGCAGCGGGTTGTGCCGCCTGCTCAAACGCGTGAAACCCGGCGACTACCTGCAGAACAAGCACCATCCCGCCCCACGGGCGCAAAGCACCTCCAGCCTATTTATTAGAATTGCACGCTGTAGCAAGTGCGGTGACTCGCTCTGCCGTTTCACACAAAAACGTAATGGCAAGACCTACCAGTACTTGCTATGCAGCGACACGTTGCACAAGCATGGGAAGTGCGGGATGGCCGGAATGCGGTACGACGTGCTCGAAGAATCCCTTCTGCACTTGCTGAGCCAGGCCGATTTGGTGCGCCAGGCCATGAGCGAGAAGCAGCCCGCCGCGCCAACCCTGCTCGAAAGTCTGTCCGGCCAACTGGCAAACTCCGAACGGGAGATCTGTTGACGCTGATTAAGGCCGACCCGAATCCCAGCCCTGCGATGTATCAGGCCATCAAGGTGGAGGAGACCAATGTAGCGGTACTGCGTCAGGAGATTGAAGCCGAGCGCGGCAGGCTCACGGTGGAGACGCCGGGGCTGGAGCACTAACAGGAGTTCTGCGACCGGTTCGCCGGGCGGATGGAGCAGGAGCAATACCGCGCTGAAGTGAAGGCGCTGCTCCGTAGCTTCGTTCTGAAGATCGAGGTGAAGCTGGGCCAGAATGAATACGCGGTCGCCCTCAAGGGCGCGGGGCAAGTCATCAGTGTGTTCCTGCACCAAAAAGACGGCTGGATTTTCAGTCCGAATCCAGCCTCAGTGTTTGGGCGTCCAATTCCACAAGGCAGCAACATCCTCGGGTATGCGCAAGCCGCAAATGTCCAAGCCCTCCCCGCGCTCGGCAGTTCACAACTAGGACGACGCGGTCTTCGCGCAGAACAGTTCAGCAGCGCCAAGGCACAGGCGGCAAGGGTAAGTAATAAGGCAGTTTCTGGAGGTGTCGTGGCCGGAGTGCGGAAACCGGCGTCCAGCCGGTGTTGCAAAGTGGCAACGGATGTAAGGTGGAAAGATGGTTGGCGCTTTGTGTGTGGTGCTGCCTTGGCGGAACGATTGGGCGCAGGCCGATGCTGGGCACGCTCGGCTGTTCTCAGAGATCAAGTAGGTGAGAGCATAGCAGCAATGGTGGAAATCGCATTCCCCTCCAGCCGGTTGTTAACGTAGATCAACGTCCTCCGCTTCGGCCCCGCCGCCTGCCCCTCCGCAATGAACGCCCTGCCAAGCGGCCCGCGCCTCCGGGTTCTTTCCTCTGATGCTGTCGCCCACGTCAAACGGCACATCTTAACACGTCGTCAGGGCCGTCCAGGGGCACCGGTTGGGAGGGCGTCGCCTCCTGCGTCAATGCCTTGCACGGGCTTGGCAAAAGCCACGGCTTGTGGAGCGAACTGCCCGGCAAACAGTCCGGCAGAGTCTTTGCCTGCGGATTCCGCTTGCAAGTGCTTGTCAATACTCTTAATAGGCAGGCTTAACGGCGGCAAACTCGAAGTTGCTGGCACGGGTCCGCTACGGATTTGACGGCTAAAGCCGAGAGCCGGTATTCGACACCGTCACACGGCTGCGTACCTGGAGTGCCCACTTGACGACTTGCCGAACTGCAAGGGCGAGGCTCAGTTGCCGTTTGGGCACAAAGCTGCTACTTTGAGGCCGTCCCATGAGAGTCTCAGCCCATCTTTTCGTCATCGAAGCCAGGATCGTGCTGGCCGTTGGCGCGCTTTGGTCGCAGGTTCCGGCTTCAGCCTCTGACGCGACTCGTCCGACACCGGCGTCCACCAACTGTTTTTCACTGGAACATGTGAATCGCATTGTACAGTTGTCGGACCCGCAGCTAGCGCCGGACGGGCGATCCATCGTGGTGGTCGTCCAACGAGCGGAAGCCGATACGAATCAGTGGGCGAGGCAACTCGTTCTGGTGGACATAGCGACGGGAAAACACCGGCCCCTAACGCAGGATCGCAAAAAGGTGGGGCATCCCCGCTGGTCGCCTACGGGTGATCGACTCGCGTTCCTGGCACCCCACGGAACCGGCAAGGACGCGGCGGACCAGGTTTTTGTGCTGCCCATGAATGGCGGTGAGGCGCAACAAATCACGAAATCACCGACTTCGGTCCAACAGTTCTCCTGGCGGCCTGACGGCAAGGAGATTGCCTTTACCGCAGCCGACGAAGCACCGAACAAGAAGGAGATCGAGAAGGGCGAGGACGCATTCGAGGTTGGCAACGACGATATGTTCACGAAGGAAGCGCCGATGCCAGTCCACCTGTAGCTGGTATCGTCCGAGGGCGGCAAGGCGCGGCGACAATCCTCCGGCTCATGGTCGCTGCCTTGGGTGCTGCCGCCCAGCCCGCCCGCGTCGCCTCTGTCCTGGTCGCCAGACGGCAAACGCATCGCTTTCGTGCGCCAGGCCGCGCCGCACTCGGGCGATTCGGACAAATGCGCCGTTCAAATCATCGACCTGACCACGGGCGCGATTCAGGCGCTGACGGGCGGGTCGCTACTGGAGTCCTTCCCGTCGTTCTCGCCGGACGGCACGAAGGTGATGTATTGGTGCAATCGGGATCGCGACCCTTACAACGTGAACGATCTTTTCGTAGCCCCGGGCAGCGGCGGGCCGGGAACGAACTTGACCAAGGGGCTTGACCGGTGCCTGTTTCAATCCATTTGGATGCCGGACGCGGAATCCGTGCTCACCGGCGGCGACGACGGCACTGCGGTGGCGCTGTGGCGCGTCCCGTTGGCGGGGAACCCTCGGCGGCTGAACCTGGGACGTGTGAATCCCAAATGGCACTTCTGGGTCGAGGTGAGCGTCAACAAAGATGGCAGCATCGCCTTTGTCGGCAGCGAACCAGATCGGCCTGATGAACTATATTACATGCCTTCGGCGGATGCGTCTCCACGGCGGCTGACCGATTTCAATGCGGAAATCGCCGCGCTGACACTGGGCCGGGTCGAAACCGTACAGTGGCATGGACCGGACGGCTTTTCCGAGGATGGAATCCTAGTCTATCCGCCCGAGTACGAGCCGAGGGCAAAGCTCCCGCTAGTGCTGCTGATTCACGGCGGGCCGCAAGCCGCCTCCACCACCAGTTTCTCCCCGCTGGCGCAATTGCTGGCCACCCGTGGTTGCCTGGTGTTTTCGCCGAACTATCGCGGCAGCGATAATCTCGGCAACACTTACCAGCGCGCCATCTTCAATGATGCCGGGGACGGTCCAGACCGCGATGTGATGAGCGGCCTGGAATCGATCAAGGCCAAGGGCATCGTGGACGAAACCCGGATCGCGGTCAGCGGTTGGTCCTACGGCGGCTACATGACAACCTGGCTCATCGGACACCATACCTTTTGGAAGACTGCCATCGCAGGCGCAGCCGTCACCGATTTGACCGACGAGTATTGCCTGTCGGATGGCAACGTCCAGTGTCGCTACGGTTTTCCCAATGGAGCAACCCCGTGGACGCCGGACGGGGCGAAGTTGTATCGCGCCCAATCCCCAATGACGTACTTGGCCAGCGCGAAAACCCCGACGCTGATCATGTGTACGACGGGCGGCTTCCGCGTACCGCCCACCCAATCCTACAGACTGTATCACGTCCTCAAGGAATCCGGCGTGCCCGTCACGATGGTCGCCTACCCGGTGTCCGGCCATTTCCCCGGCGACCCGTACCGCTCACGCGATGTCTATCGGCGGTGGGCTGAGTGGTTGGACAAATATCTTCGCAAGTGAGGCTGCCGCTCCGCGACGCTGGCGGTCTGCTGACGCCGTATCCGGGGCACACGGATAGAACAGCGCCCTTCAGCCGGGCCAGCAGCCCTGAAAACCGGTTCTCCGTCCGGTTGTTCCGCTGACCGCCGTCGTCAGCGCCTTCCGCCGCCCGATCAGCACGACCCGTTTATTGCCCGCGTGATGCCGGTGTAAGCCAGGTTGCGCTGCAACAGCATATACTGCTGCATCGCGAGCGGCGTAACCACCGCCGGGAATTCCAACCCCTGCGATTTGTGGATCGCGATCGCGTACGCGAGCGAGATTTCGTCGAGTTCGCCGTAGTCGTGGATGTCCTTGGCCAGCCCGTACGGGTCCTTGCGGACTCATGCGATGGCATCCTCGCCGTAGGTCTTGTAGATGCGCACCGCCCGGCTGGTGCTGACGCCGTTGCTGTGCAGGAACACCATGATCACGCGGATGACCTCCTGCTCCGCGCAGGCGTCTTTGATGCGCTTACGGCGCTTGGGGCCGATGCCGTCCAGTTCCTCAAGCCGCGGCGATTCGGTTTCGATGATGTCGAAAATGCGCTCGCCGAACTTGGCCACCAGCTTCTTGGCGTAGACGGGGCCAATGCCCCTGACCATGCCGCTGCACAGATACTTCCCGATGCCCTGCTTGGTGGTCTGGCCGGGTTTTCGGAATCACCAGCCCCTGTAACCAGGTGGTTGGGTTTTGGCTGCGATTGAAAGAGCGGATCGAAGACCGCGTTATTGATGAATTGCAACAAGACAACAACTATCAGTGCGCCCAGCGCGCCGACGATCAACAGGCCCGCGAGCCGAGGCGTCGGACGCGCCTGCGTCCTCCAGATCCAGAACAGCGTTGCCAGCACAAAGAGACCGACAAAGCGCCAATCAATCGCGTGCCCGGAGTAGCGTAGCCCGAGCGCAGCCTGCGCTTCCTGAAACTCGGTGCCATCGTGCCCGCGCCCAGCCAGAATTAACCGAAGCGCGTAGAAACCGGGAGCGGTCATCGCCCCCGCGAGCAGCGCGGAGCGGCTCGCCGTGGGATGGGTATTTAGCCAAAAACACGCCCGCCAGCAGTGTCGCCACCGATCCGAGAATGCCGCCGAGCGCGACTTGGTATTGAACGGCCCCTGGCAGTGGTACGAGGATCTATTCTCTGGCCGGAGTCGGAATCGCGGGATAGCCGTAAAGCCAGGCGACGACGCAATGGCCCATCTCGTGGATAAAGAACGAGGCCACGATGGCGCAGGTGAAGAGGATCCAGGGCATTAGCGGATGGCGTAGGAAGGCGTGACGATCCAGCATTTGCGAGTGCATCGTTAATGAAGACACTTAAACACGGCCCATCACGGTAGCACGGCCTCCAGCCCCTTCCGGTTTAGCAGCCCGGCCTGATAAAACTTGTCCGCCAGAATCCCCAGCGCCAGGGCCAGCAGGCCGCAGATGATGCACAAGATAGTCGATCTGTTTGCGAATCAGCTGGCTCCCACGTCCAACAACCCCCCTGGCAGCCCGAGTGCGTAAAAGCCCTCGCGGGCAATCCAGAGGAACCCAAAGTATCCCACCAGTCCTCCGGCCACCGCTCCAATCAACACCAATACGCTTCGTTTCATAGCGCCTCCTGGTCCTGGTCACAGTCTATCCCCTCCATCCTTCCAGGCAAGCCCTCGACAGGGGATTGTCAGCCTTCAGCCCCTCTTACCATACGCAGTTGGTGACACAGTTGGGGATCGTGACGCCGGTCAGGTGGGCGCAGAAAGAGAAAGCATGGTCCCCGAGACTGGTGACGCTGGTTGGGATCGTAAGGTTGGTCAGGCCTGTGCAGTCATAGAACGCATGGTCACCGATGCTGGTGACGCTCGTGGGG
>Ga0335078_10010258_pt1 | contig 13877 bp, 10 predicted proteins | sample Lox_Sample_32_FD_206711 | JGI IMG/M metagenome (GOLD analysis project Ga0335078, IMG submission 206711) | Soil microbial communities from Loxahatchee National Wildlife Refuge, Florida, United States - Lox_Sample_3.2 | ecosystem: Environmental > Terrestrial > Soil > Wetlands | place: USA...
GACTAGCAGTATTGCTAATTCTATTCTCCGTTGGATACAAGACGTTGGATTGTCCGCTCAATGCTTGCGATTAGCGAAGCAAGCTTGCTAAGAGCTAAGAGCGGCTTTTCTTACGATCGCAGCTCCTCCGGCTTACTTACCACTGCACTGGATTCATTCGCCGGCGCAGGCGACGGACGCTTGCCATGGGAATCATATAGCTCGGCGATCACCTGCCGCACCTGCGCCGCCAGCTTCTCCATATCGCGCAGGCGCAACCCGGCAGTCGGGATGGGCTCGCCGATCACCAGATCGACATTGCCAGGAATCATATGAAAGCTGTTCATTGGCAGCAGTTCGTAGGTGCCGACGATCGCTATCGGCAGAACTGGGGCCTGCGCGCGGATCGCGACATAGAACGCGCCACCCATGAATTCCCGCAGCTCACCGGTTTCCGAACGGCCGCCTTCGGGAAAGACCACCAGCGGCATGCCTTTGCGCAACGCGTCCCCGGCGCGGTTCAAACTGCGCAGCGAAGCGTGGGCGTCGCCGAGCACAATCGGGATTTGGCCGGAGCGCTTTAGATACCATCCCAGAAACGGGTAGCGAAACAGTTGCCGCTTGGCCATGATACGGAACTGTCCCGGCAAGCTGGCGTAGAGCACGGGAATATCGATCGCCGAGAGGTGATTGGCGGCATAGATAGCCGGCTGCGGTGGGTGCAAGTGATCCAGCCCTTTGACATGAACGCGGATGCCGACAGTTCTGAGAATTATGCTAGCCCAGATGTGCGCGATCCGATGCTGCATGCGCCCACTGCCGTCGAATAACGAAACCAGCAGCGCCGCTGTGCCTAGAACACCGGTGTACAGGTACACCACGGGTACGCAGAATAGATAGGAGCGCAGGCGCGAAAGCGACGTGCCGCGACGCGGCGTCTTGCTTGCGTTTTCTGGAGCGGCTGGACTCATTTGGAGAATCAATTCACCGCCGCGAGCACGGAGTTCACGGAAATAATTCTAGATTCTCTGTGCGCTCCGTGATCTCAGTGGTGAAATCGCTTTTATGCCTCAATTCCCATTGCGCTCATCGCCTCGCCGACCAGAAAAATTGATCCGGTTACCACGATGAGGCCGTGTGGCCTGCAAACTTCTCGCGCCCGTGCCAACGCAGCCGGGACGTTCGGTTCTTCCTGCAACGCCGCGCCGGTTCGCGATGCGGCGTGCAGCAACTCGCTGGTCGTGGCGCCGCGCGGATTGCTGACCTGCGTCAAAACCACTTGCTCGGCAATCGGAAACAAGATCTCGGCGATCTCTTGGATCGCTTTGTCACGCATGGCCGCGAAGACGATTGTCAACTCGCGTTCCGGGAAATTCTCCGACAAAGCTGACCGCAATGCCCACGCGCCCGCGGGATTGTGCGCAACATCGAGCACTATCTCACGCTGCCCTGTCGCGCTAGACGCTGGCAACACCTGGAATCGTCCCGCCCAATGCGTCTCGCGAATGCCTTGCTCGATCTGCCTGGGCGTGATCGGAAAACCGAACTGCGCCACCTCTTCGGCGGTCGCAATCGCCAACGCAACATTGCGAAACTGATGTCTCCCCACTAGCGGGGAATCGACCATGATCTCCTCGCCCATCACGGCGAGGGGATACCGATTGCGCCCCGGTATTCTTTCAGCTCGATCCATGTACACTGCCGCGCCCGGCGATACGGGAGGGACATACTTTACAGCGCTCACGCCGCGCGCGCCATGATCCAGAATCGCCTGCCCGATCACGTCGTTGGCTTGCGGGTGCTGCGGCAGCGTCACCACGACGCCCTTATTTCGAATAATGCCGGCCTTCTCTCGCGCGATCTCCGCAATCGTGTCGCCCAAATATTTTTGATGATCGAGCGCGATGTCCGCGATCACCGAGATCACAGGCTCGACAACGTTGGTCGCGTCCAGACGGCCGCCCATGCCAACTTCCAGCACCGCAATCTCGATACCGACGCTGGCGAAGTATTCGAATGCCATTACCGTGAGCATCTCGAAGAAGCTGGGATGCCATGGCAGTTTGCCTGTATGCATCAGTTGCTGCGCGATGCGCTCAACGCGCTCGTGGATCGCGCCAAACTCCGGGTCGGAGATCATCTCGCCATTCACGCGGATGCGTTCGTTGATGCGCAGCAGGTGCGGCGAGCTGTAAAGCCCTGTCTTGTATCCGGCAACGCGCAGGATCGACGACAGCGTTGCTGCAGTTGAGCCCTTGCCATTCGTGCCGGCGATGAGCACACTGGCAAAGCGCCGCTCGGGATGGCCGAGCGCCTCCAGCATTTCGCGCACATAGGCCAGGTCGAACTTGTGCGACGGCGTCGCCGCCAGCTCGTGGCCAAGCGCGTAGAGCTGTTCAACTGTGTCCTGGTAAGACATCAGGCTGGATTCAGATTACAACAATTCAGCGATCAGTCATCGGCAGTAAGCCGTCAGCATGATTCGTTGGAGATGACGGTTACCTTTGCAGCTAGACATCTTTCAATTGCTCCTCGGTCATGCCGAAGTAATGGCCCAGTTCGTGGATGACAGTCCGCCGAATCTGTTCGCGGACCTCAGTCTCGGTCGAACAGACAGCTTCAATGTTCTTCTGATAGAGAACGACATAGTCGGGACTACCGATCGGTCCTTGAAATACGCTTTTTTGTGTCATGGGCACGCCGTGGAAGAGTCCCAGCAAGATTCGGCGGGGCTGCCCGGGCTGCGACGGTATCGGAGCGGGTGGCAGATCTTCAACCAGGACCGCGACATTTCGAATGCGAGTACGAAACTCTCGTGGCAAGGAGTCCAAAGCTTCGCCGACTGCCTGGTCGAAATCCTCGCGCTTCATGCGAAACACGGAGATGTCCTCACTTCATTCCGGTGGACTAAGGATCTAAAAGGGTTACTTCACTGGTGATTAGCAGGCGGCCGTTTTTATTGGCTGCCTGCGGATAGTTCCTTCTTTACCGCGTCGCTCACGACTTTGCCATCGACGCGGGCGCCCCCGAACTTCGACATTACATTCTTCATCACCGTTCCCATGTCCTTCATTGTGGGAGATCCCATCTCGGCGATGACGGCTTTGACGGTCGCGACGATCTCTTCCTCGCCGATTGCCTTGGGCATATAGGCTTCGATGATCACGATCTCGTCGGCCTCTTTCTTGGCGAGCTCAAGCCGTCCGCCCTTGGTGAATTGCTCGATCGAGTCCTTGCGCTGCTTGATCATGGTGCTGAAGACCTGCAGCTCTTCTTTCTCGTCGAGGTCGGCGCGCTTGTCGATGCGCTTGTTCATCAGCGCGGCCTTCATCATGCGCAGGGTCGAGAGGCGCAGCTCTTCCTTGTGACGCATGGCGTCAACCATGTCTTTCTGCACACGTTCGGTCAGAGTCATGGGGCAATTATAGTCACCCCCACCTGTGATTCAGAGCACATCGGAGCCGCCAAACTGAGGTAGCCTGGCGGCCCGCTGAGTTTTATAGTTATCTGTCCGGCGCTTCTCCCGTCCCTTTTGCGCAACAGCCGTGCGAAACCGAGACCGCGAAGCCGGCCGGCAATCTACGAGCAGGGGAATCGCTATGCTACGTAAGACTCGACTCTTTACTCCCGGTCCTACTCCTCTTCTTCCGGCCGCGCAAAACGCTATTGCGGCCGCGGACATGCATCACCGCACCGCGGAGTTCCGCGAGATCTTCAGCCGCACCGTGGCTGATCTCAAGACCTTCATCGGCACCAAGAACGATGTCCTGATCCTGGCGTCTTCCGGCAGCGGCGCTATGGAAGCTGCCATCTCCAATCTCACCTCGCCGGGCGACAAGGTGGTTGTGCTCACGGCCGGAAAATTTGGCGAGCGCTGGCGCGATTTGGCCAAGGCTTTCCATCTCCAGGTCGAACTGATCACCGCTCCTTATGGCCAGACCTTCGATCTGCGCGAAGTCGGCTCGAAGCTGGACGGCGCAACCGTCCTTTATATGCAGGCGACGGAGACCTCCACCGGGGCGCGGCACGACGTTAAGGCGATCGCTTCGCTGCTGAAGGGAACCGACACGCTGCTGGTGGTCGACGCCATCACCGGCCTCGGCACCACGCATTTCGAAGTCGACAACTGGGGCGTCGACATCATCATCGGCGGCTCGCAGAAAGCAGTCATGATTCCGCCCGGCTTGGCCTACCTCAGCATCAGCGAACGCGCCTGGCAGCGGATGGAATCCGCGAAGCAGCCGCGTTATTACTTCGACCTGCGCAAGGAGCGCAAGTCGCAGACCAAGGGCGAGACCGCCTACACTCCAGCAGTGGCGCTGGTGGTCGGGCTCGGCGCGGCACTGGACTACATCCGCAAAGCCGGCAACGGCAACCTTGCCGACGGTCGCGATGCCCTGATCCACAACGCGGAAACTTCCGCGGCGATGGTGCGCGCGGGCGCGCAGGCGCTGGGACTCGGGCTGTTTGCCCCGACCTGCCCGGCAGCGGCTGTGACAGCCATTCTGCCGCCAAAGGGCGTCGACTCCGGCGCCATCGTGAAGGAGTTCCGCGAGCGCTTCTCGATGGTCGTGGCCAATGGCCAGGGCGAGATGAAGGGGCAGCTCTTCCGCATCGCGCATCTTGGCTACTACGACTATCTGGACGCGATCGGCGTCATTGGCGCGCTGGAGCATGTACTGCAGAAGGTCGCGCCATCCCATCAGTTCGAACTGGGCGCAGGCGTGCGCGCCGTGCAAGAGGTGTTTGCAGGGCAATTCGCCGAGGTGGCTAAAGTATGAAAATCGTCATCGCGGATAAAGTCTCACCTTCCACGCTGAAGGTCTTTGCCGAGCACCCGGATTGGGTTGTGGTTCAGCCCGACAAGGAAACGCTCGGCAAAGAGCTGCCGGATGCAGACGCCATAGTGGTGCGGTCGGCGACGTTCGTCGATGCAGCCATGATGGACAAGGCGCCAAAGCTGCGCGTGATCGGACGCGCCGGCGTGGGCGTCGACAACGTCGACCTCGATGCGGCCACCAAGCGCGGCATCGTGGTCATGAATACTCCCGGCGGCAATGCGGTCGCGGTTGCCGAACACACCTTCGCTCTCATGCTGTCGATGGCGCGCTTCATCCCGCGCGCACATGCAGGCATGGCGGCGGGCAAATGGGAGAAGAAGACGCTGCAGGGCACCGAGCTCAAAGGCAAAACGCTGGGCATCGTCGGACTCGGCCGCGTTGGCGTGGAGGTTTCGCGGCGCGCGCTGGCGTTCGGAATGAAGGTGGTCGCGCACGATCCCTACGTCGCGCCCAGCTTCGCGCAGCAGCTGAACGTCAGCATGGTGCCGCTGGATGAGCTCTACGCGCAGTCCGACTACATCACGCTGCACCTTGGCCTGACGCCGCAGTCGCACGGCATGATCAACGCCGATTCCATTGGCAAGATGAAGAAGGGCGTGAAACTGGTCAACTGCGCGCGCGGCGAACTGCTGAATGAGCAGGCGGTGATCGAGGCGGTGCAGTCGGGACAGCTCGGCGGAGCAGCGCTGGATGTCTACAGCCATGAGCCGGTGAAGGACTCGCCGCTGGCGACGCTGCCCAATGTCATCCTGACGCCGCACATCGCGGGCTCGACCCACGAGGCGCAGGAAGCCGTCGGCGTGCAGATCGCGCTGCAGGTGCGTGAGTACCTGCTCAAGGGCGTTATCCAGAACGCAGTCAACGTGCCTTCCATCGGCGAGGAAGAATACCAGCAGATGCTGCCGTACATCGCACTCGGCGAGCGGCTGGGAACCTTCCTGGCACAGTCCTGCGAAGGCGGCGTGGAGGAGATCGGTCTGACCTACAGCGGCGATATCGCCGAGTGGAAGACCGCGCTCATTCGCAACGCTGCTGTGGCGGGTGCGCTCAACCAGATCGCGCACGCGCATGAGCGGGCGAACCTGGTGAACGCTGCGTCGATTGCCGAGGAGCGCGGCATCCGGCTGACCGAGCGCAAGCAGGCTCGCGATGCCAACGGAGCCGCTGCGAACGTGCTACGGATGACCTTCAAGAGCGGAACGCAGGAGAACACTGTTGCCGGTTGCGTTCAGCCCGACGGCCAGCCGCGGCTGCTGGAGATCGACGGCATTCATGTGGAAGCGCCGCTCGAGGGCAATGTCATCTACTTGCGGAATCTCGACGTGCCGGGAGTGATTGGGCGCGTCGGAACCGTGCTGGGTCAGCACAACATCAACATCGCCAACTTCTCGCTGGGTCGCGGGCCTGAGTCGAAGGCCGTGGCCGTGGTGCAGGTCGATGGCGATATCAACGACAAGGTGCTGGAGTCGCTGCGCGGCATCGAAACGATTCTGGCGGCGAAGGCAATTCGCTTCATCGCTTCGCAGACGAAACAAGCCGTAACGGCGTAGAAGGCTGGGTGGAGCACCGCTTTAGCGGTGCATACGAGACTAGGAATTGCTCTGGCTTTAGCCACTGAGGTCTAAAGTTTACCTCGGGCATTAGGGCGCGGTGCATATTTCGGGACCTGTATGCACACCTGAAGGCGTGCTCCACCCGTCCACCTACTGCACCTGCACCTTAATCTGCAGTCTGCCGTTCACCGGCACTTCCACCCGCTCGCCCTGCTTCAGGTAGGGTTGCAAGACTGCGGGGTTGGCCCACTCCAGATCCCAGCCGCTGGCGATCGCAATCACCGTGTATTGACCCGGCACGACGTTCGGCAGGGTGAAGGTGCCGTCGCTGTCGCTCTGATCGCGACGGAAGAGCGGCCCGTTGTTCGCCGGATCCTGTGGCACCAGGACGATCATCGCTCCTGCGTAGGGTTGATCGTTGTACAGAGCGGCGCCTTGTACTAGAGCTGCTCCGTGTGAAGCGACGCCGCTGATGCGAACATTGCCCGCGTTAGAAATCTCAATTGTGCGGCCATTGACTTTGGCTCCGGTCGCCGAAAGCCGCTGTAGAAATAAACCGTTTGCTTCCTCCAGTGCAAATACGTAGCGTCCGGGACGCACATCGTCGGCGTTGAAGTCGAATTGCCCGCGCTCATTGATGTCGCTGCGAAAGGTCTCGCCGGTATCAGGATTGGAGAGGCGGACCGAGGCGTGAATCGGTACCCGGCCATCGGTGAAAAGAATGTTGCCGCTGACGGTTGCGAAGCCGGGTCCTTCGGACGCGGTGATATCAGCGTCCCCCGAAAGATCGATCTCGCGATACCAGGCTCGCGCTCCGGCTTTATCATTCGGCCCACTCGAGGGCGGCATCTCGACCACATAGTGCCCGGGCGCCAAGCCCGAGATCTCGATCACTCCCGGCGCAACCCAGGAGTCCGGCGCGTTGAAGACGGAGTCCAGATAGCCCTGAAAGATGCGCTGCGAGATGCGCGGGAAGACCATCTTGCCCAGAACGGAAGACTCATTCGATCCGGTGTGAATGCGCAGATGCAGCGAAGGTACCGCATGCAAGGTCATGTCGGCAGTCGTCTTCTCGCCTGCGGTCAAAGTCAGCGGAGTGGCGCTGGCGGAATCGAAAGATCCTCCGTAGAAGGTCAGGGGATAGGTGACGTCGAGCGCGGCTGCATCCTGTGCAGCGCGAGCATCGGCATCGGCGTTGGTTCTTCTCGGGCCGAAGTTCTGTGCGAACCACGGCCGCGCCGAAACCGACAGATAGTAAGTTCCCGGAGCCAGATGTCCGATGCGATACTGCCCCTGATCATCCGTCTGCGCCTGATTCACCGGAACCGTCTTCTGTTGGCCCTCCTCGGTCGTTGCCTGGAAAAGCCGCACCAGCGCGGCCTGAACCGGATCATTGTTTTCGTCGGTGACCTGGCCTTCGATGGAGGCATCGGGCTGCAGGCGGAAGACGAGATGATCGGTATCGAGGTCAGGGCCGACAGCGATGGCGCTGGCGAAGGGATCGTGGTGCTCGAAATATTGCAGCGAGAAGCCGCGGGTTGCCGCCATCAGCGAATACTTGCCCTGGCTCAGTCCAGTGAAAGCAAACCTGCCGTCAGCGCCCGTAGTCACGGACTTCGAGATGTCGCGATCGGTTCCCTCGCTGGTGGGAGCGATAGCGATCGACGCACCAGCAATTGCTTGCCCGGTGAGAGAATTTACGACCGTTCCGGCAATACGAAAGCCGTGCTGAACTGGTGCCGAAGCAACTGCCGTCTGCGGAGCCGGTATCGCGGAGGCGGATGGTGGCTGCGACGGTACTGAGGCCGCGGGGTGCGGCGCGGCCTGTTGCGCGGAAAGGCTCGCGACGACCAGCAGCGTAAATGCGATTCGAATCAGCACTGCGAGATCAGTCTTCCTTTCCAGCCGAAATCAAATCCAGCGACACCTGCGCCTTTTGATTTGGGGTCAAGGTCACATGCGCAGCCTGGGATGCATAGGGCCCGTAGGCGTCAGGATTGGCATATTCCAGGTCATCAATGCGAGCGAAGGCAAACACGAGATAGTCGCCGGGGGGCAGCCCATTGACGCTGAATTCGTTGCCGCTGCCTCGCGCCACGCGCGGAGTGATTTTACCCGCGGGCTGTGAGACCACAACCACCGTCGCGGTTACCGGCGATCCATCGGAGGACTTCACAGTTGCGGTCAGGCTGGCGCTGTCGTCACGCAGCGCGATCTCCATCGGATAACTCTGGCCACTCGAAACCAGCATATCGTCGTACAACACGTTGGTCTGCGCATGGGTGGCCGACTGCACATACCACGGCGGCTGCGGCATCAGGACCGCGGTGTAGGCGCCGGGATCGACATTCTGCAGGACCAGCGTGGGATGTCCGCTGCGCTGCTCGAAGGTGGAGAACTGCTCGGCGGTGTTGGGGTCAGCCGGTATCAGCCGCACCGAAAGCGGAGGATGATCCGGACTCCAGAGCGAGCTCGATGAACTGGACGCTCGCGTCTCCATGCGAACCACGATGGGAATGGTGACGGTGGGAGCGAGTGTGAGTCGCAGGTCTTCGATATTGTTTGCGACGTTGACTCGTGCTTCGGCTCGCATGGGCTGCAGGCCGGCTTGCGAAATCGCTCTGACAATGTAGGAGCCGGCAGGCACATCCTCCAGCTTGAATGCACCGGTCTCCATATTGAAGTTGCTGGCCAGCGAGATATCGTCGCCCGACAGCGTCAGCAACTGGAAGCCGACGCCTTGCTCCGGCTGATGTCCGGTGATGGTGCCGGCCACCTGATAAAGCGGCACCGTGCCGAGCGAAAAATCAGCCTCCATCTGCTGGCCGGCAGCGAGCTGGATTGGCTGGGCAGAAGTGAGATCCGAAACGCCGGGATAGTAGACGTGGGGAAAGCCGGTCTTCGCCTTTTCGCCGGCGGCGAGGATGCGAGGTTCGGAATCGAGCGGACCGGCGGCAACGTAGTAGGTGCCGGAGGTGAGATTGGGGAAGCGAAAATGGCCATCCTCATCGCTCTCTGTCATGGCGCGTTGCTCCCACATCTTGCGCCCCTCGCGCAGGCTTCTCGCGGTAAGCCGGAGCGGTATGTGCTCGATGGGCTGTCCGGAGAGGTCGGTGACGCGGCCGTAGATCGCACTTTCTGGCGTGAGCTTCACCACCAAAGCCGGCGTGTTGGCGCTGATCTGAAACCAGGAATGGAAATCATCGTTGGGCTGGCTGTAGCCAGGCTTTTGCGCCAGCAGATTGACTTTCATGGGCGGCAGACCGTCGATCTGGAAGTGGCCTTCGCTGTCGCTGAAGGCAGTGCGCTGCACCATGCCATTGGTGCGGACGAGCGCACGCGGGATGGGCTCGCCGGTAACAGAGTTCAAGACTGTACCGGTGATGGTGTAGGTTTCAGTGCTCGCGGAAGCGGACGGCGACTGCGCACGAGCCGTTGCCCAGCCGAGCAGAACGCATGCCACGAGACAACACGGAAGCCAGGGATTGCAAGAGATGATCGGCCGAGGTGGCATGAGGTTCCTGCTGGATGCTTAAACCCGAGACTATCCATGTTAACTCGGCGGGAGGGCGTGGCTGGCTCGTCGAAACTTGAGTGGTGTCCGATCTAAGTTCGAGCGAGAGGCGAGAACGGGGCTGTCGGCACGGAGCCACCAAGCCAGCCGAGCGGAGTCCGGCGCTACTCAGGCCGCGATTTCGGATGCTGCAACCAAAACCGGTCCCGGCATCGCCGAGGTCTGGGTGCGCCTGGTTCGCGACGTTCGCGTTGCAGTTTTCGCCGTGGGCAAATACCGGCGTCGCATCTCTTCGGTCACTCGCAGCGCCTCTTTGAACTTTTTATCGCGTCTGGATTCGATCTTCGTCAGAGCCTCACAGCCACGATGCTTCTGGAGTACTTCGTGTGCGATGCCGGCGAGTTCCAGCCAGTCATGCCATTCGCCAATCGTGTCCTGAACCCCTCTCAATTCCTCAATGAAGTCGTGCTGTTGCGCGCTGGTTGATTCGGCCATCTCCAAGACATAGCGGAGACGTTTCACTTCGAGGCGGTAGGCATGCAGGTTGTTTGGGCCAAGCCGGTGCACGGCAGCCAGCTCTTTGGAAAGCCGCAAGGCCACGCTCATGGCATGCAGCGGCGCGGCTTCGGCTTGGTCGCCGCTTTCCAAGTCGAACTTGGAACTGGCAAAGCGATCGAGGGCGGAATCCAACTTGCGCCGTGACCGCTTTAACTGCTTTCGCAGTTGGGGCGCCGTGTCCTGAACAATGGAATCAAGCTTGCGCGCGTGACGATGGCGCTCACCTCCAAGATGATGCACCAGGCGAACTATGCAACCGGAGTCGTCTTCCAGGCCAAGTTCCACAACATAGGAAGTGAGTACGTCCATGTCGCGAACTTTGCCCGCGCGCTGGCGCACCGCCTTGAGTCCCGCCAGAAGATGGCGGACGGCACGAGAGGAATCCAACTCCAAAGCCTCGAGAATGGATTCGACACGCCGAGTGCGGGTGCGCAGATCATGCACCTCATCCACGGTGGGATCTTTGGAGAAGCCTTTCAGGCTCTTGCGTAGTTTGTTGACTCTGCGATCGAGTTCACGAGCGTCCAAGGGCATTCTGTGCTCCCGAGTCTGAGCGACTTGCAGGATTGGATGCGCCTGGGCGAAATGATGCTTGCCCGAGAATCAGGAGTTGCGTCGCGGCAAAGCCGCGGCAGCTTGCCGTTTTGCAACACGCGCCAGAAATGCCTCCTGGCTGTTGAAAGCGTCCTTCCTGTCGTAATTCGGCGGACGAACGTACTTTCCTTCGGAGGTCATGTGCCGGGCTTTGGCCTGGTCTTTCAGATAGGTCGCCAGGATTTCTTCACGGACAACGCGAATCAGGTTCTTGTCCCCGACGGGGAAGTCGACCTCGACCCGGTGGTTCAGATTGCGCGGCATCAGGTCCGCGCTGCCCAGATAGACTTCTTCTTCGCCGCCATTCTTGAAGTAGAAGATGCGGCTATGTTCCAGGAATCGGCCGACGATGCTGGTGACAGTGATGTTGTCGCTGACGCCGGGTATACCGGGAATCAGGCAGCAGATGCCCCGAACCAGGAGTTGAACCTTCACTCCTGCCTGCGACGCCTGATAGAGCAGGCGGATCATCTTCTTGTCGACAAGCGCGTTCATCTTGAAGATCAGCTGTCCGTCCCCGCCCTTCTTCTGGTGCTCGATTTCGCGCTCGATCAAGTGTTCGATGCCGCTGCGTATGGTGACTGGAGCAACCAGCAGCTTGCGATAGGATTTTTTCGCCGAGTATCCCGTCAGGAAGTTAAACAAGTCGGTACAGTCGGCGCCGACGGCGGGATCGCAGGTCAGCATGCCGATATCGGTGTAAAGTTGGGCCGTCACGCTGTTGTAGTTGCCAGTGGAAAGATGGGCGTAGCGGCGAATCATGTCGCCTTCCTTGCGGACGATCAGCAACACCTTGGAATGCACCTTCAGTCCCATCAGGCCGTAGACAACGTGGACGCCGTACTCTTCCAGCTTGCGCGCCCAGCCGATGTTGCTCTCCTCATCGAAACGGGCTTTCAATTCCAGCAGCACAGCCACCTGTTTGCCGTTTTCCACCGCCTCCAGCAGAGCATCGACCACGGGAGCATTGCGTCCTACGCGATAGAGCGTGATCTTGATGGCGAGCACGTTAGGGTCGCGCGCCGCCTGCTGCAAAAGTCCGACGACCGGCTGGAAGGAATCAAATGGATGGTGCAGAAGGATGTCGGTCCGCCGGATGGTAGCAAAGATGTCCTCGTCTTCAGTTTCCTTGGCCAGCGCAAGCGGCATTGCCGGAATAAAGGTTGGGAACTTCAGGTCGGGGCGGTCGATCTTGGTTAGGGCTCTTACGCGAACCAGCGACAGCGGCCCGCCGCTGGTCTTGTAGATATCCTCGCGCTCCAGTTCGAGGTTCTTGATGAGGATTTCCAGCACCGTCGCCGGCATTGCCTCATCGACCTCAACCCGCACCACGTCAGCGAAGCGCCGCTGCCACACGCCTTCTTCCACCGATTCCAGCAGGTCGCCGGCTTCCAAGTCCTGGATCTCGTAGTCGGCGTCGCGCGTGACGTGGAAGGGATGCGCTTCTTCGATGGTCATGCCCGGGAAGAGGTCGCCAAGATTGGCCGTGATCAGCTGCTCCAGCCAGACGAACGACAACTCCTTGATCACGGTCTTGGTGCGGCTTTTTGGCTTGGCGGCGCCGCTCACCGGAACCAGTTGCGGCAGCGTGTCAGGAATCTTGACGCGCGCAAAGTGCTCTTCGCCTTCGCGTCCACGCAACAATACCGCGAGATTCAGACTGAGGTTCGAGATGTGAGGAAAGGGGCGGCCGGGATCGAAGGCCAGCGGGGTGAGCGTCGGAAAAACCGTCTGCTGAAAATAGGAGTTGGCGGTCGCTCGCTGCTCTTCGGTCAGATCCGCATAGTTGAGGATGTGAACTCCGGCCGCGTCCAGGGCCGGTACGAGCTCCTTGCTCCAGCATTCGTGAGCGCTGCGAAACAGGCGAATGACCGATGCACGAATGGCGCGCAGCTGTTCTGCCGGCGTCATACCGTCGGGGCCGGTTTCGAGCACGCCCTTCTCGATCTGCTGCTTCAGGCCGGCGACCCGCACCATGAAGAACTCATCAATGTTGGAGCCGACGAAGGACAGAAACATCAACCGCTCCAGCACCGGATTGCGGCTGTCCTGCGCTTCTTCGAGCACGCGGCGTTGAAAGTCGACGAGGCCCAGCTCGCGATTGATATAGAGGGCTGGATCATCGAGCGCGCGGATGCCGTGAAAGCCGTTGTTGTTCTTGGGTTCGGAGGCAGGTGTTGCTCGCGCAGACACACGTCTGCTTTTGGCTGGCGCGGGTTTTACCGAAGTGTTCATAGGGTGTTTGGGCACGGAAACAGACGTACATTGTAATGCGGATGCGATGAATTGAACATCCAGGAAAGTGGGGACGGCAGCGATACAAGGACTCTTCATTGAATATTTACATACACATAGCTTATCGCAAGGCTGCGCTCCAGCGGCGTCAAATGACGCGATCCGTCAGAACAAATGTCTGGTCGAGGGGGCGGGCGTTTGACGGAATTTGAAGGCTTGCACCGATGTCAAATAGCACTAAACGGCTAATGCCACGACGATTGGCACACATTGCCCATTTTCTTGTGCAGAAGGGCCAGCTAAACTGCACAGGCTTAGGTCATGCGGCGGGAGATGTGTCCTACCCTGCGGTGCGCCTAAAGGCCATTTTTTGTCGGCGGAAGGTCGGGGTTTTGCTAGAATCACGTTAATTACCGGCCAGTCGCGAGTCGCTCTATGTCTTCCCCGTTTTTTTCTGAACTAACCGCGCTAGACGCTGGTCTCCGGACCATTCAGGTGCAGGTCGACCGGTTACGGTCAGGTTTAGACGACGACCAAGACCAGCTGAGGCGGAATATAGCCGAGGCGTCTCAGCACGCATCTGCGTTGCGCGACCTTATCCGT
>Ga0335078_10010259_pt1 | contig 13876 bp, 5 predicted proteins | sample Lox_Sample_32_FD_206711 | JGI IMG/M metagenome (GOLD analysis project Ga0335078, IMG submission 206711) | Soil microbial communities from Loxahatchee National Wildlife Refuge, Florida, United States - Lox_Sample_3.2 | ecosystem: Environmental > Terrestrial > Soil > Wetlands | place: USA: Florida...
GCTCCGCCAGCCGCGTGGCCAACATCTCATTCGCCAACACTCGCAAATGCTGCGGATTGTTCCGAAACTTCACGACATAAAAATTCCCATCCGAGCAGCGCATCAAATGCCCCTGCGCCCCGCCCCTCATCCTCCTCACGTGTTGGATCGCTTCGACCAATCGTCAATAATCAAAAGTCAGCGGTTGCCCCACCCTTGTCGCGTTCTTTGCGACAGGGTGGGGATTCTGACTTTCCTGAGTGTTCTCTCGTGTCCTTAATGGTCAAAGGTCTTGAAGTCCCCTGTGCCACTCTGTGCCCTCTGTGGTGAAAGCTCACACCACAAAGCCCGCCATCTTACCGCACTGCGAAGCCGTCATAACTAAGATTAGAGTCGCGGCTCAATCCCAATTCCCACCTTGAAACCCGAACCGTCAACCCACCGTTAAGCAAGCCATCCCCACTCCCCTGGGCCGCACCCTCCCCGCATCCTCTCTCCTCACCCCCAGCGCAATCGCCATCGCCATCACGCAATCGTCATGCGCTCCCTCCGCCGCCGCTCCGTGCCCATCCGCATGCCGCACAAACGTCTTCATCTCCGCCAGCAGTCTCGGACTATGAAACAACTCCGGTTGCTCCATCAACGTCGCCGCCAGGTTTTCGATCATCGCCGGCCGCGTCACCACCGACGTCAGCCATCCCTCCTGCCCGTTCTGCACAAACAGATTCTCGTATCCCAGCGACTTCAGATGCGCCAGCACTCCATGCCCATGATTATTCCGCTCCACGGCAATCAGCGCATTTTCATATCTCTGCCCCAACGCCGCCAACCGCCTCGCCAGCTCATATGGAGGAAAGTGCCCATGCAACTCTGCGCACTGCATCCCATTCTTTCTCTCAATCACCTGCGCGCAAGAATAATCCCCATCCGTCCCACCGCCCGCCGTATCCACTCCAATGATGTACTGCCACTGCGGCCCGCGATTCGGCCGCAGCCACATCACCATCCGTCCATTCTCCTGCGTCTCCTCCGCCTTCGCCGCCTGCGCGGCCGCCCGCTCAATGGCCTCCAGGTCAAACACGCAATCCCCCGATGCCAGAAAGCACGACACCGCATCCTCCGCATACTCCTGCGCCGCCTGCCCCCGCATCGATTTCCACTGATTCCGCCGCCACGCGATCTGCTCCTCGCTGAGCCCGTGTACTTCCATCAACTTCTTCTCTTCCTCCGTCACCGGATACACCGATGCCCGCTCGACTTCCATGCTGTAGGACGACTCATACCACCACGGAAAAAAGTGCTGCCGATAGCCCGTCTCCGCCGCCTTCTCCCACTCCTCGTAAAACAAACCCGACGCCCCTCGCGGCGTCGACTCCAGCACAATCTCTCCCTCCGGAACCACCGCCGCTCGCAACGCCGCCAGCGTATCCGGCGCTCCGCGGGCCCAGCGGGAGACCTCCGAACAATGCAAATTGTGGATGGTCATCCCGCGTCCCGCGTTCTCGTCCGCCGTCTCCACCCGATACTCGCTATCGAGTCGGGGGAAGATAATCTGGCGGACGTTCGAGCGCGATTTCACCAGCGCTCCTCTGTGCACGCGCGTGTTGGGCAGTTTCTCCCAAAACCGGTGCACCATCCTGAATATCGCTTCCGCGGATTCGTCGCTGTGCGCCACCTGCACCGTCAACGTCCCCGGCCGCGTAATCGTCTGAATAAAAAATCGCGCCGCAATATACGTCGTAATCCCCACCTGCCGCGCTTTCAGCACGACGTTTCTCTTACTGCACATCCGCGAATACTCCTGCTGTGCCCGGTTCAGCTTCAAATACCGGATCCCACCTTTCTTCGTCCGTATCCGCAGCAATCGCCGGATTAGAAAATCCCGCACCGTCTCACCCTTCACCCACTGATCCAGGTTCGGCCCGAATTGTTCCACCAACTGCAAATCAGTCCACATCGATCTCTCATCAAGTCTGATCTGTAATCCTGACCGTCCAACAACTCCTGTCATCCCGAGCGAGGATGCTCGTTCACGAAAGTGAACGAGCACCGCAGTCGAGGGACCTTATGTTGCCTCTCAAGAAGTATGGATTGCGACTTCCTTCGTGCACCTTAGTGTCCTTAGTGGTTAAAGCTCTTGATTTCCCCTGTGCTCCCCTGTGTCCCCTGTGGTGAACATCCGCCCCTACTTCAGCACGCCCCCAGAAACCACCCGTTCCACCTTCCCATGCAAATGAATCTGAAATCCCGCAGCAGCCCGATCCAACCCAACATTCCCTGTCTTAGCCGTCAAAGTAGCGTTGTACGATTTCACAAACTCACTAGCGCTCAGCGGGGGCTGCTTCTTCACCTGCTGCTTCGCCATCTCGACCGCCTTCGGCGAAGCATTCGGATTCACCAGCGGCACGATCGCCGCCAGCGACTGCACCTCCGACAGCAGAATCCCGATCACCGCCGTAATCTTCGTCTGCGTCGCCGCATCTTTGATATGCAGCGCCGGCAATAACCCCTGCAGATTGCCCTGTACCGCCTGGACCGCGCTCTGAATCCGATTCAGGATCCCAGGCTGCGTCGCCGCGTCCGCCTTCTCATAAGCCGCAATCAACGACTGAATCAATTGCAGATCCGCTCCAGCCTGCGACCCGGCATTCTGGATCAGCTGCAAATCCGCCGCCGACACGCCTTTCCCCTCCAGCGCCGCCACCAGCGCCACAATATTCGCCGCCGCCGGAATCAGCGCCGAAACAATCTCCTCCGCCTGCGTCACCCAACTCGTCGAACATCCCGACCAGATCATCGTGAAACTAAGTACCAGTGCCAACGCAATTCGTCCCAATCCACTTCTCCAATTCATGAACCATTCCTCCGTTTTCTCGACTTCGAACTCGGTTCAAGACGCACACCGCCTCGCGGACCGCGACGGCAGTCACTCTCACACGTCTCTATGTAGTGGAATTCTCTTCGCCCAGGAGAAGTTGGATTTCCCCTGTGCCCTTCTGTGCCCCCTGTGGTAAGCGACTCTCTACTTCAAAGCTCCAGCCGACACCACCTGAGCCTCGCGCCTTACTCATCCGGATAAGGTCCCGGCCCAACACACGAATACGGACACACAAACGTCGTCATCGTCTGCGCCGCATCAATCCCCGCAATATTCGCTCCCATCGACGTCCCGTCCGACGCATCCTGCGACCCTCCCGCATAAAACGAACTCCCTGGTGCTAACGCAAACCCGTGATAGTCCGCCAGCGTCAGCGGCATCGCCGCGATCGGACTCCCAGTCGTCCCCGTAGCCCCCACGAATCCAACACAACTCGATGAAACCCCCGTCGCGCAGTAACTGTTCGCCGGAAAGTACCAGGTCGCGGGCGGCGAGCATCCCGGTCCTGTGCACCCCGCCGAATCCGAAAACTTAGGATTATTCCCATACTCCGTATAACTCGCTGCCGTCTGTCCCGGCCAAACCATGTGATCCGCCGTCATCGACGAGGTGTCGTAATTGAAGACCTCGCTGTTCGTTCCTTCTCCAACGCTGCTGTTGTACCACCCGCCCCCCAGCGTGATCGAGTCGCGAAACAGCGCATTCATCGCATAGTTCGGCACCGCACCCGTTCGCTTCTCATTTGGTGAGTTGAACGAGTAATTCACATCCGTAATAAAAGTGTTGTGGATATACTGCAGACTGTACGGAAATCCCTGCACATAAGTAAGCGTGCAGTTCCCGCTCGTGTCCGACGAGTTCGCAGTCCCCACACTCGCATAGACGACCGTCAATCCATTCGGCTGTGTTCCCGCCAACGCCGGCGGCCCCAGCAGCGGCTGCGTCACCGTTCCCCATAAAACTCCCGACGGCGTGTTCAACGTCGCATCCTGCGTGCAACCGGTAATCGCAACGTTGTCCCCAACGTTGATGTCCGTCTGCTGCATCCCGATCGCCGGCGGCCCCGCCGGACAGTTCCCGCTCTGCGAGGTGGCGCAGGTCGCTACAAATGTCGCGATTGTCCCAGCTGCATTCCGCGTCACCGTCCCCTGCCACTGCGCCACATACGATCCAAACTGATGTCCGCGCGAATCCGCGTTCGCACATCCCGGATTCGACACGCTTGCGTTATAGAACAAATCATTCGCAAACGTAATCCTCCCGCCCCCGAACGCGGTCCCTCCAGAACTCCCATCCCCGTGCGCCGTTACATCTAGACCATCACACGAATTCCGATAGATGTTATCCGCGTCATAGATGTCCGTGATCGTCGATTGATAATGACTCCCTTGCCCTCCGCCCGACGAATTCCAGGTATTCAGATCCGCGTACACACCCTCCTGCGCCCCGGAGTTGTCAACGTTCTCCACAATGTTTCCATACCGCACAATCCGCTGCCCCGACTTCACCTCGATCCCATTCTTCCTCACTAGCGAAAACGAGTTACTCCAGTTCGGATTCGCGTTCGCCGCCACCGGGCTCTGCCCCAGCCACCCATTCGGATACGTAAACCGGTTCCGCGCAAACTGCATATCCTGCCCTGTAACCCAATTCGGCGGTGTCGGCGCGGTCACACCCTGCCCGCCAGTTAGGCTTCCAATCGAACCGCCTTCGATCCAGTTATGCGCAACCTTCACCTGCCCGGCCATCCCGTATGAGACCCCATGACTCTCTCCGCCAGGTCGCAGTATCTGGCTCACTGAGCTGTCAATAAGTGAGCAGTAAATGCAGCTCAAGAGAAAAGCCGAACTTGTCGAGTTTGAACCCGTCGCTAGCCCTGCCGCTGTCGCACCCCAATCCCCGTGCGCCCACATTCTCTTGAAATGCAGATGTGTCGGGATTTGCGAAACCAGGTTCTGTCCGCCACTCGTCGAGAGGATGAACATCGCGTTCTTATTCCCAACGCTCGCCCGCACCTCCGCATCTTCCACGACCCAGTGATCAGCCCCGATATTCGTTCCACACAACGGACTCGTTCCCGTCCCTGATGCGTTGCAGAACTGAATCGCCGAATTCGTCCCGGTGCTCTCCACAGTCCACAGATACTGCACATCATTGAAGCCCGCCGTGTTCACAACATTCCCGTTCGCCAGCGCAAAAACACCAGCCGGAATCGGCGTCACCACCGATCCCAGCTGGTAAGTCATGTTCGTGCCATTGCAGAAGGGGTTGTCCAGTCCTGGGTCTGTCGCGGTCGCCAAATTGTCCTGAATTCCATGCGAGCACACCGTCTGCCCGTTCGGCAGATTCGCATCTTGCGTCGACCGTAAGATGATGAACGCAGTCGCAGCCGCAGAATTCGTCTGGGGGATCACAATGCCCGCATTCGAGCTGTACACCGCTGGCGGGATATCAACATAAAACCCGTTCACTCCGCCGCCCGCCGTGCGGCAGGCTTCGACATCATTAATCGCCGACTGTAACCCCGAGTTAGTAGGTGCCCCAACAGTCCAATAAGGAAGATGGAACGTACACCCCGTCGGCGGACCCGCTACCCAACTCTGCGTCCCCAGATTCAATTCGTACTGCGGCGGCGTGTAGATCAGATGATCCGTCGCCTCATTGCCGTCAACCCAGACCGTCGGCATCTCCGGATATCCCGCCGCTCGCGCCACCGGCCATCCACCCACCAACGTCGTCCCGCTCCCCGCCCCCGTTCCGTACCGCTGCGACAAATAGGCACTCGCCCCAATGTCCCAAGCCCCGAGCGTGGCCCGGTTCACTCCATTCAGATCGATCGCATACGCCGTCGCCACTCCGCGCCCCACCGTCGGCGAATTTGCTCCAGCCACCGCCAGATTCACCGCCGCCCCGCTCGGACCCTGCACATACCGTGTCGTTCCGCTAATGTTCTGCGCTGGCGTCGCGGTCACAGCATTCGCCAGCGCCATGTTCGTCATCCACACGCCACCATTCGCCGTCACTGCATCGAGCAGGTATCCTAACTCGGTATTTGAAATATCCGCTGTCCCATCGCCTCTCGAGTTCCAGTGCGTGAAGAATCCGTATGGCACTCCCCACGCCACCGCCCGAAACACCAAGCTGGCCACCACCTGATTCACCTGAGCCTGCGACCACCCATGAATCTGAATCGCCCCCAGGCTGGTGATGTTCTGTACGTTCACTCCATTCGAATACAGTGAATTCGCCGTATTCGTCGTGTTGTCCTGCCCCTTCATCGCCAGGCTGCCGCGTGCCGCCGTATAGCCGGCTGCGACGGCAGCCGCCTCTATTGTCGGGTCTTCAATCCCATCAGGATATACATAGAACTTTTCGCTCAGCCCCGAGACGTTGCTCTGCATCGCCGCTTGCGAAGCCGACATCTCATCCGGTTCCAGCTTCGTCTGGTCGTAAAGCAGCACCAACGTCGTGCCCTTGATATTCTGGCTGGCAACAGTGAGCAAGTTACTCGTATGAGTATTCGGACGAACCAGTGGTCCGCTTTGGTCATAACTCACACTGTAGTCCGCGACGCTCGCCAGATAACTCTCCAGCCCCGCCATTGTGTTATAAGGAGCGCTCACCAAACTAATGCTGAGATTGTCGCTAGGCGCCCCCGTAACGTTCGTCGTCAGCACATTTCCCGAGATCGACAGCGTCGCCGCCGTCCCGCTCCCTGTGTACCGAATGTCCAGCGCCGGCGCATTTGGATACGGCGTCGCATTCTGCGGATTCGTATTCGTCGTGTAGTACTGGTGCGACCACGAATGCGAATCGATCTCATTCCCCGCGCCATACCAGGCATTAACGCTTGCCCAATCGACCGAATACGACGGCACGACCGCCGCGTTGAAATAGATGGGTGGATTGGACCCTGGATTACTCCGGGCAGTCAACATGCTCAGGAAAGTGTTGATATACGCTTCCGTCCCCGGAGCCGACCCCACATCGTCAACCGTGAACGAGAACCGAGCCGGATACGTATTGAAGTTCGTCACCACCGGGGCTATCGCCGACGACACATTCCCACTCCCGGCGATGCCACCAACAACATCTGCCGTCGGAAACTGCGCAACGTTGTTCCCATAAAAATGCGAGTAGGAGTAGGTAACGTGATTCGCGCCCGGAGTGTTATCTTTGAGCCCCGTATCGCGATTCGCATAGGCCCGGCAGTTCGTTATCGTTACTGCAGTGGCCGAGTCGATCCGAAAGCCGTCATAGTTAAGAAGCGCATCGTCATTTACAAACTGAATGCTCGTTCCATACCCGCTCGTAACATTGACATAGAACCCGAGTGGCGTAGTCCCATACGGCACCATCCCATCGACTTCCATATTGGCAAATACGAGGTTGTCCGACGCCCCAGTTACGCTAACCCCAACGTAGTCGAAGTTCTGCACTTTGATGTGCTGAAATGTCAGCCAGCTCTTACCCACAATCGAAATCACCGCCAGCCCGCTGGCTTGCCCCACGACCGGGACAATCGAACCGTAGTCTGACGGCAACTTTCCGGTCGGCGTGTACAGATACAGCGTCGGATACACCACGCAAAAGTCCCCATACCCTAGAATCACCCCCGCCGAAGTACACGCCGGATTCGCACCCCGCTTCCTTCCCCACACGCTCCCAAGTTGCAGATTGTTGATCTGCGGCGACCCAATACCAGTCGATAATGTAGCTGTATAGATGTTCCCCGAGTTGAGTGTCCACGCGGATATGCTCGCAGTTACTGGAGTCAAGATGGGCGCCGGCCCAGTCCCGTACGCATCGAAGCTAATCGGATTCCCGGCACTCCCACTGGACGACGGAATCAGCTGCTCGTTCCACACTCCGCCGCGTTGCAGATAGATCGTGTCTCCGGCAGCGAACGTCGTTCCGTTAACTTTCGCCAGCGTTTTCCAAGGTGTAGAGACAGACGTCCCACTATTGCCGTCAGCCCCAGAGTTCGACACGTAATAGCTCGTCGCGAACGCTGCGCCACACCAGAACAGCATCAGAAGCGCAACACTTTTGATCAGGATTGCAGCCCTAAGCACCCGACACAATCCTACGGCCCAATCTGTGTCCAACTTTGTCATCCTGAGCGTAGCAGGGCGGTGAGCAAAGCGAACCGCCCTGCAGAGTCGAAAGCCTGACCTGAGCGACCGAGCAGCGCGAGGGTGTCGAATGGGGACCTTTTGTTCCCTGCGATCGCCACCGGCACCAATAAGAATGTTCACCGCTCACCCTCCCAATATCTGCCGACACCACTCCGTCCGCAGGGATGATTCCGCTGACGTTTTCTGACTTGTCTCGGGTTTCTACTTCACGACAACGGCTGGTAGATTGGCTCCCCAGCTCCACACATCCGACGGCGCTGTGAAATTGGCCAGCACCCCTCCGGATGTCGTTCCCGCGGTTGCGCCATTCTGGAATGTAATATCAGCACTGCTCCCACCGGCCGCAAGCGACGCGCATGAGGCTGAACAGCTAGTCGTAATTACGAAGTAGTACTTACCCGGCTGCAGCGTCTTCGTCCCTTGCGACCAGCTGAGCGTCTTACCTCCGGTTGCCCCGGCAAATGTTGATGCAGCGGTCGCTCCTACATTCAACACGATCTGCCCCAGGGTGTAACTCCCACAACTAACTTGACCGCAGGCAATACCTAGGTCGTAGTAACTCGAACCGGCGTCCGCCGCAGTCACGTTATACACGACGGTCGACGTCGAAAGTGGGTACGTTAGCACCACGCCCCACATCTTCACGACATTCTGCGTGAAAGTGGCATTACCTCCACCACGCACCGCAGTGATCCATGGCGCCGTATACGGAGGCGCGAGCGCTCCGCTATCCGTGATCGATGGTGTCGGGGAATTTCCACTGATCCTCGCAATATCTCCAACCGCGTTCGTGACGCTCATCGCCGCGAAGTTGCCGCCCACAAAAGCCGTGGTCGCCACCTTCGTACTGCTGTCCGTTGGACTCGCCGTCGTAGCTGTGCTCCCGCTTGGCAACGTCAATGCATGCGCGAATGAGTATCCAGCCGCGGAATTCGTTGTCCCATCCGGCTCCGTTACCGTCCCGGCAAAAGACGGCGAGGCCAACGGTGCCGCGCCTGTAACCTGCCCAACTGAATAGTCACCGCTAGCCGCTCCCACCGCGCCCGCGCGACCAAATACAGAGGTCACCGCATCAGTCGCCGCTGTCAGCACCTTGCTCGGCGCCCCTGCATTGGTTGAGATATAGAAGTTTCCATCATTCGAGATCCCAAGCGACGATGTCCCAGCGGCCGCCGTTCCCATCGCAGTTCCCGGTATTGGCGTATCTACCAACCAGGGCCCGGTCAGAATCAGTTGTCCGCCCACTGTGACATTTCCACTAAACGTACCGCTGCTGGCAGAGACGCCACCCGTCCCGCTATAACTCAATGTCGTTCCGCTATCAGAGAGCGCGCTATCTCCACTTACTGCCGTCCCGGTCGATCCGTACAGTGCGACCTGGCTCGCGTTTCCGCTATTCACCGTTCCCGATCCGCCGCCGCCTCCTGACCCGCAGTCGCTGCCAGTTCCGCTCACAACGCCCGTGGCGCTCACATGCAAACATTGGTTTCCTGTTCCGTTGACTGGAAGGGTTATTGTCCCGCTGAACGTCGGCGATGCAATCGGCGCCTTAGCGTTTAGTTGGGTTTGAACGCTAGAGGTGGCGTCGACATACCCCAGCGTTGTAGGACTTACTCCGTCGATCGTCTTGTTAGTAAGTGTCTGTGTATCCGACACACCGACAATCGCACTCGTTGGAGCAGCCAGTGACGCACTCCATGCTGATGAACCGTTATAGACCGCAACCCCGGCGGTAGATGGCCACGTCATGCTCCCGCCGCTACCGCTCCCGCACCCCGTGCAAGTTCCCGTGACCGTCAAACTTCCATTGATCGTCACAGGCACATTGAAGATCTTTCCCGCGGCAGTCAAGCGCTCCTTATAACTTCCATTATCAAACACACTCCCGATATACTCCGAAATTGCCACAGGAGCCCGCAGAGCAAGCTGCGCCGCAGTCGCCCCGGTCGCACTCGGCGAGTCAAACCCGATTGCCGTGTCGGTCGGCGAAGCTGTCGGTCGATAGCCAGGAGTAGCGAGTGTCAGAAACGGATTGCTGTAGGCAAATGTGAACATATCGGTCTGCCCTAACGCCGCAGTATTGAGGAATCCATACAGCCCCGTGAGCCCCGACGATGCCGCGCCCGTTGCTGGCCCCGCTTGCTTCAGCACTGCTCCCACCGCCGGATTGTTGTTCCCCGACGAGTCTCCTTCTTTCGTCACAGCCCAGAATGGCGTATACGCCCCCGCGCTGGTCCCGGCGATCGAATGATTGCAATACACCGTCGGCAAATATGATGTGGCAATGATCCCGGCCGCTTGACCACAATCGTTGATGTGGACATGAGCCCCCTTCCCCAACACAACCCCGCCAGGCCAGAAATTCAGTCTCGGCGCATAGGTCGCCACCGCCACGTTGTAGCTGCTTGCGCCGGTTTGGGGATCGACATTCGAACACAACCCCGCACTATTACAACTGCCCGTCAGGCTAGTAGCCACCGCGTACGAACCACTCCCATTTGGTGCAACTGCATTCGTGCCGACAGTCCTCAGCTCGTCATAAGTAACTGTTCCAAGACCGTCTAGATTTGGCTCCGGCCAGTAAGTCGTACAGTTTCCCGTCCCTGTCGTCAGACAACTGCCAACAAAGTAAGGTCCCATCACACCCTGCGACGAATGAATAACAACGTAGTAATTGTTAACCTGAGATCCGGGATTCTGCGCAACGAACGAAGGGAACTGCCCTCCGATCGGATCGTCGCCGACATAAGTCAGGTCGTTGTTTGTGATGATTCCAACATTCGAACCAATCGAGCCGGGATACACAGGGTTAAAGCAAGCGCCCGATGATTCTTGGTAAGTCCCTCCGACCATCAGATTCTGGAGCCCGCCGGCGTAGTAGATTCCATATTGGTTGAACCCCTGCACCACGCTGTTCAGTACATGCAGGGTGTTCCCCGCAGCGTATCGGACCCCATTCCCGCTGCATTGCAGGGACGCTTCCAGATGATCAATGTTGATCACTGGCGCTACCCCCTGGTCCCCCCGGCCATAGACAAGGGCCCCGCAAAAGTTCGGCGTACACCGTATGATCGTACCGTTGCCTTCATTCGTCATCCCATCTAGCTTAAATGACTGATCATTCGAAACGACAATTCCCCAGTGGAAGAACTGGTTGTTTCCAGGTCCGAGCTTGATATCCCGTATTGTGACGTGGTCCGCATCGTCTTCAATCGCCGCGTCCTCCAGTGCCGCCCATCCATAGGAGGGAGATGACCCGTACGACGAACTGCCAAGGCTATAAGTAAACTGGTTCGCGGCCGGCACTGATGTTACTTTGAATCTCCCTTCTTGGGTCATATTCCCGTTGGAATAGAACATGATTATGTAATCGCCCGCGACGAAAGGGTGATTCGTGGCCGTCGTTACAGTGTAAGTGCCTGAACTTACCGACACAGAACTGATCTGCACTCCATCGATATTGAGACCTGGCACAAACTCTAGACCCGAGATCGAGTTGTATAGACCGGTCGTCCCCAGATAATTGCCATTAACCAGACAGGCTGCACGCGTAAAGCACTGCACCATCGCTCCATATCCGGTTAGCGTGCTCTTCTTCGTGTTCAGGAATATTGGTGCATAGATCGTGTAGTTCGGAGTTCCCCCCGAAGCGGGCAGCAAGACGATCGAACTGTGCTGAGAGCCCGAGTCGTTGACAGCTTCTTGGATCCCGCTTGTCGCCGAGCCGACGGTGTATCCCGCCCCGTGTGAGTAGGCAGTCGTCACCGTGATCGTTCCGCTCGCGTTCCCGGGAACGCAACTCCCTCCGGTCACTGGCACGGCTTCCGCAGTCCCGACACCCGCGATATAAACTGAGTACGGCGCATTGACATTGTTCGAGGTGTCCAATCCAAGCGGACACGGACTCAGGTGAATCGTATTTCCGCCAACCGTAGTCAGGCTGTCGGTCGGAGATTCCACCCAATTCCAACTCGTAGTCACATACCGCGCACTCGCGAGGTTATTGACGGAAAACTGCGTACCCGCCGGCTGAATGACATTCTGACTTGCAGCCGGCGTGGTCGAAACGTTCCCCGTCCCGCCCCCGCTGCCGCACGCCCCCCAGGTTCCATTCCCCAACAGGCAACTCCCCGCAGTAGCAGTCCCGGTTCCTAATTCGTTGGCTGGAACCAGTCCAGAGATCAGGTCCGCTTTGCTGTAGAGCCCCGAATCTACGTACTGTTTCGGGGCAGCTTGGAGAGGCGCTGCGGGATTTCCAGGAAGCGTTAGTGGGCCGGTAAGTGTCCCGCCACTCGTTGATAAATAATTGCCAGCTCCAACATTACTAATCGACTGGTCAACATAGGACTTAGTGGCGATGTCTGTCGATCGGCTGGGATTGGGAACGCTCGGCGAGTTCGCGAAGGTCTTGGCCCCGCTGATCGTCTCCGTACCACTCAAATGCACTACAGCACTGTCATTCGCCTTAGCCGCCAATTCAGAATTAACATACTGCATCGAGACAGGTTGTCCGGCTAGGCCAGATCCTGGCGTGACTCGGACTCCGGCTAGGTTCACAGGAGAATTAGTGGGCACTACCCAGAACTCAGTTCTAACTTCGCCCGCTCCAACTTGGTACACAACCGTGTAATACACGCCCGCCGGGGCCGCGCCAGCATTCGGAACAAGATTCACGCTCAGCGCTCCACTTGCTCCGAGAGTTACGTTCGTCGACCCAGCGGCCACCGCGGTTCCATTCGCAGTTACAAACGCAGGCCACGTGATGATCAGGCTCCCAGCTGCAGGGCTGCCGTCGGCCATATATACAACGTCAGACACAGTCGTCGTGGCCGGACCGTTCTGCGGCGCTGCCGCAAGGACCGGCATCGCCGCTCTCGTAGTCATGACAATCGCCCACAGCGCCCAACAAAAAAGCCGCCCCATAGGGCGGCCGCCCGCGTAACCCATAATTTCCTCCGCTATCTAGCCTCGCTAACTACTCACCGCTTGGAGTCTCTCTCCTCCAAATATCTCTCCACACTCTCCACATACACATCCGCAAAGTCTGCGACGGGACGCCGCGCCTCAATCAACTGCTTCGCGTCGTCGAGATTCCAGCCCATCGATCCCAGCACCGCCAGCGCCATCATCGGTGCTCGATGTACGCCCGCAGCGCAATGAATGAACACTTTCGCATCTGCGACATCTAACGCAGCCTGCGCAAACGTCACTCCCCGCTGAAACATCTCAACTGGCTTCAACTCGAAATCATCGTCCGTCGGATTCCACAACACCTCGATGCCGCGCTCCGCCGCCAGCGGCGTATCATCAAACTCAATCTGCATGTCGATGATGTGTGTGATTCCCGCTCGAGCCACCCTCGCCATGTTCTCGCTGTTCCAGATTCCGCCGCCTACCGCAATCCGGTCAGTCAGCCATGTTATGTCCATCGTCCGTCGGGAACCTTTTCGTGTCTCCGGTTGCTGCGCGCGCCTCGCTTCATCCCAGGCCTGGCGCTCTTTTGTCGATGAGGTCGCGTCTTTCGTCCGCCCCACCCAAACCGCCACCAGTTCTCGTTCCACCGCGTCGCCTCATTCTACGGTATCGCGTACCACGCAACTATGAAACTTCTAGACTCCGTTTTACGTCTCTACCGGATCTTTCTCCTTCGCCTCGTCCTCGGTTCCATCTTTCTCCGTTTCCCCACTGGCGTCCGGTTTCGCGGCAATCACCATGAACTCTTCATCTTCCTGGTCCGCCACTACCGGATGGTCTGGAATGTTCAGCCGGTCCAGCAGAGTTTTTGCTAAACTCTCTTCCTCTTTCGTCGATGACACGTCCCCATCCGTCGACGGCGGATACACTCCCGCCATCTCAAACAGATACTTAGCTGGCCCTAGTT
>Ga0335078_10010260_pt1 | contig 13875 bp, 17 predicted proteins | sample Lox_Sample_32_FD_206711 | JGI IMG/M metagenome (GOLD analysis project Ga0335078, IMG submission 206711) | Soil microbial communities from Loxahatchee National Wildlife Refuge, Florida, United States - Lox_Sample_3.2 | ecosystem: Environmental > Terrestrial > Soil > Wetlands | place: USA...
TGGACCAGCCCGGTCCGCGGCTGACCCGCGTCCCGCCGGCTCGCGCCGTCAGGCCGTCCGCCCGACTCCGACGAAGGTGACCAGCGCGCCAGTGAGGAACGCGCCGGCCGCGACGGCCAGCCCCGCGGCCAGCGCGAACGGCAGGTTCAGGAAGAACACGCCGCGCCAGCTCCACGCGGTCACCAGCAGGCCGCCGACGACGGGACCAGAGGCGGCGCCGATGCCCGCGATCGCGCCCACGCGCCGAACGCCCGCGCCCGCCCGGGGGAGCCGGCGGGCCGGCGCAGCCCGCGCGGTCCGGAGTTCAGGCGGGACGGAGCCGGGCCGCGCTCAGGCCGGCGAGGGCGAGCGCACTCTCGACCAGCGCGTCGGTCAGCGTGAGCCGCCTGACTCGGCGGTCGGCCGCGAGCGCGGCCATCGAAGCGGCGTGCACCAGGTCGACCGCGGCGCCGATGCCCAGCGACGGCGCGCTCCGCCCGGCCGCGGTGGTCAGCGCGGCCTGCAGCAGATGGCGGGCGCCGAGCACCCGGGCCACGGCGCGGGCGCGCGGGCCGGCCGGCTCGCCCGTGACCAGCCGGATCACCAGGCCGGGCGCGATCAGCAGGGCGCCGCCGTAACCGGCCCGGACGGCCTGGAGCAGGCCACCGGGGCCCGGGCCCGCGTTGGTCACCGGCGCCACGCTCGCCCGGCCACGACACCGGCGGCGATCGCCGCGCCGGCCACCAGCCCGGCCAGGACGCCCGGACGCTGGTCCAGCCACACCTGGGCGCTGTGCGCGTGGGACCTTGCGTCGAACACCCCGTGCGCGCCGTAGTCCCGGCCGCCCGGGACGTCCAGGGCCTGGAACAGGTTGTCGGGCCGGTTCTGGTCAACCTTCTGGCCGGTCTGCTGGGAGTCGTACCCGGTCCGGGCCAGGTACCGGTCGAGGAGCGCGGGGACGAACTTATTGGCCGCGACCGTGGCCGCGGTGCTGGCCCCGACCCAGTACTGCCGGCGCCCGGGGTGGTCGGCCGCGTACAGGACGCCGCGGGCGGCGACCTCCGGCTGGTAGATCGGGGGGACCGGCTGCGGGTGCCGGGGCAGCCGGGAGCGCACCCAGGAGAACTGCGGGGTGTTGACGGCCGGCATCTGCACGACCGTGATGTGCACCCCGGAGCCCTCGTGCAGCAGTTCGCAGCGCAGCGAGGACGTGAACCCGTTGATGGCGTGCTTGGCACCGCAGTAGGCGGACTGCAGCGGGATGCTGCGCGCGCCCAGCGCGGATCCCACCTGCACGATCGTGCCCGTTCCGCGCGGCCGCATCCGGGACAGCGCCGCCATGGTCCCGTGCACGAACCCGAGGTAGCTCACCTCGGTGACCCGGCGGAATTCCTCGGCCGTCACCTCCGCGAACGGAGAGAACACCGAGGTGAATGCCACGTTGATCCAGACATCGATCGGGCCGAAGAACTCCTCCGCTTGCCGCGCGGCATCCTCCACCTGCGCGTGGTCGGCGACGTCGGCCGGGATCGCCAGGGCCTTGCCCCCGGCGTCCTCCACGTTCCTGACCGCGCCGTCCAGGCCGGCCTGACCGCGCGCGATCAGAACGACGTTGGCGCCGCGCTCGCCGTAGAGCCGTGCCGTCGCCCGGCCGATGCCGGCGCTGGCGCCGGTGATCACCACTGTCTCGGTCATGATCCTGCTCCTTCGTTGCGGGGGTCTAGCCCGTTGCGGGGTCGTTGCGGGGTCTCGCCGCGGCTACCGCTCGTGCCAGGGCGATGCCAGCCGGGCGGCGCACTCGAGGAGCATCGCGTGCACGAACGCCTGCGGCAGGTTTCCCCTGAGCTGGCGCTCGGCGACGTCGTACTCCTCCGCGTACAGGCCCGGCGAGCCGCACGCGGCGCGGTTGCGCTCGAACCAGCGCGCGGCCTCGAGCTCGTGTCCCTGCTGCTGCTGAGCCAGGGCCAGGACGAACCCGCACAGCAGGAACGCGCCCTCGGCCTCGCCCAGCGGCCGCTGGTCGTGCCGGAACCGGTAGGCGTAACCGTCCTGGGTCAGCTCGGCCAGGTAGGCGCGCAGCGTCTCGGTGGTGCGCGGGTCGTCGGCCGGCACCGCGCCGCGGACCGCCGGCATCAGCAGCGCCGCGTCCAGGCCGGGGTCGCCGGGGGAGCGCTGCCAGCGCCCGGACGGGTGCACCGCGTGCTCGCTGGTGTCGGCCAGGATGACGTCCGCGAGCGCGGACCACTCGGAGGCCTGCGGCTCGGCGGTGCACGTCCTGGCCGCGGCCCGCAGCCCGGCCACGCAGATCAGGCGGCTGTGAGTCCACGCCTGGTTGTCGATCTCCCAGATCCCGGCGTCCGGTTCGCGCCAGCGCCGCGCGATCGCGTCCGCCCCGATCTCGGCGGCCTTGCGGCCGTCGGAATCCAGCCGGTCATGCTCGCCAGCCGCGGCCAGCAGGAGCAGCGACTCGCCCAGCGCGTCGAGCTGGAACTGCCGGTTCACCCAGTTGCCCACCAGGTCGAAACCGCCGGGGTAACCGGGCAGGTCGAGCCGGCGCTGGTCGGGCACCGGGCGGCCGTCCGCGGTGTAGGCCGGGGCCATATCCGGGCCGTCGTCGTGCAGGCGGCTGGAGATGAACCGCACGGTGTCGTCGAGCAGGTCGTAGCAGCCGCCCGCGGCCGCCGCCCGGCCCGCGTAGACCTGGTCGCGGATCCAGGCGTAGCGGTAGTCGTAGTTGCGGCCCTCGTCGGCCCGCTCCGGGAGGCTGGTGGTGGCGGCCGCGACCATGCCGCCGCCGCCGCTGGTCAGCCCGCGCAGCACCACCTGCGCCTGGCGGGCGTCGCGCGCGGCCACCACGCCCTGCAGCGGCGGCGATACCTGGGCCCAGCGCTGCCGGGTGGCGCGCCACTGCGCGCCCGGGTCGGGCGGCTCCTCCCGCAGCGGGTCGGCGGACAACTCCAGGACCAGGTCACGGCTGGCCCCGGCGGGCACGGTTAGCTTCATGGCCAGCACGGATGCCCGTCCTGCCCGGCGCGGCCTGGCCTGCGCCACCTCGCCCGACCAGCGCACGTGCAGGTCGCCCGCGCGGCCCGTCCAGGTACCGTCGTCACCCTGCTTGACCGACCGCAGCCCGTGCCGGCCGAACCCGGCCCGCAGGTCCAGCACGATCTCCACCTCGGCGGGGCAGGTCCGGGCGACGATCCGCCGGAGCATCACCACGCGGCCCGGGTCGCCGGGGAACGTGAGCGCCTCATGGCACTCGGTGACGCCTGCTGCGGTGATCCAGCGGCTGCGCCAGATCAGGGAGCCTTCCTCGTAGTAGCCGCCCCAGACGAACGTGTGGGCCGGCGTGACCGCGTACACGCCGTCGCCGCCGATGAGCGCGGAGAAGACCGCGTCACAGTCCCACCGCGGCGCGCACATCCAGACGATGTCGCCGCGGGGGCTGACCAGCGCTCCTCGTTCCCCGTCGGCGATCAGCGCGTAGTCGCGCAGCACATGCGGGTGGAATCTGGGCATCCGCCGCAGCTACCCGGCCGGCGGCGGTCCATGCAGCCGCGGCCCGGGCCAGGTTTGCGCTTCTGCTGCTGGGTGAGTGACAGTTAGGAGGGAAAACCAGGCCCGCTGGCGGGCGACCTCGAGGCGTGACAGGCAGGTGAGAACTCCGTGACGGCGCCAATCACGCCCGGGAATGGAGCGTCCCGGCCCCGGCCGAAGGTTGACGCCGGCCAGCTATGGGCCGGCGGACTGGCCACCGCGATCGTCGCCGGCCTGGTGGCGCTGGTCGGCATCCTGGTCTGCCGGTGGCTGTTCAACATCCCGATCCTGGCCCCCAAGCGGGACGGCGCCTACGGCGACGCGCACACCACCGGGCTGGTCCTGGCGGCCGCGATCGCCGCGCTGCTCGCTACCGCCCTGGCCCACCTGCTGCTGGTGAGCACCCCGCGGCCGATGATGTTCTTCACCTGGATCATCGGGCTGGCCACGGTCGTGGTCGTGCTGTTCCCGTTCAGCACCAGCGCGCCGCTGTCCTCGAAGGTCGCCACGGCCGTGGTCGACCTCGTGATCGGGTTCGCGATCGGCTCGCTGATCAACGGGGTGGCCGCTCGCTCGGTCCGGCGGCGGCGCCCGCGCGGCCCCGGGGCGCCCAGCGCGTACGCCCCGGGTTCCACGTGGCAGAACTAGCGGCCGCCCTGGGCGGCCCAGCGGAAGACGCCCTGGGCCATCGTCGAGGTCGCGGCGTCGGCCCGGGCCGAGAACACCTGGCGGTGAATCTCTCCGATCGCGCCGTCCCCGGGCGCGGCCAGCCGGGCCAGCTCGGCCAGGTGGCCGGCCAGGCGTAGCGCCGTCTCGGCCTCGCGGTCGTCGTCGCCGCCGTCCGCCATGGCCCGGGCCCGGTCCCGGGCGCCGCCGGCCAGCGCCAGGGCCCGGTCGGCGAGCGCCGCGGGGCCGCCGGCCAGGCTGGCCAGCTCGGCCGCCAGCGCCCGCTCCGGCGCGGGCTTGAGCGTGGCCGGGTTCCCGTCCCACCATCCTCCGTACAGCCGCCAGATGTTGCGCACCACGAACTCCGGCTCGTCGTAGACCGGCCGCAGGTAAGGCCGGGACTCCAGGTCGGCCGGCGGCCGCACCGCGTGGATGGCGTCGTCCAGCCGCCCGCCGTGGTTCATCACCTCGAGCGTCTGGTCGACCAGCGCCTCCAGCAGCCCGGCCGTGTCGGCGAGGGCCTGCCGGACCCGGTCGGCGCCCACCACCGGCAGGCCGTGGCCCGGCAGGAGGTACTCCGGCTGCAGCGCGATCATCCGGCGCAGCGCGGCCGCCCACTCCCGCGGGTAGCGCTGCACCTTCTGCGGGTTGCCCGCGTTCGGCGACGCCCAGATAAACAGGTCGCCGCAGCACAGCACCTTCCGGTCGGCCACCCAGGTCACCGTGTGGTCGTCGGTCTCGCCCTTCTCGTGCCGCAACGCGAGGTCCCGGCCGCCGACCTGCAGCCGCAGCTCGTCGCGGTAGGTGCGGTCGGGGTAGCGGTAGTCGGTGGGCCAGCGCAGCTCGCTGAGCCCGAACTGGCGCCGGTTGATCACCTCGTTGTAGCCGGTGGTGAGCCGGTACCGGTCAAACCGCCGGGGCAGCGCCTCGTGGGCGACGACGGCCGGCCCGGGCCAGCCCCGGTCCGCCGACTCCGCTTCCCAGGCCGGCAGGCCGCAGACGTGGTCGATGTGCCCGTGCGAGTACACGGCGGTGTTCAGCCGCTGGTTGGTCCAGCGCCGCAGCTCTTCGTGCACGGCGGCGGCCACGAACGAGCTCCCGGTGTCCACCAGGACCAGGCCGTCCTCGGTGCTGAAGGCCGACACGTTGGCGAAGGACGGGACGAACGCGACGCCGTCACAGATCTCGGTCAGCCCGCCGAGGTGGCCGACCGGGTGGTATTCGCTGGTCGGGACCTCGCCGCGCCAGAGCCTGTCGGCCAGATCCAGGATGTCGTCGGGCATCTCGGCGCCCCTCTCATCGTCGCCTCGCCGTCTGGCGGTCAAGCCTGCCATGACGGGCTGCGGCCGGGACCGCCGCCGGGGTGGCGCGACCCGGCTGCGACCCGGCCGCAGGCTGTGAGGCGGGCCGGGGCCCGGTTACCTTCGCAACCGCCAGCCGGCGCCGAGGCCGGCCAGGTGCAGCGCGAGGCAGATCAGCCCGAGGATCACCAGGCTGGCCGGCGCGAACACCGCGTCGGTCGCCGTCGCCGTGACCCGGATGATGAATGCGATGGCGAAAATGACGACCGCGATTATGGCAAGCATCTTGGAGTCCTCCCGCTTAACCTATTTCCGCCTTAACCGGCCGTCACTGGCTCGGCTGGGGCAGCTCGCAGCGGACCTTCGGGTTCACTCCGACGTAGTTGAGCGGCCCGGCCAGAATGGTCACCGCGATCGTGCCCGCCTTGGCGCAGTTCGCGGGAGCTCCGCTGTAGTAGTTGCGCTGGGCGCCCGCGATGACGCCGATAATCAGCCAGACGACAAGGAGAACGGATCCTATTCGCATGCTTATCACCTACCGAGGGTGAATACTGCTTACTCGGGTTTTGATCACGGCCAGCTAGCTACCGTGGAAAACGATCCTTAAACACGCTCGCGGCCACCGGGTTAATGGCGTCAGCGGGTCTCGCCCGGTGACATCCGGGCCTCGAGTAGCTCCCGCAGCCGCCCGCGGCCGCGGTGCAGCCGGGACATCACCGTGCCGACCGGGCAGCGCATGATCCCGGCTATCTCCCGGTAGCCGAATCCCTCCACGTCAGCCAGGTACACGGCGGTGCGGAAGTCGTCGGGAAGCTGCCGCAGCGCCGCGATGATGCGCGCGTCCGGCATGCGGTCGAGCGCCAGATCCTCGGCGGACCGCAGCCCGCCCGAGGTACGGGACTGGATCCGGGCCAGCTGCCAGTCCTCGAGCCCGGCGCTGGCCAGCACGGGTTCCCGCTGCTTGCGCCGGTAGCCGTTGATGAACGTGTTCGTGAGGATGCGGCTCAGCCACGCCTTGAGGTTCGTCCCCTCCCGGAACTGGTGGAACGACGCGTAGGCCCGCGCGTAGGTCTCCTGGACCAGGTCCTCGGCCTCGCCGTGATCGCGGGTCATCCGGGCCGCGGCCGCCTGCAGGTGCCGCATGTAGCCGAGCGCTTCGGCGAAGCGCACCTCGGCACCCCCGCCGGGCTCCGGGCGGTCCGCCGCCCGGCGGGGGGCGGTGACGGTGCTGGTGCTCATCGGGGCCCGCCCGCGGCCGCGGCCAGGCCGGTCAGCCGGTCCGACAGCTCGCGCAGCCGGCGGCGCTCGTTCTCGTCGTAGGCCTGGCCGAGCGCGGCCGCCGCTTCGAGCCCCTCGTGGTAGCGGCCGGTCACGTTCTCCAGCACGGGGCTGGTGATCAGCTGCATCGTCGCCCGGACGCCCTCGTCGACGCTGGCCTCGGGCTCGATCCGGCCCAGCACCATCGTGGTCGGCATCAAGGTGGCGGGGTGCAGGCAGTTGACGGTCACCCCGGACCCGGCCAGCTCGGCGGCGAGATCGAACGTGAACATGATCAGCGCCAGCTTGCTCTGGCGGTAGGCGCGTATGCCGTCGTAGGAACGCTCCTGCATCACGTCGGCGAAGTTGACCGGGGCCTGGCCGACCGAGACCACGTTCACCACGCGGGCCGGCGCCGACCGGACCAGGAGCGGCACGAGGCGGCGGGTCAGCAGGTAGGGCGCCAGGTAGTTCACGGCGAAGCGCAGCTCGTGCCCGTCACGGCTCTCCCGGCGCCCGTCGGCACCCGGGGTGGCGTACCCCACCCCGGCGTTGTTGACCAGCCCGTCCAGGCGGCCGTGCTCGCCCGCGACCCGGTTGGCCAGGTCGCCCGCCTCCCGCAGCGAGGACAGGTCCGCGCGGTACCACCGGACCCGCCGGTTGCCGCTGCGGCGCTGGAGCTCGCGCACCGTGTCCTGGCCCTTGCCGTCGTCCCGGCCGTGCAGCAGCAGCGTCGTGCCGCTGGCGGCCAGTTCGGCCGCCAGCGACTTGCCGAGGCCGCCGGTGGCGCCGGTGATAAGAATCGTCTGGTCGGCGATGGGGCGCACGTGTCGTCTCCGTCCGCTATCGTCGCGAACCTGGCCGCACAGGGAGCGGCCCGGTCACTCCTCGATGTACTCCTCCACGACCTCCGCCGCGGGATCGTGCGGGTCGACTGGCTCGGCGACCAGGTCGTCCTCGGGCAGGTCCCGGACGAGGGCCGTCTCGTCGCCCGCCGGGGCCGGCTCGGCCTCGCCGGCGGTGAGATCGCCCGGCTGGCGGCCGTTGTGCTCGCCGGGGCCGGAGGCACCGGGATTGAGCATGACGTACGGGGGATAGCGCCGCTCGTCGACGCGGCCCGCCACGGGCCCGCCCGTGCCCCGGCGCAGGATCGTCCGGCGGCGCAGCCACCCCTGGGCGCGCTTGGGCAGGAACAGCCCGACAAGGCCGATCGCCATCAGGACCACGCCCGCGACCTGGAGGTTGAGGAAGCTGGGGTGCGCCGTCACGGCGAAGGTCAGGATGGCGCCGATGGCCAGTAAGGTCAGGCCGGTTGCGGTTTTCATGTCAGTCCTCCGGTTGGGGGATACCTGGTCGGCGGGCTCGCTGGCCCGGCGCGCCGGCGGGTCATCCCGGCCGCCGGTACCGTTCGGCGTCCGCGGCCCGCAACTGCAGGCCAAGTCCGGGCTGGCCGGGGTCGGGGCTGAGCACCCCGCCGTGCGGATCGAGCGTTCCGTCGAAGAGCATCTGCTCGATGCGCTGGTGGTCGTGGAAGTACTCGACGTGCCGCAGGTTCGGCGTCGCCGCCCCCACGTGCGCGTGCAGGTTGGGGGCACAGTGGGCGGACACCGGCAGGCCGTGCGCGGCCGCGAGCGCGGCGCCGCGCAGGAACCCGGTGATGCCGCCGCAGCGGGTCACGTCGAGCTGCAGGCAGTCGACCGCTCCCGCGCTGATCAGCCGGGCCGAGTCGGCCAGCGACCAGCTGTACTCTCCCGCCGCGATGTCGGGCTCGACCTGGCGGCGGACCGCGGCCAGCCCGGCCGCGTCCTGCGACGACACCGGCTCCTCGAACCAGGTGACCCCGTAGCCGGCCATCTGGCGCCCGACCCGCACCGCCTGGCCGGTGCCGTAGCCGCCGTTGGCGTCGACGTAAAGCTCCGTCTCCGGGCCGATCACCTCACGGGCCAGCGCGACCCGCTCGAGATCGCGGCGCTCGTTACCGCCCCACGACTCGCCGATCTTGATCTTCACCCGCGGGATCCGGTCCTGCTGGACCCAGCCGGCCAGCTGCTCGCGGGTGCGGTCGTCGTCGTAGCTGGTGAAGCCGCCGCTCCCGTAGACGGGGACATCCCGGCGGGAGCGGCCGAGCAGGCTCGCCACCGGCAGCCCGAGCAGCCGCGCCTTGAGGTCCCACAGCGCGATGTCGACGGCGGAGATCGCCATCGCCGCGATGCCTTCCCGGCCGATGTTGCGCACCGCCCGGGCCATCGCCTCGGCGGCGCCGGCCACGTCGAACGCGCTGCGGCCGGCCACGACGCCGCCCAGCACGTCGGCCACGACGCCGGCGGCGGCGGCCGCCGCGTAGGTCCAGCCGGTCCCGCACCGGCCGCCGGCCCGGGCGGTCACCGCGACCATCGTTGTCTCGGTCCAGGCCAGCGTGCCGTCGGACTCCGGCGCGTCGGTCGGGATGACGTACACGGCGGCGGCGAGGCCCTCGATGGCGGGCCCGTCAGCGTCCCGGACGTCTGTCCCGCCCGCGGTCAGCGGCGCCATGGGCGGCCCGTCCGGGGTCACCGGGTGCTCCCGGGTGCCGGGCTGCTGCATCGGCATGGTCGCTCCTTTCGCCGCTGTCTTCTACCTGTGCGCGGCCTTCTCAAACGCATGACCGTTTTCGTCCCGGCCACGCGGGTAGCGGCAGCGACACGGGCTAACCGGGACGGCCCGAGCGAACACGGGAGGTGACCGCGATGAGGCCAGGGGCCCGCACGCCGCCGCGCGATCAGGATCCGCGCGACGAGTCCCAGGCGCAGCGCGACGATCGCAACCTGGCCGAATTGCTCCAGGAACTGCGGGTGGCGGGGCTGGGCGTCCAGGTCCTGTTCGGGTTCCTGCTCTCGCTGCCGTTCACGGTCAGGTTCGTCCGGCTCAGCTCCGCTCAGCGTGACCTCTACCTGGCCAGCCTGGTGCTGTCGGCCGTGGCCACGGCGCTGCTGCTGGGCCCCGTTGCCTACCACCGCGTGGTCTTCCGGCGGCGGCAGAAGGAGTCGCTGGTCCGGGCGGCCAGCGTGATGGCGATCCTGGGGCTGGCCACCGTCGGCCTGGCCGTCTCGGCCGCGGTCCTGCTGGTGTCCAGCTACGTGGCCACGGGCCTGCCGGCCTGGCTCATCGCCGGGTTCGTCCTGGTCTTGTTCGGCGGGCTCTGGTTCGCGTTCCCGCTCGCCCGCCGCCGCCAGGAGTGATAACCGGCCCGGTATGGCCCCGGAGCCGCTAAAGGCTCCAGAGCGCCTCGGTGGGGGACAGGCGGGCGGCTCGGATGGCCGGCAGCAGCCCGGCGAGGGCGCCGATGACGAGCGCCGCGCCCAGGCCGCCGGCCCAGGCCTCGGGGGGGATCACCGTGGCCCAGCCCTTGTCATGGGCGTAGAGGGCCGTGGCGGCGGCGCCGGCGAGGACGCCGGCCACGCCGCCGAGCAGGGCCAGCGCGATCGCCTCGGTCAGGAACTGGATCCGGATGTGGCCGCGGGTGGCCCCCAGAGCCCGGCGCAGCCCGATCTCGGACCGCCGTTCGAGCACGGCGATGACCATGATGTTGGCCACGCCGATCGCGCCGACCAGCAGGGCGACCGCGCCCAGGCCGAGGAACAGGGTGTTGAACGCGCTCTTGGCGTCGGCCTGCGCGACCAGCGCGGACGACGGCTGGGACACGTTAGTCCCGCTGGGATCCTCCGGGTTCGCCTGCGCGGCGAGCAGGTTGTCCACGGCGTTGACCCGGCTGTCGGTCGCCTTCACGTAAACGGTGGACGGATGGCCGTCGAAGCCCAGGTACTGCTCCGCGAACGGGAACCCGACCAGCACGGACGAGTCGATGTCCGGGGCCAGCACGGCCGGGTTCAGGATGCCGGCCACATACAGCCACATGCCGCCGCTCCCGTTGACCCCGGTGATCCAGATCCGCTCCCCGGGGAACACCCGGTCGATGCCCAGCAGCTGGGCGGCGGCCGCGCCGAGCACGCAGACCGGCTCGCGGGAGGTGGCGGCGTTGAGGTACACCCCCTGCGCCACGCTGGTCTCGGCGGCGGAGGGCAGGCTCAGGGTGGAGGCGTCCACGGTCAGCGCGTTGGTGTTCACCGCCGGGATCAGCGGGGAGCGGTAGGCGTTGATGTCGGTGGCCCCGGTGGCCTGCACCTCGTAGACGCCGGGCAGCCGGGAGATCATCGCCGGGGCCTCCAGCGGCAGTTCCTCGTTACCGCCGCTGAAGCTCTGCCCGCTCTGCACCGTGAGCAGGTTGGTGCCGAGCGCGGCGATCTCCGCGTTCAGCCCGGCCGCCGACGACGACGACAGCCCCAGCACCGCGACGATCGCCGCAACCCCGATCGCGATGCCCAGCGCGGACAGCGCGGCCCGCAGCTTCCTGGTGCGCAGGCCCACGCCGGCCAGCCGGGCCAGGTCGGCGACCCGCAGCCGGGCCGCCCCCGGGCCCGGCTGCGCCGGCCCGGCCGCGCGCGCCGGAGATCTCGTTACGGTCACCGGTCGCCTCCTTCGGGCGGGCAGGGCCAGCCGGCCAGCCGCTCCCCGGCCTCGTCCGGCCCGGCCGCGGGCCGGGCCGCGCCGGCGCCGGGCGCGGTGTCGGAAATGATCCGCCCGTCCAGCATCTGCACCTGGCGGCGCATCCGCGCGGCGACCTGCTGGTCGTGCGTGACCACCACGATCGTGGTCCCGGCCGCGGCGTTGAGCCGGCCGAGCAGGTCCAGGATGGCTGCGCCCGTGGTCTGGTCCAGGTTGCCGGTGGGCTCGTCGGCCAGCACGATCGCCGGTTGCCCGACGACCGCCCGGGCGATCGCCACCCGCTGCCGCTCGCCACCGGACAGCTGGGTAGGCCGGGCGCGCAGCTTGTGGCCCAGCCCGACCAGGTCCAGCGCAATCGCGGCCAGCTCACGGCGCTGCCCCAGGCTCACCCCGGCGTACAGCAGCCCGTCGGCCACGTTGTCCAGCACCGGCTGGTGCTCGGCCAGGAAGAACTGCTGGAACACGAACCCGATGCTGGCCGCCCGGAGCCCGGCCAGCTGCCGGTCGGACAGCGCTGCCACGTCCAGGCCGGCCACCCGCACGGTCCCGGTGGTCGGCCGGTCCAGCGTGCCGGCCAGGTGCAGCAGCGTGGTCTTGCCCGACCCCGACGGCCCGAGCACGGCCACCAGTTCCCCGGCCGCAACGGCCAGGTTCACTCCGCGCAGAGCCGGCACCGGCGGCCGGCCCGGGTAGATCTTGCTGACCGCCTCGAGATCCAGCACCAGTTCCGGCCCGGCCGGCCCTGGGCGCGGCGCGGGCAGGGCCGTCGCGACATGGCCGCTCATATTCCGGGCACCACGACGTGCTGGCCGGCGGACAGGCCGCTGCCGGTCACCTGCACCAGCCCGGCCGCGTCGTCGAACAGGCCCGGGGTCACGCTCACCAGGTGATGGCCGCCCGGGCCGGTCACCTCCACCGCATACCCCCCGCCCGGCTGAGCCAGCAGCGCGTCCACCGGGACCACCAGCACATTGCTCACGCTGCCGGTGGTGATCGTGACCTCGACCGGGGCCTGGTTCAGGCTGCCGGCCGCCTTCAGGTCGGTCAGCGCCACCACCACCGTGATCGTCGCCGTGCCCGAGCCGCTGCCGGAGCCGTTGCCGTTGCCGTTACCGGATGACGGCGAGTTACTCGACGAGGAAGACGCGGAGGCCGCGGTGCTGACCTGGGAGATCACGCCCGGTGTCACCGACCCGTCCGGCAGGGTGATCGAGACCTTGTCGCCCACCGCCACCTCGGTCTGCTGCGAGGCGTCCAGGCTCATCGTCACCACCGGCGTCAGCGAGCTGCCGGTCAGCACCACCGCTCCGGCCGCCGCGGACGCGCCCGGCACGACACCTGTGCCCAGGCCGGTCACCTGGACCGGGCCCGGCAGGAACACCGCCTGGCCCAGCGGCAGCGACCCGGTGACCGTCAGCCCCAGGTGCGACTGCAGTTGCTCCAGCGCGTAGGCCGTCTCGCCGCTGAAGTAATCCCAGCCCGAGCGGGGCCCGAGCGCCGCGGCGGTCGCGTAGCCCAGCTTCACCAGGTCGGTGTTCAGCTCCAGGACATCCCCGCCGGTCAGGCCCTCCGACAGGTCGCGGTAGGCCGGGACGCTCCCGTACAGCAGGACCACCGGGGTCTCGCTGACCTGATAGAGCACCTGGCCCTGGCGGATGGTCTGCCCGACCGCTGGCAGCCAGGTGAACGTGCCCGGTCCCGAGCCCGACGAGGAGCCACCGGGACCGCCCGCGCCCGACGCCGACGACCCCGGGACGATCACCGTGTAGGAGCCGGCGTCCCCGAGGGTCCCGTTCTCCTGGGTCTGCGAGGTCAGCGAGGTCCGCTTCACTACCGCGGTCCCCGTGCTGTACCCGTTGCTGCCGGCGGCGGGCTTGGCGGTGCGGAACGCGCCCGCCGCGTCCGCCCCGGCCAGCCCGGCCGCCACCAGCACGACCACGGCGAGCGCCGCGATCCAGCCCCGGCGCCGGCGCCGGGGGGCGCCGAGCGCCAGCCCGGTGTCCCAGGACTCCCCGGCCGCGGGCTGGCCGGCCCGCGCCGCCTCGGCCGGCTCGGTGGTGCCGGGCGGCGCCTCCGCCGCGCGATCCCCGGACGCTTGTTCCGGCACGAGCCCTTCGACGGGCCCGGCCGGGCCGCCCGGCCGGGCCGCCTGCTCCCGAGCATCTGTACCGCTCATGAATGTCTGCCACCCTTCAGGCCCGTCACCGCCGCGGCGGCGGGGGCGCCTCCCGCGGGCCGCCGCCGTGGCCGGCCGCCGTCGGCGCTGTCGTTCATCTGAGGTTTGTTGCCTGCGCGAGGTTTGTTGCATGCGCACGCCGGCTCTCTGGCGTGCACCATCATCGGCGGCGGAGCTGCGGCCGCCGCGGGAGTCGCGTGTGAGTTCCGCGAGAAGGCCCGCGGCGTCTTGCCCGCGCGCGGGCCCGCGTTCGCGCTCATCCCCATCCCTCCTCCGCCCTCCCGGCCAGGCTGCCGGGCGGGCGCCGCTCGCGTCGTCACACCCCGGAGCCAGACTCGCGGTCATACCACCGGGGCAGCGCGAGCCGGTGGCATACCCGGGTATGACGGGCCGCCGCCAGACGACTCCGCGGCCGCG
>Ga0335078_10010262_pt1 | contig 13875 bp, 14 predicted proteins | sample Lox_Sample_32_FD_206711 | JGI IMG/M metagenome (GOLD analysis project Ga0335078, IMG submission 206711) | Soil microbial communities from Loxahatchee National Wildlife Refuge, Florida, United States - Lox_Sample_3.2 | ecosystem: Environmental > Terrestrial > Soil > Wetlands | place: USA...
CCATACTCCAGGACCGGGAGGGAAACATCTGGGTGGCGACGCGGGATGGACTGGACCAGTTCCGCGAGACGGCACTAGTCCCGGTTACCCTGCCGACATCGATGGTTCAAATCGGAATCGCGCCTACTGATGGTGGAGATATCTGGGTTGCTGGCAGTGAGAATTATGTTGCACGAATTCATGGTGACGGAAAGAATGTCTCACTTGTTCCAGCGGACGTCTTCAAACCCTATCGTGATCCTGCCGGCGTTACTTGGTTTGTAGGAAATTCACTGGAACAATGGAAGGACGGCCAGTTGCGAGTAGTGGCGCCATCTCCAGACGGTCACTTTAGCAACGTGGGCTATTGGCAGATCGCCGCTGACAGATCTGGAAAATTCTGGGCCTTTTTCGACGGCCAAGGCTTCTTCTCTTTAGACCACGGCCGATGGAGGGCCTGGGCAACTCCGCCGAAGGCCGTGAACCAGCACGTGGCGAACATGTTTTCCGACAGCACGGGTCTCATCTGGGTATCGACCTACGAGGGCGACATCCTCACGATGGACCAGGGAAAAGTCGTGGACTATCCCCTCAGCCCGGCCAGCCCCCTGCGCTATGTTACGGCCTTCGCCGAGCGTGCTCAGCACGAGATATGGGCTGGCGGGGAAGGAGGCCTGGTTCTGATCGACAAGGGCCACTTTCGCGCTATCAGACCGGCTCTGGATACTTTCGATGTTATGGGAATTGTCGATGCAGGGAGCGACGGGCTTTGGCTTAGCACGGCCGAGGGCGTTATCCATATCTCCAGAGAAGAGGCAGACCGGGCTCTGCAGAATCCTTCTTATCGCTTTCAGTTTGAGCGATTCGATTCCTCCGATGGCCTTCCGGGGCAGACTCAACAGACCTATAGCCATACAAATCCATATCCAACGGCAATACAGGGCACGGACGGGCGGATATGGTTCACTGCGACAAGAGGCGTTGCCTGGGTCGACCCGAAGAACATTCCGAGAAATGCCATACCTCCGCCTGTCTCCATTATCTCTGTATCCGCGGATGGTTCGCGTCATCCAGGACTGGCCAGTCTGCGTCTCCCCGCGCACACCGCGAACGTTCAAATCGACTACAGTGCACTGAGCTTATCGGTTCCAGAGCGAGTTCGTTTTCGCTACAAACTGGATGGAATCGATAAGGGATGGCAAGACGTCGGTACGCGCCGCGAGGCTTACTACAACAACCTGGGGCCCGGGTCGTATCAATTTCGCGTGATTGCCTGCAACAACGACGGCGTGTGGAACGAGACAGGCGCATCCTTCGATTTCGCCATCGCTCCGGCATATTTTCAGACCCGTTGGTTCCAGGCTTCGTGCGCGGCCGCGTTTCTGGTATTGCTGTGGGCCCTATATCAGTTCCGGCTTCATCAGATCGCCAGGGAATACAATGTGCGTCTGGAGGAACGTGTCGGTGAGCGAACCCGTCTCGCCCGCGATTTGCATGACACACTGTTACAGGGTTTTCAAGGGTTGATGCTCCGGCTTCAAGTATTAGATGATTTGCTTCCGCAGGGAGAAGCCAAGGAGGAACTCGAACAAACCCTCGACCGCGCGGACCAGGTGGTTGCCGAAGGGCGCAAAGCCGTTCACGATTTGCGCTTGTCTACAGTGGTCACAAACGACCTGGAGCGGGCGGTGAAAGCCATGGGTGATGAACTGTCCAGGGAAAACTCGGCGAAGTTCGGTTTCTTAGTGGAAGGCCAGGCGCAGGAACTGCACTCGTTCGAGACGAGGTCTATCGCATTACTCGCGAGGCGCTTCGAAATGCCTTCAGCCACGCCAGGGCCCATCATATTGAAGCGGAGATGATCTACGCCGAACGCCTATTCCGGTTGCGAATTCGCGATGACGGAGAGGGCATTGCACCTGCAATTCTGGAAGACGGCCGTCCCGGCCACTACGGCCTGCCTGGAATGCGTGAACGCGCCGCGGAGATCGGCGCGAAGTTGGATATCTGGAGCGGAGTCGGAACCGGGACGGAGATCGATTTGAGCGTTCCCGGCTCCATTGCTTATGGTAAACGGCCCGGTCGTTCCCGTCTGCGATTATTCCGGGAAAAGGCAGAATAGAGTTGTGATTCGAGTTCTCTCAGTCGATGACCATCCCGTCGTCCGCGAAGGCATCGCTGCGCTGATCGGGAGGCAATCGGATATGGAATTGATCGCGGAAGCCGCCAACGGGCGCGAGGCGGTGGAACAATTCCGAATGCACCTTCCAGATGTTACGCTGATGGACTTGCAAATGCCGGAGATGAGCGGCATCGATGCGTTAAGTGCGATTCGCGGCGAGTTTCCGGATGCGCGAATCATCGTACTCACAAGCTATGCCGGTGATGTCCAGGTTTCTCGGGCTCTCAGAGGTGGCGCGCGCGCCTACTTACTGAAGGACATGTTGCGAAAGGAACTGCTGGAGACGATTCGTGCTGTCCATGCCGGCCAGAAGCGCCTGTCATCTGAGGCTGCCACTGAGATTGCGGAGCATGCCACCGATGACGCCCTGACCCCACGGGAATCTGACGTACTGCGTCTGATCGCCGCTGGGAATTCGAATAAGGAGATCGCCGCGCAGTTAGGGCTGACGGAACAAACCGTCAAGAGTCACGTCAAGAATATTCTCGACAAACTTGGCGCGAACGACCGAACTCATGCGGTCACAATCGCATTGAAGCGCGGGATCATGGACTTATAGGCGGAGTATATCCCTCGAAAGAGGGATGGCTAGGACCGCTTTGTAGGGTGTCGAACGTTGGCGTCAATTCCATACCATCAGGTTGGGATTTACTCTGCAACGTCTATTTTCGACCTTTCCTAATGGCTGGCCCGGTTTCGGCCTCTTGCTGCTGCGGCTTGGCCTAGGTATCGCTCTAATCTATCTCGGCATCGGCCGCTTCTTGGGCGCGTTCGGACACCCGATCGCAGTGGCTTGCTACTTGATCGCTTCTGCAGGGGGTGTCCTTCTGATCGCCGGCTTGTGGACGCCCGTCATGGGAACGCTCATCACGATCGATGAGTTGTGGATTGCGTTCTCGCTCTATTCTTCACAGCCGGACAGCCGCTTGATTCACATCTTCCTGGCGGTGCTAACCGCTGGTGTGGCGATGCTCGGCCCTGGCGCATGGTCCATCGACGCTCGCCTTTTCGGAAGAAAGCGCTTCAAAATGGGGGATCGCAGTCGGGATGGGAAGCCATCCCTCTAGAGAGGGATCGGACTCGCAACCACCGAGGGAACCGATCCGCATCGATCTGGGGGCGATGCCAGGCGGGACTATCACCCATAATCAAGCACGGAAGAATGTGATCCGGCAAGATGTTCGGAAGTGATTTTTATCCAGTCCACGTCCGACGGGATTGTACAGAGTTGCAGCAGAAGGAGCAGGCAACCTTCCGCTATTGGTCCAAACAAGGAGAAGACGATGGCTATCTTAGATTTGATCGGGGCCAGTCCGAAGTTCCGGGCAGTGCTGACAGAAGTAGAGCGAGTCGCACCAGTGGACTGCTCTGTGTTGATCCAGGGCGAAACGGGCACCGGAAAAGAAGTGATTGCGAGAGCCATTCATGAGGCCAGTCCTCGCCGTAACCATCGTTTTGTGGCCCTCAACTGCGCGGCGATTCCGGCCGCACTGCTGGAGAGCGAACTGTTCGGCCACGAAAGAGGTGCTTTCACGGGCGCGTGCACGCAGACCAAGGGGCGCTTTCAGATGGCGGACGGCGGCACGCTGTTTCTGGACGAAATTGGCGACATGCCGCTGGAACTTCAGCCCAAGCTGTTGCGCGCTTTGCAAGAACAGGAGTTCGAGCGCTTGGGCAGCACCCAGACCGTCCGGGTCAACGTGCGGGTAGTGGCAGCGACAAACCAGGATCTGGAGCAGCTCGTGAACAAGAAGTTGTTTCGGGCAGACCTCTTCTACCGGTTGAACGTAATTCCAATCTGCCTGCCTCCGCTGCGGGAGCGCGTTCCGGACATCCCGGAGCTGACGGAGTTTTTCGTAGCAAAATTCGCCGCCCGTCTCAATAAGACTATCGACTTGATTCCCGATGAAGTATTGGCGGTCCTCCAGGCACACGACTGGCCAGGGAATATTCGTGAACTACAGAATTTCCTCGAGCGCGCGGTGCTCTTTTCACCCGGGTCGGTGTTGCGTCTGCCGCTGGACTTGAAGCAGACGGTGAAGCAGACTTCGGAGAGCGCTTCACGCACTCTGGCTGACGCTGATCGGGAGCACATCCTGGAAACATTGGAGCAAGCCAACTGGCTGATCGGGGGGCAGGATGGAGCGGCGAATCGGCTTGGATTGCCGCGAACTACGCTGATTTACAAGATGCGAAAGCTTGGAATTGAAGTACGCCGGCGGCAGAGGGTTCGCCCCGTTCGGCGGTTGGCGGATGAAAGGTGCCTTGCCTCCGCGAACTGTTGAAGAGCCTCCGGGAGTGGCCCAAACGGGAGGAATCAGGCCACGACGGCAAGAAGACAGAGAACGTCACCACCCAAAGGATGGGCTACGATCGCAAGAGTGATAGCCTGCTCAGCCAGCCGGTGAAGTAGCCAGCCGCTAGCGAGTGGCGGACGGGTATAGGCAGCAGAAGTTTGCCCTCGCTGAAGCGGACGGCGTCGCAATTCGAGATGTCGGAGCCTGCTCACGAAGCCCCGGCTCACGCAGTTCGCTTTGCGGTGCGAATTGTAGTGTGGCCTGATATGGCATCTGCGCGAAAGCAATCGAGACACGGTCGCGAGGCTGATACTCGCGGAAAAAGACTGACGCCTTGGGAGTCGGCGGTCAAGTTATGCGACAGGCCTTGTTATTCTTGTGGATGCTGGCTCCGCTGGCGGCACAGACCTCCAACGGCACGATTCGTGCGCGAGTCACCGATGCGTCAGGAGCGATCATACCGGCCGCAACGGTCGAGTTGACGAGCACGGAGCGTGGGGCCGTCTCAACCTCGACAAGCAAACTGCGCTGTAGGAGGCGAGATATGTCATTCCAGGCGTTCGTAACTGCCGTCACAGTCGCCAAACGCCCACACGTTTGCCGTACCCGTCACCCGCATGTCAGGCTCAGTGTAGAAGTACCATCCGGGGCTCAAATCGTGCGATCACCTCATTGCCCAAGCTGAAGCCGTCGCCTACGGTCCTAAGCGTATGAGCATGGGCTGCTATGCCGGGGACTTCGTCGAGGTTGACGGCCGAGCCGCAAGCGAGAACCAACTGAGCGTAGGAAAGTGTTGCCCTCGCGCCGTCCGGGCGTTTGTATTCGACCTCATTCTTCTGCAGATCGACACCCGTTACCGTGGCCGTAAACCAAGTCGCCCCGCGCGCGATCTGTTCGCAACGTCCCCTGTTACTTGTTAGACACGTGGGCAATTGGTTGCTCATGATCATTTTCGACGGTCACCGAAAAGCACAATCGCCACACCGTTCCACTTATCGCGCCCGGCGCAGTGCGGCGGCTTGCCCCGCAGAGGCACGATTCCGACGTCGCTGTGTAAGAGGTGAAAATGCGCCTCAAGATATTCGCGAACCAGATCCGCGCGCCTTCGCGAGGTTACAAATTGCTCGTCCGGCGCTCCCGTACTGGAGTAACCTTCGACGATGACCAGGTGATCCGGCAGTGAATCCACGACCGGTGCAACCGCCCTGTCGATCGCCTGGCGCCCGCTGTCCACCAGCTGGATTCCGCCATCGCCGCCGGAAGCAAACAGGTTCGCCGCATCCAGCCAGGCCCGTGATCCGCAAGCATTCTGCCCCTGACACGCCTTGAGGTAGACGGACGGCGACAACTGCTCCAAGTTATAAAAGCCGCGCTTTTTGAAAAAGCCACGGAAGAAGAACTCGTGCTTGAGCGCTTCCGTGTCTTCCGCAAGATTGGCGGTCCCACGATTCAGGTTTGAGAGCGTTTCGCGTATATTGCTGGCTCCGTCCTCACCCATGTGATCCGGCCCCAACGCGCCCTTAATCGCTTGATTGAGTTGTTCCGAAATCGCCTGCACGTTCTCAAGAATTGCTTGCGCTTTCGACGTAAGGTCCCGGGACTGCACATCTCCGAGAAGCCGATCGGCTCGCGCTGAAGCATCGCTCAGATTTTGGGTCGCTTGCCGGACATTGAATAGAGTCGCCTGCAACTGCTCCCTCGCGGTTTCATCTTTCAAGAGCAAGCCTGCCGGGCCTTTACCCGCATTCAAATCCGAGACAATTCCGTTGATGGTGTCCGTGATCTGGCTGGCATAGCTGGCCATCTTTCTGATGTCCGGCTGCACTACTGTAACCAAGCCGTCCACGTGATTCACGGTCTTGGTAACAGAGCTAAGCGCGATGTCGAGCCGGCCATGAAGATCGGTAACACTGCCCTGTAGGTTATTCAATAGCGCGGAGCTTTTGTCCAGCAACGCGGAGCCTTTCTCCAGCGCAGCTCCTAGATCGAAGGGTTCCTTGCTGGGAAGCGTGGCTCCGTCCGGGGCCTCCGCGGCCGTGGTGGTACCCTCCCGAATGAACACGTACTTGTCGCCAACGATGCCCTCGGTCCGAATAGAGACCAACGAATCGGTGCGGACCATTCCGCGTGTATTCGCTTTCACCTGAAGCTTCAGCCGGAACTTCGACGCAGGGCTGGCAGGTATTTCGATGCCTTTCACCTCGCCTGCCTCGATGCCGGCAACTCGCACCTGCGCGCCCCGCGGCAATCCGCTGATGTCCGAGAAGTCCGCGAAGAAGTCCACATGTTTGCCGAAAAGGTCTTGGCGGCTTCCGATTAGAAACAGGATTGCGGCGAAGAGTGCAATACCCACCGTCAGGAACAGTCCAATGGCCCAGGCATGAATGCGCATATTATTCTGCCTCGGAGACCAGTGCTCTTACCAAAGCGCTCTGGTTCTCTGCTAATTCGTCCATGCTCCCGACCGCAATGAGATTTCCATTGTCTAAGACCCCAACCCGGTCGCCGATGCGGTGTGCTTCCCGGGTGTCATGCGTGACAATCACCATGGTCGTGTTGTCTCTTTTTCGGACGCGCAGTAAGAGGTCGTCGATCTCCCCAGCCGTCACGCGATCCAGTCCGCTGACGGGTTCGTCAACAAGCAGGATACTGGGGCTGAGCATAAGGGCTCGAGCCAGTCCCGCACGTTTGCGCATGCCCCCTGAGAGTTCCGCCGGCATTTTACGGCCTTCTTTTCCCAACCCCACATCATCCAGGTTGTTTTGAACGATGCTTTCAATCTCTTCATCCGGTTTTTGTCCCCATAAACGCTTCAAAGGCACCGCGAGATTGTCATGGAGCGAGAACGAATCGAAAAGCGCCCCGCTCTGAAAGAGAAAACCTACGCGGCCTCTCATCTTCGACAGTCCGTCTTCGTCCATCCCGACGATGTTGTCGTCTTCGACATAGATTGCACCGGCATCTGGTTGTATTAAGCCGATAGCGAGTTTTAAGGTCACACTCTTTCCCATTCCGCTCCGCCCCAGCAGACAGAAAGCTTCTCCTGGCTCGACCTCGAACGAAACGTTATTGAGAACCGCCCGGCCGCCGAATGAGCGGGATACTTCGCGGAACGCAATCGCGGGAGGATTGCCGCCGTTCATATAGCCGTCTCCGGGAACAGGAAGAAAATGGTCTTTACCAGAATAACGTCGATGAGAATAATCGCTAGCGACGAGATGACTACACTGTTCGTCGCAGCCCGCCCTACGCCTTCAGCGCCCTCATCGGTCGTGTAGCCGAGATAAGAAGAGATCAGACCGATAACGGCTCCGAAAATGGCCGTCTTCAAGGTTGGGGGAACAAAGGCCGCCCAACTCACGTCGTGAAAAGCGCGCGAAATATAGAGTTGGACAGATAGATCGGAGGTCGCGCGCTCCGCCAGATAGCCTCCGGCCAGCCCCATCACGTCCATAAAGACCGTGAGTATGGGAAGCGCGATCGAGCACGCAATAATGCGCGGAATCACCAACATCTTGAATGAATCGATGGAGAGCACCTCGATCGCATCGATTTGTTCAGTCGCACGCATATTTGCTAACTCCGCGCCAATGCCTGCCCCCACTCGCCCCGCCATCAGCAATCCGGCCAGGAGCGGCCCAATCTCGTTGAAGAACGCCAGCGACTGGACTTCAGGCATTTTTGCTTCAGCTCCAAATTGGACCAGAGTGGTTCGCGTGTGAAGGGCCAGAACCAGCCCTAGAGCGAAGCCAGAAGACAGCACCAGTGGCAACGATTTCCATCCAGCCGCTTCGATTTGCCGCAGGATCATCTCAAATTCGAACGGTGGGACCAGCACCCGCCGCACCGCGCGGAGCGCAAACAGGCCGATGTTACCCATGAACTCCAGATATCTGCGCATAGACTCCTCGATCGCTCTCATTGAGATCAGTTTTCGGAGGCATCTCCTGCCTCCGAATCCCATGCCTGCGCGAAAGGTTCTCCCGTTAATGGCTGGAAGCTTGCGCGATGGTCGTGACGAATGTCTGCGCACTGGAAGGCGCTGCCGCCCCCGCGATGATCTCGCCGTTGCTCAGCGTCTTCCCATAAAGGGCTTTGTTGCCGGAGTCGTCGGGTTTCAGGGTCGCGCCATCGAGATCGAAGCCCGCGAAAGCTCCCTTGGTCTGGCCGTAAAGAAGAATCTTCGAATTGGGATCGCCATGTGCGGACGCGCCATTTCCCCAGGCAGCCGAAGCGTCCGACCCAATCGCGAAACGATCAGAGAGCAGCCTGGAACGCAGGTCTTTGTCCATCGACAGAATGACGATGTTCATCTCTTCACCGCCGAGCTGTACACCCAAGCTGCCGCTGTCCAACGCAATCGCGCCTGGTGCCGACCAGTGGCCACCATTCCGGCACGAAACGAATCCCCGTCCGTGGCCTACTCCAACAACCACGGCTCCTTTTTTGAATCCTGGAACGACCGCGACGCAATCGGCGCTGCCGAGTTTCCCAGCCGGAATGATGCCGGATTGCGTCATCTTGCTGAGAACCGCCGTGGCTTTCCCGAGTCGTGCGGTCGTGTTATCCGCGCCTGCCGCAGTAGCAACGGCGGCGATTGTCACTAAGAGAAGGTTTTGTGTTTTTCGCATGAGTCTTGCCCTTTCGTGCCGGATAAAATGCACACAGCATTCCAAGTGGCAGCATCCAGGGAAGTCAATACACGGGAAGCTTTTTCAGCCACAACCCACTTACTGCCTGCGATGGAACGCTAGGACGATGACCAGTTGCCGACGCGTACTGCGGTCACCTGACATCACGTCAAAACCGTTCTTTGCCGGCTCTGGGACATATATCGCGGACATAGGAGAGGTGAGCGATCCCTGATGCTGTGGCGCACGTAGTGGAAGCACCGATGACACGAGTACTGCCGACGCGGTCATACACCAAACCGGTCAGTAGCAACATCCGCAATGATCCGCAAAGGGGGCTACGTCCTTAGAAACCGATCACCTTGCCCTTACGGCTCCAGAGCGGCTCGATGGATGCGGTGTAACACGCCCGGCCAACACAGTCCGAAGTTTCACCCGCAGTAGATTGCGGGCTCGAAACAAGCGCGTTTTCGTTGCCGCCACGGTGAGGCCGAGCGCTACGGCTACATCTGGAATCGGCTGCTCTGAAAGCGCGCAACGAGTAAAAACCTCACCTAAACGCTTCGGAAGTCGGGCGGCGGCATCTACCACCGCCCTGCCAATTTCCCTGCGTGCTGCGAGGTCTTCCGGACTTGGAAAATTTCCCGGAATTTCGTGCACTTGGCCATCCTGGTCCGGCTGATCCAGGCTTGATATCGTCCGGTGGCTAGCTGGCTTCCGAAGGATCATCAGACAATGGTTCAAGACGATTCGTGTAAGCCAGGTTTTGAAACTCGCCTCTCCGCGGAAGGACTTGAAGTTCTGGAATGCAGATAGGTACGCCGACTGGACCGCATCTCGACAGTCCTCCGTCGGCAGCATTCGGCGCGCTGTCGCAATCGAGGAGCGATGGTGGCGCCGAAACAGCTCGGCCATCGCCTCGAGATCTCCATTTCGCGACTCAGCTATCAGTTCAGACTCCGATTTTTCTGTAACACAGCTCATGGCACGCTCCGCTCAGAACCCATTACGGCACGCTTGCTTCCAGTCCGAGAACCTCGGCAATGCGTTGGAAATCATTGACTTGCATCCTTCGCGTCCAATAGCCCAGCATCTACTTTCGGTGACTCGTGCCTGATTATCGACAGTTGCGGTCCGGCGCCAGATGACAAAATCCCTCCGCCGCTGCCCCCAGCCCCGTTCCCGACGCGAGCATCGCGATCGAAGCGCGCCTCTGATCCGTTCCAAGTGCGCGCGGTGATCCGATGATGGGCGATGATTCGCGCGCCGATGAGATGGCAGCGCAACATCGACACCGTACGGAACCTGGGTCGTTAGTCCGTGATGCGCGAGCGTCGAAACAAGGCAGACCGCGGCGCGCGGAATTCGAATCGCGATTGGAATCAGATCAGGGCTAGAAAGGGGCGTCGGCGAGGAGAGGCGGTAAAGCCCCTGGCTGACCTGTTCGATTTCGCCAGCATCTCGAGGAACGTAGAGCGTACGTGGATGAATGCCGTGCCGAATCGCCTTGCTTGCGCGGAGCATTCCCCGTGGTCGGTGAACACTTGGCGGGCTTTTGCTAGTGCGTTATTGGTCGCCAGCATGGATAGACTCCGCGGATAGCTTACACACGAAAATATTGCTGGGCTTTCGATTGCGAAGTGGATAGTATCCCGAATACCCTGCCAGCAGTGTGGCTCACAAGCCGGCCGACCAATTGCCCGACGCGCAACCGTATGAAGGAGAAAGTATTGTAAGATGAGGCGGCTGTCAACCTGTAGCGCAAGGAAGGAGATCATGCGATTGGCCCGAATAGGAATTTTTATGCTGCTAGCGGCAGCTGGGGTGGTGATCGGGTTGCTCCAAACGGAAGCGACCGCGCAGGAGCCGGTGGACGCGGCAATGATCGCTCGAATCCGGGCCGAAGGGCTGGACCACTCCGCGGCGTCGGATCTGTTTTACACGCTGACGGACGTGCTGGGGCCGAGGCTTTCAGGATCTCCCGCGTACGACAAGGCCGCCCGTTGGGCCTTGGACCGCTTCCGGCAGTGGGGACTGGCGAACCCGCACCTCGAGCCTTTCAAGTTCGGCCCCGCCTGGACCCTAGAGAAGTTCACACTAGAGATGACGGCGCCGCGCTACATGCCACTCGAAGGGTACGCTGCGGCTTGGTCGCCATCGACCACTGGCGTCTTGACGGGAACGCCCGTCTATGTCGGTGATAGCACCATCGAGGAGATCGACGCGCTCGGCAGCCGTCTCCGCGGCGCCATCGTCCTGACGGCGCGTCCCCAGACGGAGTTCCTTCGCAAGGACCGGCCGGAGCCGTCCGAGGGTGCGGGACCAGTTCAGACCGGGAACCCTCCCTTTCCGGGCCCATCCAGCAGAACGCCGCAGCGCGAGATACTCGCACGTCTTCAGAGGTACGGGGCGGGAGTGGCGCTCGCGCCGTCGGCGACACAGCACGGGACCGTGCGCGTCCAGGGCAACCGGGAGACTTCCCCGGACGCCGTGCCCACACTGGTGCTCGCGGCCGAACAGTATAACATGCTCGTCCGCCTGGCGAAGGCCGGACAGCCGCTGAAGCTCCGCGTCGAAGTTGGCGCCCGCTTCACCCAGGACCGCCTGGACAGTGACAACGTCCTGGCCGAGATCCCGGGCACGGATCCTGTGCTCAAAGACGAGGTCGTTCTGGTGGGCGCTCACCTGGACTCCTGGCACACGGCCACCGGTGCGACGGATAACGCAGATGCAGTCTCCGCCGCGATGGAGGCAATGCGCATTCTGGCCGCGCTCCACGCCTCGCCGCGACGGACCATCCGGGTCGCCCTTTGGGGAGGCGAGGAGCAAGGCATGGTCGGATCCCGGGCTTGGGTGGCGCAGCATCTTGGGGACCAAGCCGCGCGCGACCGCATAGCTGTCTACTTGAACGACGATCCGGGAACCGGGAAGACTTACGGCTTCTACATGGAGAACAACGCGGCGGCGAAGCAGATCTTCGACGCTTGGCTCGCGCCGCTGACTGACCTGGGCATGCGGAGGAACGTGATCGAGGGGATCGGAAGCACGGACCACGTGCCGTTCGTCCAGGCGGGCGTACCCGCCTTCACAACGATCAAGGACTTCGAGAACTACGACGTGCGGACACGGCACACGAACGCCGACTTCGCAGACGCCGTCAAGATCGAGGATGTGCGGCAGTCGGCGGTGGTGTTGGCCGTCTTCGCGTGGCAGGCGGCGATGCGCGACCAGCGAATCCCCCGCACGCACTAATTCTAGGGAGCAACCACGATTCCGGCCATGGTCACGTCGTTGTGGAGATCAATCGTGCGTTTGAGCTGCAGCGTAGCCGCGTCGTAGATTTCGATTTGAAATCCCGCGCCGTAGATGTACAGCTCCTTGCCGGTGCTCGACATGCTGAAGCTGAACCGCGGGCGGCATGGGAACTCGCGCGTCTGCGTACGCACGTGGCGCGTCAGATCGAGGGACCAGAACTCGCAGCGGCGCGTTCCATATTCGCCATTGCTAACCACGGTATAAGCCGTCTTGCGATCGGGCGTCACTTCCAGCCCCAGCATTCCATCGGGAGCGGGGCCGATTGGCGAAAATTCGTATTCGCGTGTGCTCAAGTTGAACCGCGCGATTCCGAACATCTTGCGGCGCACGGAAGGATCCACTGCGTTGAAGACTGATGTGTAGAAACCAGGCTCGTTGAGCGATTCCAGGGCGGACCCGACGCCCACTTCGACTACGCCGGGAAAATTGGGCTTAGCCAGAGGGATCCTGTCGACCACTTGGAACGTGGCTGTGTCCAGCACGACGACGTTATCGCGGAAATGGTAAAGGTATTTTCCGTCCGGCGAGACAAAAAATAACGGACGGAAGAAGCTATCCCCGGTATTGACGTTGGCTTCTTCATCTTCGGGGGCGATGTCGACGGTGCGAACGATTTTGTGCTGGGCGAGGTCGATGACCGCGTACTTTGGCTTGCCGATTTGGAAGCGGTCAATTTGTTTGTCGACCTCGGTGACGACGGTGTAAAGCAGCTTGTCCTCGGGGTCGGGAGCGACACCGCTGCTGAAGCGAAACTGCCGGTTACCGGAGTTCAGCACGAAATGGTTGACAACCTTGCGAGTGGCGATATCCACGACCGATATGCCGGCGCGGTCGCCGCTGGTGAGGTAGATTTTCTTGCGGTCATAGGACAATCGCATGCCCGTCGGCAGGCCGGCCTCCGTCGGAAACCTGTCGATGACCTGCTCGGAGGCCTCGTCGACTACCAGCACTCCGTCTGGATGCGCGCCCAGAAAGATGTTGCCGGCCTGTAAGGCGCCGCAAGCGAGGACGAGAATCGCAAGGTTCTTCATGGGTAGATCAGGTCCAGATTCCGCCAGTCCTTGGTGGCGGAGGCGCACTTGGCGGTCCAATCGGGTGCGTTGTTCAGATGATCTGGCACCTGTGCCGGCCAGTAGCAGCTGAACCAGCAGTCGTAGATATCGCGCTCCAACGGCGCGCACAAGCCGGCCGTACCACCTGCGGCGTCCACTTCCCAGCCGGGCGAAAAGACGAAGCTGCAGCCGGTGGGGACGTGCATTCCCGGCGTGGGCTTGTTTTCGCCTTGAAGGCCGAAAACATCTTCGGTCTTCGATGCCACGTATTGGTCGATGCGCTGCGCTTTCCTGTTAATCGCTCGCAGATGCTTCACGCGTCCCCCTCTCTTTCCGGTGCTGGCCCATTACTGATCGACCTCCCTATCCCAGATGACGAACAGGGGAGGCGCTACGACCAGGTACGATTTGCCGATGAG
>Ga0335078_10010263_pt1 | contig 13875 bp, 14 predicted proteins | sample Lox_Sample_32_FD_206711 | JGI IMG/M metagenome (GOLD analysis project Ga0335078, IMG submission 206711) | Soil microbial communities from Loxahatchee National Wildlife Refuge, Florida, United States - Lox_Sample_3.2 | ecosystem: Environmental > Terrestrial > Soil > Wetlands | place: USA...
AGGCTCCCGCGCCGGAATCGGTTCCGTACGACACGCTGATCGTGGCCGGCGGATCGGCGTACTCGTACTTCGGCCACGACGAATGGAGGGAGTTCGCGGCCGAGGTCAAGTCGCTGGAGAGCGCGCTTGAGGTACGAGGCCGGATTCTCAGCGCGTTCGAGGCCGCGGAGATGGAGCCCGATCCCGATCGGCGTGCCGCGTGGCTGACGTTCGCGATCGTCGGAGCCGGGCCCACCGGCGTGGAGATGGCCGGTCAGATCGGCGAGCTGGCGCGCGACACGCTCCGTCTGGACTTCGATGCGGTCGACCCGCGCAACGGCCGCATCCTTCTGATCGAGGCCCTCGACCGGGTACTGACCAGCTTCCCGCCGTCGTTGTCGCGGAAGGCGCAACGGTCGCTCGAGCGACTGGGAGTCACGCCGATGCTCGGCTCGACCGTCGTCGGGATCGATGCCGAGTCCGTGACCATCTCCGACGGCGCCGGCAACACCCAGCGCATCCCGACGCGCACCGTCATCTGGGCCGCCGGCGTGACCGCGTCGAAGCTCGGGGCGAGGCTGGGCGAGCTGACCGGGGCCGAGCTCGACCGTGCCGGGCGGATCGCGGTGCAAGCCGACCTCACTCTCCCGGGCCATCCCGAGGTGTTCGCGCTCGGCGACATGGTCCGGGTCCGTGGCGCCGACGGCTCGTTCGTCACCTACCCCGGCGTCGCGCCCGCGGCCATGCAGGAGGGGCGCTACGTCGCCAGGGTCGTGCGCGACCGGCTCGAGTCACGCGACACCCCGCCGTTCCGCTATCACGACAAGGGCAACCTGGCGACGATCGGGCGGGGCGCCGCCGTGGCCGATATCAAGCCGTTCAGGCTGAGCGGCCTGATCGCGTGGCTCACCTGGGTGGTCGTCCACCTCTGGTACCTGGTCGGATTCGAGAACCGCTTCCTCGTCTTCACCCGCTGGTGCTTCAGCTTCGTCACGCACGGCCGCGGCGCCCGCCTGATCACGGGCTCGTCCGCGGGAGTGACCGGCGACGACGTCTGAGCGCCGGCGAAGGCTGCCGCCGCACGCCCGGCACCGCGCGACGTGCCGGACCGCCTCGTAGCTCCAGTCCGCCTCGCATAGCGTGCACCGATAGACGATCGCCGGCGCGGGCGTGATCGGCAGCGTCGTCACGAGCCCGATTCTCGGCCGGAGCGCTTGGAAGCGCTAGACGGAAGAACCCGGAGAGGTCTACGGAATGTCCCGGCGCCCAGGGCGGGCCGCGATAGAACATGGATGAGCACCGAGAGGAGATGACCATGGCAAGCACCGTCACAGTCGGACACACCTACGCGCTGGTCGCGGACCTGCCGCTCCGGATCGACTCCTACTCGCTCGCCCCGCTGAGTGCCCAGATGGGACTGGATCGCGTCCGGCGCACCACGCTTGTCCGGCTCGCCGGCGCCGGCGAGGAAGGTGTCGGCGAGGACGCGACGCCGATCGAGGAGGATCAGCTCGCCTTCCAGGAAGCCGCCCCGACCCTCCCGGTGGCCGGCGACTGGACGGTCGACTCGTTCTCGATGCACCTGGCCACGCTCGACCTGTACCCGAGGCCGCCCGAGCACGACAGGCTGCGGTCGTTTCGCCGATGGGCGTTCGAGAGCGCGGCGCTCGATCTGGCCCTGCGTCAGGGCGGACGCTCGCTGGCGGACGTCGTCGGACGCCAGTCGCGACCGCTGACGTTCGTCAACTCGATGCATCTGCCCGATCCGCCGGCCTTCGATCCGATCCGCGAGCGGCTCGAGCTGTTCCCGGCACTGCGCTTCAAGCTCGACCCGACGACGGACTGGGACGAGCGGCTGATCGAGCAGATCGCGGCCACCGGCGCCGTGGACACCGTCGACCTCAAGTCCCAGTATCCGCCGCCGTTCGGCCAGCCCGCCGACCCGCGCCTGTACGCGGCGGTTGCGCGCGCGTTCCCGGACGCCTGGATCGAGGATCCGGCGATCACGCCCGAGACTCGCCCCGTGCTCGAGCCGCACATGCACCGCGTCACGTGGGACGGAACGCTGTGGTCGATCGCCGACATCGAGCGGCTCGAGGTCCGGCCACGGGCGATCAACATCAAACCCGTCCGCTTCGGCACCGTGCAGACCCTGTTTGGGGTCTACGACTACTGCGCTGCCAACGACATCGCGATGTACGGGGGCGGCTTTGGCGAGCTCGGTGAGGGACGCCACCACATCCAGTACCTGGCCTCCCTGTTCCATCCCGACACCCCGAACGACGTCGCGCCGTCCGGCTACAACAGCCCGAAGCTCGACCCGGCGCTACCCACGAGTCCGCTCACCTACGTCCCGGCCGGTACCGGATTCCGCTGGGCTTGAACCCGGCGGCTCGACCCCGGCGAGCTGTTCGACCGGCAGCGTGAACCAGTGCCGGGACACGCACACGACCTTGACGTGCTCGACCGGACCGGGAGAACCGTCCAAAACGAAGCGGTCGGTGATCTCGGCGGGGAGGCCGCAGGCCGGGCACTCCACCAGCGGCTCGCTCGGAATACGGATCTTGTCGTTGCTCATCGTGTCAGCCCCCAAATCGTGTCTCTCCTCACAGAGGTGGTTCGACCTGGTCGTGATACGAACAGCCGGAGGCTTCGGTTCGTGAGATCGCGCTAGCGTCCGCGATGTGCTTTTCGCGGTTCGCGGGCTGTTGCTGGTGGTCGCGCTCCTGACGACCGGGCACGCATCGTCGAGCGAGAAGGCGACCCCGGCGCCCCGCAAGCCCCCGATCACCTGGGACCCGATCCCGTTCGGGCCCGAGCGCAAGGCCCAGATGGTCGCCTACGTCCGCCGCCACTACGGCAGCTTCATGAAGCCCACATGGCGGCTGATCGATCCTCACGTGATCGTGATCCACTACACCGAGTCGCCGACCTTCCAGTCGACATGGAACACGTTCGCCTCGGACACGCCCGACCCGGAGCTGCACGAGCTGCCGAACACGTGCGCCCATTTCGTGATCGACCGGAACGGCAGGATCTACCAGCTCGTCTCGCTCGGGACGATGTGCCGCCACACGGTCGGCCTCAACTGGACCGCGATCGGGATCGAGAACGTCGGCTACTCCGACGCCGAGGTCATGAACGACCGCGCTCAGATGACGTCGAACCTGCGGCTTGTCCGGTGGCTGCGGTGCAAGTTCCACATCGAAATCAAGAATGTGGTCGGGCACAACGAGAGCCTCTCCAGCCCTTACCACCGCGAGGACGTCGTCTCGTTGCGCACGCAGACCCACAGCGATTTCAACCACGCGGACATGCAGGTCTATCGCCGCCGGCTCCGCGCCCTCGGCGGCTGCCCGCCGGCCTAGGGGAGACATGAACTACGAGCGAGAACTCACGGCCCTATACACCGCGTTCAACGCGCGCGACGTCGACGCCGTGCTGGAGGCGATGACCGACGACGTCGACTGGCCGAACGCGTGGGAGGGTGGTCGGTTGCACGGCAAGCAAGCGGTGCGCGAGTACTGGACGCGCCAGTGGGCCGAGATCGACCCGCGCGTCGAACCGATGTCGTTCGACCGCCGACACGACGGGCGGATCGAGGTGCAGGTTCAGCAGGTCGTGCGCGGACTCGACGGGGCGTTAGTCAGCGAAGCGCGCGTTATGCACGTCTACACACTGCGCGGAGGGCTCGTGTCCGGGATGGACGTCGAGTGAGCCCGGCGCCCGCCGGCGGCGGCGATCACGCCGGCTCGAGCAGGACGACCGGGATGATGCGCTGCGCCCGCCTTCGACGCTACGACGACGAAGCCGTCGCCGCGAGCGCCTGCAGGGCTTTGTCGAGGCGCGTCTTCTCGCGCTGAGAGCGGTAGCCGGGGATGCGGGGACGCTATCAGCGGCCGATCTCACAGGCTCGACGCGCGGATCGTTTCATCCGGACATCCGCGCACAGGAGGAAATCGACCATGACAACGACGATCGACGTCGCCACCGACATCCGAGCCCGGGTCGACGGGCTCGACTGGGAGCGACTAGTAATCGAGCTCGACGACACCGGACACGCGGTCACCGTCCCGGTCCTCTCCGAGGATGAGTGCGACGAGCTGTCCGATCTGTTCGACGGCGGACGCTTTCGCTCGACGATCGACATGGCCCGGTACCGGTTCGGCGACGGCCGTTACCGCTATTTCGACCATCCGCTCCCGGACACGATCGCGGCGCTGCGCGCGTCCTTCTACCGGCACCTGGCGCCGGTCGCGAACCGGTGGACCGACCTGCTGCGCGGCGACGGGCCGAAGTTCCCGCTCGAGCACGAGGAGCTGCTCCGTCGTTGCCACGCCGCGGGTCAGACCCGGCCGACGCCCCTGATCCTCCGCTATGGACCCGGAGACTGGAACGCGCTACACCAGGACCTTTACGGCGACGTGTTCTTCCCGTTCCAGGTGCTCACGATCCTGGCGCGCAAAGGCGAGGACTTCGAAGGCGGACAGTTCGTCCTGCTCGAGCAGCGCCCGCGCGCCCAGAGCCGGGCGCACGTGCTCGAGCCCGCACAGGGAGCGTTCGTGATCTTTCCCACCGCGACACGCCCGAACCGGGGCAAGAACGGCTACCACCGCGTCGGCATGCGCCACGGCGTGTCCACCGTGACCCGCGGGCAGCGCACGGCGCTCGGGCTCATCTTTCACGACGCTACCTGAGGTCGATCAGCTCGCCGTCGTGCAGCTTCACGGGGATCGGATCCACGACATCGAGCTGCGGCGGCGCGTCGGGCTCGAGGTTGCGGAACCCGAGCAGCACCCAGCCCCCGTCGCGACGCCGGACCAGCGGGGCGGCGCAAAGCGTCGGCTCGCCGCGGAAAGGTCGGGCATCCCCAATCGACCACGGACCGGTGAGCGTCTCACCCTCGACCGACCACGTGCAGAAGCGTCCGAACGCGTACTGCTGCTCGGCGCTCTGCTGATCGGGGTGGCAGGTGAACACGAGCAGCGGCTGCCCCTCGACCACCCGCACCTGTGGGACCTCGAGCTCCCCGAACCCGTCCGGGAACGACACCGGCGGCTGAACCTCCCAGGTGACCATGTCGGCGCTGCGCGCGTGACCGACCACCCCGTCGTGAAACCGTGAAAGCCCGGTCCCGCGAGCGGTGATCAGCATGTGCCAGCCGTCGCCCGCCGGGTCCTTGAACACGAACGGATCGCGCCACGTCCCGCTGACGTACCAACGCGGGTCAGGAGCGACCAGCGGCCGATCTCCTACGCGGCGCCAGCCGAACAGATCGTCGGACTCGGCCATGCCGATTCGCTGATCGCGGACGCCCAGCCCGCACGCCGTCGACAGCGCGCTGTAGTAGAGCCGCCATACACCGTCGTCACCGCGCGCCACCGATCCGGTCCACAGCGCCAGGTCGTCCCACCGCCCGGCCGCCGGCTCGAGCGCGTCGGCACAGACCTCCCACCTGACCAGGTCGGTGGACGTCGCGTGGCCGATCCGCGCCGCCGTATGCCGGAGACCCGGATCGCCAAGCGCGCGCGGGGCGCGCAGGAAGAACAGGTGGTAGCGCTCGCCGTCGTCGGCGACCCAGCTGTCCCATACCCAATCGTCAGGCAGCCGCAGCACGGGCGGGATCGTCTCAGTTGAGGCAAACTCCGTGCGTGGGCAAAGCCGAGTTGCTGATCGGTGGGATCCTGGTGGCGATCGCCGGACTCGGCGCGCTCGCCCGCCGGCTCTCGATCCCCTACCCGATCGTGCTCGTGATCGGCGGGGCGCTGTTCGGGTTCATCCCCGGCCTGCCCGCGGTGAAGCTCAACCCGGATGTCGTGCTCGTCGTGTTCCTGCCCGTCCTGGTCTACAGCGCCGCCTTCTTCGCGAACCTCGGCGACATCCGGCAGAACCTGCGCGGGATCACCTTGGTGTCGGTCGGCCTCGTGCTCGTGACGATGACGACCGTGGCCGCCGTCGCCCACGCGCTGGTGGGTCTCCCATGGGCGGCCGCGTTCGCGCTCGGCGCGGTGATCTCGCCAACGGATCCGCTCGCGGCCGGGCTGATCATGCGCACCCAGAACGTCCCGAGGCGGCTCGTGAGCGCGGCCGAGGGCGAAGGGTTGTTCAACGACGCGACCGCGCTCGTCGCCTTCCGCGTGGCGGTCGGCGCGGTCGTCGCTGGATCGTTCTCGCTCGGGCACGCGACGCTCGCGCTCATTGCCGACGCCGCGGGCGGGGTCGCGATCGGACTCGCCGTCGGCTGGGTGATCGCCGAGATCCGCAAGCGCACGCCCGACCCACAGATCAGCGTCACGATCTCGCTCGTGAGCGGCTACGCCGCGTTCGTGCCAGCGAGCGCACTCGGCGCATCGGGCGTGCTCGCGGCCGTGACCTGCGGCATCTACATGGGGATCCGCGGCCCGAGCATCATCCCCGCCCGCGTCCGGCTCCAGGGCTTCTTCACGTGGGACATCGTCGACTTCATCATCAACTCGGCGCTGTTCGTGCTAGTCGGGCTCCAGTTGCGCACGATCGTCGAATCCCTGTCCGGCTACTCGATGCGGACACTGCTCGGCTGGGGTCTCGCGATCGCCGGCGTCACCGTTCTCACCCGCCTCGTCTGGTTCTTCACGGTTCCCTACCTGGTCCGCGCGATCGACCGCCGGCCGAGCCAGCGCGAACGCCGCAGCCCCGCGCGCAACCGGTTCCTGCTCGGCTGGATCGGCATGCGCGGCGCGGTGTCGCTCGCGGCCGCCCTGTCGTTGCCCCTGACGACCAACACTGGCGCGCCGTTCCCTGACCGGGAGCTGATCCAGTTCCTGACGTTCGCGGTGATCTTCGTGACGCTCGTCGTCCAGGGGTTGTCGCTTCCGGCCTTGATCCGGCGGCTGCACATCAGCGACGACGGCGCCGCCGAGACCGAGGAGCTCAAGGCGCGCCTGGGCGCGACCAAGGCGGCGCTCGCGCAGATCGAGGAGCTCTCGCACGAGGACTGGACCCGCGACGACACGATCGAGCGGATGCGCGCCGCCTACGAGTACCGCAAGCGCCGGCTCGCCGCGCGCGCGGGGAAGATCGAGGACGATGGCTACGAGGACCGCTCGATTCAGTACCAGCAGGCCGTGCAGATCGTGCTCGGGGCCCAGCGGGACGCCCTCGTCGAGTTGCGCCGCGAAGGGACGATCTCCAACGAGACGATGAACCGCATCATCCAGGAGCTCGACCTCGAGGAGTCCCGGCTCGAGATCTAGTGGCGTGAACCGAGCGCCACTAGTGCCGAAGGATCAGCACGCGGGCCTGTCCGCCCGGCCGGAGGCCGAGTTTCACGATCGCATCGCCGACCAGGACCGCGTCGACCCACACGCTCTCGTTTTCGTTCAGCTGACCGAGCGCGGCCACCTGCTGCATGGAGCGCGAAAGGCTCACGATCTCCTCCGGGCTGCCCACCAGCTGCTCGATGCCTCGGTCGGTACCGAACGTCACCGACACTCCCTCGTCGGTCTGGCGCGCGGAAAGCAGTTCCAGGCTCATGGATCCCTCCAGTCTATGTACGAGAGGAACGCGATCCGCCGGCGGGCGCTTCCGCTGTCGGGCTGCGGCACCGGCGGTCTACGCGGCGGCGCCGTACTCGACGGGACGACTCTCGTCAGCGCCCCACTCGTTGAACGAACCGTCGTACACGCCCTCGCAGTGGACGCCGATCCGCTCCAGCGCGAGCATCGCGACCGTAGCCGAGACGCCGGTGCCGCAGGTCGCGATCAGCTCGCGCGGCGGCCGGTCGGGGTCGATGCCCGCGTCGCGGGCGAGCCGGGCGACGGCCGCCGGCGCCGCCCACAATCCGGTCGCGCCGTCGACGAGCTCCTGGTAGGGCAGGCACCGCGCCCCTGGGATGTGGCCGGTGTTCGCAGCTCCCTCCTCGCCGAGGAACAGGTGGCGCGGTCTCGCGTCGACGAGCATCGCACCGCGCCCGCGTGCCTCGACCACCTCGGTGAGTGTGCGCCGCAAACGTGGCCGTGGCCGCGGCGTGAACGTCACACGCCGCCCCTCGACGACCGCGTCGGTGACCGGTCGCTTCTCCTCGCGCCAGGTCAGCCAGCCGCCGTCGAGTACGCGGCTGTCGGCGCCGTAATAGCGGAAGGCCCAGGCGACCCGGGCGGCGAAGATCCCGTAGTAGTCGTCGTAGGTGACGACCACATCGCCGTCACTCACGCCCAGCTCACCGGCGCGCGCGGCGAAGTCGGGCGCACCCGCGATCTGCACGGGCACGGGGTCCGACGCGTCGATGAAGTCGTGTTCCCAATCGACGAACCTCGCGCCGGAGATGTGCCCGGCCGTGTATTCCGCCAGCTTGGCGTGCGGCAGCGCCGAGCTCGGGTGACGTCCCCGAACGTCGAGTACACGCACGCGAGGATGCTCGAGATGACGCTCGAGCCAGTCGCCATCGACCAGCGGCCCCGCAGGAATGTCCAGCATTCAAATCACGTCCCCTTTCGCGCGCACGAGCCCGCCGATCGAGGTGGGCGGCGTCTACGCCTCTTCGGCCATCGCGATTAGGTCCTCCCGGGTGACCTTGCCGACCAGCTCCGGGTGATCGGAGCGCATGTGCGCCTCGATGACCGTCGCTGCCTCCTCGGCGGTCTGTCCCCGTCCGAGAAATCCGCACTGGCACCGGATGACCTTCGCCATGACTTGTCTCCTTCGATTACGGGCGCGACCATACGACCGCCGGTTTGCAGACTTCTTCGATTCTCCTTGCACCGATCTTGACCGACAAGGGACCGACCCGGATCCAGCTGTGCGGCCGGCTCGCGGTAGAGCTTGAAGGCCGCGACCTGACGTCGAACCTACCCGGCGGCCAGGCGCGCGTGCTGTTCACCTACCTGACCGTGCACCGGGCGCTCCCGGCGCGTCGTGAGCAGTTGATCGAAGCGCTGTGGCCGTGGCGCGCGCCCGACGGCGCGGACGCGTCGCTGAGCGCGCTCCTGTCCCGGCTCCGGACCGCGCTCGGCTCCGACGTCCTCACCGGTCGCGGCGAGATCGCGCTCACGCTTCCGGGCGACGCGTGGATCGACTTCGAGGCGGCCGAAGAGGCGATCCACCGGGCCGAGGCGGCCGTCGCCCAGCGGGATTGGGGGCGTGGATGGGGACCATCGCTGGTGGCGCTGTTCACGGCCAGGCGCGGCTTCCTGCCCGGCGAGGATCTCCCGTGGGCCGAGGAGTACCGCCGCCGGCTCGAGGAGATCCGGGTCGCCGCGCTCGAGTGCTACGCCGCGGTGGCGCTCGGCGTCGGCGGCAGCGAGCTGGCCCCCGGCGAGCGCTCGGCGCGCGAGCTGGTCGCGGCGGCGCCGTACCGCGAACGCGGGCACGCGCTGCTGATGCAGATCCTGGTCGCGCGCGGCAACGGCGCGGAGGCCTTGCGCGTCTACGAAACGCTCCGCGAGCGACTCCGCGACGACCTCGGGGCCGCCCCGGCGCCAGAGTTGCGCGCGCTGCAGGCCGAGCTTCTTCGTCGCTGATTCGAATAGCCTTGCGCCGGCGCATCGACGAGCAAACAGAGGAGACGCGATGAGCGAGGAACGGGTGAAGTTCGTGCTGGACGAGCCGGCGATCCCGACGCATTGGGTGAACCTGATGGCGGACCTGCCCGGCGAGGCGCCCCCGCCGCTGCATCCCGGCACCAAGCAGCCGGCCGGCCCCGACGACCTCGCCCCGATCTTCCCGATGGCGCTGATCCTCCAGGAGGTCTCCGCCGAGCCGGAGATCGAGATCCCCGAGCCCGTCCGCGAGGCGTACAAGCTGTGGCGGCCGACGCCGCTCTACCGCGCCCGCCGGCTCGAGCGCGCGCTCGACACCCCGGCCCACATCTACTACAAGTACGAGGGCGGCTCTCCGCCCGGGTCGCACAAGCCCAACACCGCGGTGGCCCAGGCCTACGAGAACGCCCAGGCCGGGATCAAGAAGCTGACGACCGAGACCGGCGCGGGGCAGTGGGGGTCGGCGCTGGCCTTCGCGTGCCAGCTGTTCGGGCTCGAGTGCGAGGTGTGGATGGTCGGCTCGAGCTACGACCAGAAGCCCTACCGGCGTTCGATGATGGAGACGTGGGGTGCGACCGTCCACCGCTCACCCTCGGACGTGACCGAGTCCGGGAAAGCCCAGGCCGCGCACACCACCGGTTCGCTCGGGATCGCGATCTCCGAGGCGGTCGAGGTCGCGGCCCAGAATCCGGACACGAACTATTCGCTCGGGTCGGTGCTCAACCACGTTCTGCTGCACCAGACGGTGATCGGGCAGGAGGCGCTTGCGCAGATGGCGATGGCCGGCGAGGAGCCCGACACCGTGATCGCGTGTGTCGGCGGCGGCTCGAACTTCGGCGGCCTCACGTTCCCATTCGTCCGCCGCGTGATCCGCGGCGAGGCCAAGACCCGGTTCATCGCGGCCGAGCCCGCCGCGTGCCCGACGCTGACGCGCGGCGTGTACGCCTACGACTTCGGCGACACCGTCGGGCTCACCCCGTTGATGCCGATGTTCACGCTCGGCCACGACTTCGTGCCGCCGCCGGTCCACGCCGGCGGTCTGCGCTACCACGGCGACTCGCCGCTCGTGTGTGGCCTGGTCAAGCAGGGGCTGGTCGAGGCTCGCGCGTACCGCCAGAACGAGACGTTCGAGGCGGCGGTCCGGTTCGCCCGGGCTGAGGGCATCATTCCCGCGCCCGAGCCCGCGCACGCGATCCGCGCCGTGCTCGAGGAGGCCGAGGCCGCGAAACAGGCGGGCGAATCCCGCGTGATCTTGTTCGGGCTGTGCGGCCACGGCAACTTCGACCTGAGCGCGTACGACGCCTACCTCGCGGGGCGGCTCGAGGACCCCGAGTTCTCCGAGGACGACTTGGCGGCCGCGCTCGCCAGCTTGCCGGAGGCCCCGGCGCTGGCCTGACAGCAGCGGTAAGGTGAGCGTGGCGTGACCGCCACGCAAGCGACCGAAGATCACGTAGACCTCGCCAATCCTCATCACGACCGGCGCTGGCTGATCCTCGCGCTGCTCGGGACGGCGCAGTTGATGGTGGTGCTCGACGCGACGGTCGTCAACATCGCGCTGCCGTCGGCCCAGAAGGCGCTCAACTTCTCGGACGCCAACCGGCAGTGGATCGTGACCTCGTACTCGCTCACGTTCGGCAGTCTGCTGCTCCTGTTCGGCCGTTTCGGCGACCTGTTTGGCCGCAAGCGCACGCTCATGATCGGGCTGGTCGCGTTCGGGGTCGTATCGGCGATCGGGGGCGCGGCCCAGAGCTTCGGCATGCTGGTGACGGCCCGGGCGTTCCAGGGCGCGGCCGGGGCATTGCTGGCGCCGTCGGCGCTGGGGTTGCTGACCACGACGTTCACCGAACCGCGCGAGCGCGGAATCGCGTTCGGCGTCTACGGCGCGACCGCCGGCGCGGGCGGAGCCGTGGGGCTGCTGCTCGGCGGCGTGCTGACCGAGTACCTGTCGTGGCGCTGGTGCCTCTATGTGAACGTGATCATCGCCGTGCCCGCGCTGTTGGCGGCGATGATGCTGCTGACCAACCACGTTCCGGCCGAGCGCCCCAAGCTGGACGTCCCCGGCGCCGTGGCCGTGTCACTCGGCCTGTTCCTGATCGTCTATGGCTTCTCGCAGGCCGAGCCGCGTGGCTGGACCGACTGGGAGACGCTCGGATCGCTGATCGCGGGCGTGATCCTGCTGATCGTGTTCGCGATGATCGAGCGCCGGGCCAGTCATCCGCTGCTCCCGCCGCGGGTCGTCCTCGACCGCAACCGCGGCGGCTCGTACCTGTCGGTGCTGATCTCGGGCGCCGGCCTGTTCGGCGTGTTCCTGTTTCTCACTTACTACCTCCAGAAGACCCTTCTCTACAGCCCGGTGACGACGGGCCTGGCCTTCCTGCCGATGGTGGTCATGATCATCGTCGCCTCCACGACGTCGAACGCCGTGCTGCTGCCCCGCTTCGGGCCGAAACCGCTCGTACCGACCGGGATGCTGCTGGCGGCGGCCGGGATGGTGCTCCTCGCACAGCTCGGCGTGGACTCGAGCTACGCGACGAACATCCTCCCGGCGCTGCTCATCATCGGCCTCGGGCTCGGGCTGATCTTCGCGCCGTCGATCAACACCGCGACGTTGGGCGTGGACCAGGAAGACGCCGGCGTGGCCTCCGCCACCGTCAACAGCTGCCAGCAGGTGGGCGGCTCGATCGGCACCGCGTTCCTCAACACGATCGCGACGACGGCGGTGACGAGCTTCCTCGTCGGGAAGGTGGCCACGCCGCTGGTCGCTGCGCAGGCCGCGGTCCACGGCTACACGGTCGCGTTCTGGTGGGCGGCCGGCATCTTCCTGCTCGGGGCGCTCGTCTCCGGGACGCTGCTTCGGCCCGGCACGGCGGCGGCCATGGCCGGTGAGGCTCAGCCGGCCGCGGTGGTGGCGTGAGCACGGTCGTGACGATCTCCGCCTCCTACGGCGCCGGCGGCAGCTGGGTCGGGCCGCAAGTGGCCGAGCGGCTCTCCTGGCGGTTCATCGACCGGGCGATCCCCGTGCAGGTGGCCGAGCGCCTGGACGTCCCGGTCGAGCACGCCCACGTCCACGACGAGGCGGCCGCGCCGCGGTTCACGCGGCTCCTGGCGCGCCTCCCGAACACGAGCGGCGTCGTCCTGCCCGAGGCGACCAGCGGCGAGTTCTGTCGCGAGACCGAGCGCCTGCTGGTCGAGGCCGCCGACGCGGGCGACGTCGTCGTGCTCGGGCGAGCCGCCGCGATCGTCCTGCGCGACCGCCCGGGCGCGTTCCATGTCCGCCTCGACGGGCCCGAGGAGCCGCGCGTGCTCCAGGGGATGCGCGTCGAGGACATCGATGAGGACGAAGCCAGGCGCCGGCAACGCACCTCCGACCGCGCCCGGATCGACTACGTCAAGCACTTCTACCGCACCGATCCCCGCGACCCGCGTCACTACCACCTCGTGCTGAACTCAACCGCGGTGCCGCTGGCGACGTGCGTCGAGCTGATCGTGGCGGCTGCCCGCGCGGTCTGATTCTGGGCCTCGCTTCGCTCGGCATCCGTGGGACCTGGCGGGCCCGTCCGGACGGGGTCGCACGGTCCCACGGACGCCGCCGCAGGCGGCCCGTAAAGCGCGCTACCCGTATCAGAGCGCGACGAACTCTTCGAACAGCGCCCGCGCCGTCGCGATCCCGCGCGGCACGTACTCGGCGAGCAGGTTCTCGTTCGGCGAGTGCAGGTTCGAGTTCGGCAGCGAGAAGCCCGTGATGATGGTCGCGATCCGCTTGTCGGCGAACGCGGCCACGATCGGCAGCGAGCCGCCGGAGCGGATCAGCAGGGGACGCACGCCGAACGCCCGCTCGAACGCGTTCGACCCGAGTTGGATCGCCGTGGCGTCGGGCGGGACGATCCCGGGACGCGCGGTCGAGAGCAGTTTGACCTCGAGCTCGGCGCCGAGCGGCGCGGCCTCGTGGAGCATGCGCGTGAGCGCCTCCGCAATCTGCTCGACCTGCTGCCCCGGCGCCAGCCGGATCGAGACGTTCGCGACCGCCTGGACCGGGAGCACCGTCTTCTCCAGATGCGGTGAGCCGGTCTCGATGCCGTTGACGTCGAGCGAGGGCTCGGCGAACGTGCGCAGGTAGAACTCGTCGGCGGCCTGCGGGTCAGCCGGGCGCGCGCCCTGATCGGCGAGCTCGCCGGCGCCGGCCGGGAGCTCGCGCCAGCTCGCGAGCTCCGCTTCGCTCGGTGGCGCAATCCCCTCGCGGAGCGGCTCGGCCAATCGTCCGTCGTACGCGACGACCGCGGCGAGCGTCTGAATCAGCGCGTGCGCCGCGTTGAGCGCGGCGCCGCCGTACAGGCCGGAGTGCAGATCGCGCTCCCCGCTACGCAGGGTCACGTGGAAGTAG
>Ga0335078_10010264_pt1 | contig 13875 bp, 12 predicted proteins | sample Lox_Sample_32_FD_206711 | JGI IMG/M metagenome (GOLD analysis project Ga0335078, IMG submission 206711) | Soil microbial communities from Loxahatchee National Wildlife Refuge, Florida, United States - Lox_Sample_3.2 | ecosystem: Environmental > Terrestrial > Soil > Wetlands | place: USA...
CAAGAAGATTCTGGAAATGGGCGGAGTGACCGAAGTCAATACGTTCACGAAGATCTATCTTTGTTTCTTTGGGCAGTACGATTATGACGCGGTGCCGGCGGTCCCGCCCGAGATCGTGCTCTTCCCCAACTGGTTCTGGTTCAACATCTACGAAATATCTTCCTGGTCCCGCGCCATTCTCGTGCCGCTTTCGATTTGCTATGCCAAGAAGCCGTTCAAAAAAATTTCCGACGAAATGGGCGTGGAAGAACTTTTTGTCGGCGGACGCGACAAGTCGCGCATGCACCTGCATTGGGCAAAGAAGCTGATTTCCTGGCGCAATTTCTTCCTGGTGCTCGACCGGATGACCCACTGGTTCGAGGCCGTGCATGTGCGGCCGCTGCGCTCGGTCGCGCTCCAGAAGGCCGAGAAATGGATGCTCGAGCGCTTTGAGATGAGTGACGGGCTGGGGGCGATTTATCCCTCGATGATGAACGCCATTATCGCGCTTCGCTGCCTGGGGTATTCGCTCGACGATCCGCAAGTGATTCGCGCGATGGATGAGTTCGAAAAGCTCGGGATTGAAGAAGGCGATACATTTCGCATGCAGCCTTGCATGTCTCCCGTGTGGGATGCCGCTTATGCGTTGTTTGCCCTCGGTGAAGCCGGGGTTCCGGCGACGGATCCGCGCCTCGTAAAGTGCGCGGATTGGATTCTGCAAAAGCAGGTGCGCAAAACAGGCGATTGGAAGATCAAAAATCCGAAGGGTGAGCCGGGTGGTTGGTACTTCGAATTTAATAACGAGTTCTATCCCGATGTGGACGACTCCGCCATGGTGTGCCTGGCATTGAGCCGCGCGGAACATCCCAATGGACGCTACCAGCGCGAGTCGGTACAGCGGGCCCTCGATTGGGTCTTGTCCATGCAGTGCAAGAACGGTGGTTGGGCGTCATTCGATAAGGACAACGACCGCATGGTGTTCCAGTATGTGCCCTTCGCCGATCACAACGCGATGCTTGACCCGGCGACCGTCGATATTACGGGGCGCATCTTAGAGTGCCTCGCAACCTATGGGTTCGATAAGAGTCATCCAGCGGTCAAGAAAGCGATTCAGTTCATTCGCGACGAGCAGGAGCCGGATGGCAGTTGGTTCGGGCGCTGGGGCGTGAATTACATCTATGGAACCGCACTTGTGCTGCGTGGTCTGCAGGCGATGGATGTAGACCTGAACGAGCCGATGATCCAGCAGGGCGCGGAATGGCTGCGCATGGTTCAGAACGCCGATGGCGGCTGGGGCGAAACGGTGGGCTCGTATGACGATCCCAATCTGCGCGGCCAAGGCGAAAGCACGGCTTCGCAGACGGCTTGGGCGATCATGGGACTCTTGGCGGTCGGGGACACGCGGAGCGAGTGCGTGGCGCGCGGCATTGCCTATCTTTTGAAGACGCAGAATAAAGATGGGTCGTGGGATGAAGCTTTCTTTACCGGAACAGGGTTTCCGCGCGTGTTTTATCTGAAATATCACTTGTACCGGCAGTATTTCCCGCTGATCGCGCTGACGACGTACGCCAAGGTGATGGCGGAGAAAAATTAGTCCTCGGTTCCCAGTTCTCGGCAAAAGCTCGGACGTTAAATCACTGGGAACCGGGCACTGGGAACTGAGAACTGTACTTGAGGGTTTTCGTAACTGGCGCCACCGGATTTCTGGGCAGTCATGTTGCTCGCGCTCTGGCGGCTGAGGGAGCAGAGCTTCGGCTGTTGGTGCGGCCCGGCAGCGACCTGCGGAACATCGCAGATCTGAACGCGGAACGCGTCACCGGCGATTTGCGCGACGCGCCTTCCATTGAAAAGGCGGTCGCGGGTTGCGAGGCTGTCTTTCAGGTGGCCGCCGACTATCGGCTGTGGATGCGCGATCCGCGGGAAATGTACCGGTCCAATGTCGACGGTACGCGCCAGGTGTTTGAGGCGGCGCGCAAGCACGGCGTGCGGCGGGTGGTCTACACGTCGAGCGTGGCCACCATGGGATTCGGGTCAAATGGGCATTCGGGAAGTGCCCCTGAAGCGTCGCTGGCCGATGAAGACAGCCCGGTGTCGATCGGGGACATGATCGGTCACTATAAGCGGTCGAAGTTCATGGCGGAGCAGGTGGCGTTTGAGGCAGCGCGCTCCGGCGTTGATGTGGTGGTTGTGAATCCGACCACGCCGATTGGGGAGCGCGATGTGAAACCGACCCCGACCGGTCGAATTGTATTGGATTTTCTGAAGCGCAAGTTTCCCGCCTACGTGGAGACGGGATTGAACTTAGTGGACGCAACCGAATGTGCTCGCGGGCATATTCTCGCGTTCGAAAAAGGAAAGCGCGGCGAGCGCTATATTCTCGGCGGAGAGAATTTGACCTTAAAGCAGATTCTGGACCGGCTGGGTGCGATTACCGGTTTGAAGTCGCCGACGGTAAAGTTGCCTTATGTCTTCGCGCTGGCAACCGGCGTCGTCGATGAGATGGTCATCGGGCGAATTCTGCGGCGCGAGCCGCGGGTCACCATCGATGCCGTTCGCATGGGACGGAAGATGATGTTCGTAAGTTCGGCGAAAGCGGAGCGGGAACTCGGATGGCGCAAGGTTCCCGTCGATGGAGCGCTGCGCCGTTCCGTGGAGTGGTTCCGGACCAATGGTTATGTCTGAAGTCGCAGTGGACCCAAGCCGGCGAGCGCAGATTGCTCTGGTTTCAGCGATAAAGGAAGAGATTGCTCCCTTGGTGCGAGGGTGGACGGCGGGACAGATTTCTCATGACGGCCGCAGCTATCCGTTCTTCGAAACGCGGGACGGAAAAGCCGGTAGAGTGGTCGCGATTTGTAGTGGAATCGGCGCTGAGCAGGGCCGGCGGGCGACGGAAGCGGTGATTCAGCAAGCGTGTCCGGAGAAGATGATCTCGGTTGGGTTTGCCGGCGCTCTGGATTCGTCGTTGAAGGTCGCCGACATTGTGGAGCCCCGAGTAGTCGTGAACGGCGCCGATGGCTCCCGGACGGACACCGGCCGCGGAAAGGGCACTGTGGTCAGCGCCATGGCGGTTGCCGGCCCGGATCAGAAGCGGCGTCTGGCGAGTGCCTACGGGGCGATCGCAGTCGACATGGAAGGAGCGGCCGTGGCGATGGGAGCCCTGGCGCATGGCATCGGATTTGCCGCTTTGAAATCGATTTCGGATGAACTCGATTTTGCAATGCCGCCGATTAGTGGCTTTATCTCTCACGGGGGGCAGTTTCGCCGCGTGCGATTTGCTCTGCATGTTGCGGTGCGGCCATGGCTTTGGCGGCGCACGATTGCTTTGGCGCGGAACAGCGCCCGCGCCAGCCGGTCGCTGTCCGCCGCAATTGAGAGTTTCTTAGAGCGCGAGGTTTGTTTTAAATGAGCCTGCGAGCCTGGTTCACCGGCGCGACCCAGGCCTGGGCTGACAGATTCTTATATGGCAATGGTTGAAACAGCTACGGTTGAAAAGAACGTCGGGCGGATTCCCGCCACGATGAAGGCCGCGGTTTATCGCGGTATGGACGATGTGCGGCTGGAAGAAGTTCCTGTGCCTGAAATCGGGCCCGGCGAAATTCTGCTGCGGGTGCATACCTGTGGCATCTGCGGCACGGATCTGAAGAAGATTTCCACCGGTTCGCACTCCGCTCCGCGCATTTTTGGGCATGAGATGTCGGGCGTCGTGGCCAAGGTCGGCGCCAGCGTAGGCGACTATGCGGTTGGCGATCGGGTGGTGGTGTTTCATCACATTCCTTGTCGCAAGTGCTACTACTGTTCGAATCGGACGTTCGCGCAGTGCTCGACCTACAAGAAGGTCGGTTGTACTGCGGGCTTTGAGCCCTCGGGCGGCGGTTTCTCGGAATATGTACGGGTCATGGACTGGATTGTTCGACACGGAACGGTTCGCATCCCGGATGATGTCTCCTTTGAGCAGGCAGCCTTCCTCGAGCCGGTGAATACCTGCATCAAAGGAATTGAAACTCTGCATCTGGAGCCCGAAGAGACCGTGCTCGTGATCGGGCAGGGTCCGATCGGGATGATTTTGGCGATGCTCGCCCAGCGGGCGGGTGCGCGTGTGATTACTTCCGATTTGTATCCGGCGAGGCTTACAATAGCTAATAGTTTCGGCCTAAACCAAAATGTCGATGCTTCAAAGGCCGATGCGGGACAGACTGTGCGTGAAATGACCGAAGGACGCGGCGCAGACGCGGTGATTCTGGCGGTCGGTGGTAGCGGTCTGATCCGTCCGGCCATGGATGCAGCCCGTCCTGGCGGGCGGATTTTGTTGTTTGCGCAAACCACACGCGGCGAAGTGACCATTGATCCGGCGGCGGTTTGCGTGGATGAAAAGACCTTGTTGGGCTCGTATAGCGCCTCGGTGGAATTGCAGGAGGAGTCGGTCCGGTTCGTAATGAACCGCGAAATGAACCTGGAACGCCTTATCAGCCATCGCTTCCCTCTGGAGCGGAGTGTGGAAGCGCTCAAGCTGGCCGCCCATCCTCAGCCGGACTCGATGAAGATAGTGATCCAGCCGGGGGCCGCGTGGGCCCCTGCGACGCTTGACGTCAGTGCGGGCCGCAGCGCAAGGGAAGGACACTCATTGTGACAGGCAAGATGACGGCCGCCGTCCTCTACGGCAAAGAAGATATCAAGATCGAACGGGTACCGATTCCGCGCGTAGGGGAGGGAGAAGTCCTGGTCAAGGTCCATGTCGCGCTGACCTGCGGCACCGATTTGAAGGTCTATCAGCGTGGATACCACGCGCGCATGATCGTGCCTCCCGCGTTATTCGGACACGAACTCGCCGGAACCATCGAACAGGTCGGCGAGGGCGTCCGCGGCTTCAAGAAGGGTATGCGCGTCGTCGCCCTGAACTCGGCGCCCTGCGGAAAGTGTTTCTACTGCTCCAAGCACCAGGGCAACCTTTGCGAAGATTTGCTCTTTAACAATGGCGCTTACGCGGAGTACATTCGGATCCCCCGGCAGATTGTCGAGGCCAACATGCTGGTGGTGCCTCCCCACGTAAGCTTTGAAGATGCCGCCATGACGGAGCCGCTGGCATGCGTATTGCGCGGGCTTCATGAAACGGGTGTTGAGATCGGTGACACGGTCGCGGTCGTTGGCGGCGGTCCGATCGGCTTGATGTTCGTGCAGGTGGCCAAGGCGATCGGCTGCAATGTGATTGCAGTCGTGAAGCGCGATTCGCAGGTTACGCTGGCGCGGCGGAAGGGCGCGCACGAAGTCGTCCAGATCGGGCAGGTGACGGATCCGATTGAGGCCGTGCGCGAACTCAGTCCGGAACGCCGTGGCGCGGACGTTGTGATTGAAGCGGTGGGCCGTCAGGAAGCATGGGAGTGGGCTGTGCAGATGGTGCGCAAAGGTGGAACAGTCAACTTCTTTGGCGGGTGCGCGGCCGGCACGAAAGTGCAACTTGACACCAACCGCCTCCACTATTCCGAGATCACGCTCAAGGCGACATTTCACCATACGCCGGAAGCGGTGCGCCGCGCCTTCGGTCTTATCACCGAAAAGAAAGTTCGTGGCACCGATTACATCACTGGCGAAGCGCCCCTTTCGAGGCTCCACGATGTGCTGCGGCACATGCTGAATCGTACTGACGATATTAAGACCGCGATTATTCCGGGGCATTAAAGTCATTCACCTCTAAGGACACGAACGAACACGAAGGCTGCAACATTTTCATCGGATCTCCTTCGTGATCCTTCCGTGTCCTTCGTGGCATTAGCACTTGGTCGACTCGAGCGTGGCAACGGTCACTAACAATCCCGAAACGCTGTCTGCGTCGCTCTCCGATTGGGCGAAGCTGCCTGCCGGGTATGCGATTCCAGACGCCGCTCCTTCGCTGGCGGAGGCGCGCGAGTATTGCCGGCGGCTGGCGCGCTCGCACTATGAAAATTTCTCGGTGGCCTCCTGGTTTTTGCCGAAGCCTTTGCGCCAGCATTTCTTCAACGTTTATGCCTATTGCCGGATTTCGGACGATTTGGGCGACGAAGTCGGGGACAAAGCCGCATCCCTGCGGCTCCTCGATCGCTGGGAAGGCGAATTGAACGCCTGTTATGACGGCAGCCCCCGGCATCCGGTTTTTGTCGCTCTTGCGGAAACGGTGCGCCAGTTCGAAATTCCAAAGCATGAGTTTGTAGACCTGCTCACCGCGTTTCGGCAGGACCAGCGCGTGACGCGGTACGAAACCTTCGCCGATCTCCTGGGCTATTGCCGGAATTCGGCAAACCCGGTAGGACATCTCGTACTCTATTTGTGCGGATATCGCGACGCCGGGCGGCAGTTGCTTTCCGACTACACCTGCACCGCGCTTCAGATCGCCAACTTCTGGCAGGACGTGAGCCGGGATTATGCGATCGGCAGAATCTATCTTCCGCTCGAAGATTTGCGGCGATTTGGCGTGACCGAAGACACCATCCGCGAGCGAGAAAATTCCCCGGCCTTTTGCGAGATGATGCGCTTCGAGGTCGCGCGGGCCCGCCAGTGGTTTGCGCAGGGCCTGCCGCTGGCAGGCAGGGTGGATGGCAAGCTGGCGCTCGATATCGAGCTCTTCAGCCGCGGAGGCCAGGAAATCTTAACCGCCATCGAACGGCAAGGATATGCTGTCCTTGGCCGGCGCCCGGCCATTTCAACGCCGCGAAAACTGGCTCTGGTGGCGCGCGCCGCCCTTCGGCCAACCTGGCGCGCGCGCCGTACCGCGGAGAGGCCGCGATGAGCTCGGCCGTGGGAAATGCGCCCATTCCGTTTGCGCCAACGCGTTCGCAACTCAACATGGCGTATTCCGTCTGTCGCGGCATTGCGCGCTCTTCGGCCAAGAATTTCTACTACGGCTTCCTGGTTTTCCCCCATCACAAGCGAAACGCGCTCGCCGCCGTTTATGCGTTTATGCGCCGGTGTGACGACATTACCGACGATGCCAACCTTTCCGCCCTCGATCGGCAAAATAAGTTGGCCGAATGGCTGGACAGAGTGCATCGCGCCATCTCCGGACAGCCCACCGACGACCCAGTGCTCATGGCGCTCACACATGCGCAGCGCGCCTATCAGATCCCGATCGGCCTGCTCGACCAGCTTGCCTACGGCACGGGTGCGGATCTCGAGCTGGGCCAGGAACCAGCGGCGGGGGCTCCGTTGGTGGCACGTTACAAGACGTTTGAGGACCTGCGGCGGTATTGTTATGGCGTGGCCTCCGTGGTGGGTCTGGTCTGCATCAAGATTTTTGGCTATCGAGACCCGGCGGCCGAGCCGCTGGCTGAAAGTTGCGGGCTCGCTTTCCAGCTTACGAACATTATTCGCGACGTCAAAGAAGACGCCGCCATGGGCAGAGTCTATCTGCCGGAAGAGGACCTGCTGCAGTGTGGCCTCCAGCCCGGCGATCTGGCTGCGTCCGAGGCCTCGCGCTTGCGGCCGCTGCTGTCCCTCGAGGCTGACCGCGCCCGCGAATTCTATCGCGCCGGAGAAGACTTGATTCCGCTGGTCAACGAAGACAGCCAGCCGGGTTTGTGGGTCCTGATCACAATTTACCGGCAGTTGCTGGAAAAAATCGCGGCCCGCGATTATGACGTTTTCTCCGAACGCGTCCGCTTGAGCGTTCCCGCGAAACTCAGCGTCTTGACGAAAGGAATCGTGAAACGCCTGTTCTGATGGCGAGCCTTCATGACGAGCCTCGGCGCAGCCTCGATGACGAGCGCCTGACCCAACGTGAGTAATTTTCCTTCCATGCAAAACCCCACCGTTGCGATCGCCGGAGGCGGATTGGCTGGCCTGGCGGCCGGATGCGCTCTGGCTGACGCCGACTTCCGCGTCACACTGTTCGAGCGCCGGCCATTTTTGGGCGGTCGCGCATCTTCCTATCAGCATCCGGGCACGGGCGAGGTGGTGGATAACTGCCAGCACGTGCTGCTTGGGTGCTGTACCAATCTCATCGACCTTTACCGGCGGAGCGGCGTCGAGAGCCGGATTCGCTGGTACGACAATTTGACCTTCCTCGAGCCGGGGGGAAGGGCTTCGGTGATCGGCCCTTCCGCGCTTCCCGCTCCCCTGCATACTGCCCCCGCATTTCTACACGCTGCGTGCCTGGGTCTCGCAGACAAGTTGGCGATCAGCGGTGCGATGATGGCGCTCGCGCCCGAAGTCCCCGCGGATCGCGGTGAGTCGTTTCTCGATTGGCTGAAGCGGCATGGTCAGACGGAACGCGCCATCGAGAGGTTTTGGAAGACGATCCTGGTGAGCGCGCTGAACGAAGACCTGGATCGGGTTTCGGTGCCGTACGCCGCGCAGGTGGTCCGCGAATCGTTTTTGAAATCGGCGGCCGCGGGGCGCATGGGGGTGCCGACGGTTCCGCTGACCGAATTGTATGGCGCGGCCGGGGATTATATTCGCGCGCGCGGAGGAGAAATACGGCTTCGCGCGGGAGTGGAGTCCTTCGCGGCGGAGGGCTCGTCGGTGACGGTTGCCGCCGATGGGAAACAAAAATTCGACTATCTGGTGCTGGCCCTTCCTTTCGATGTCCTGGCGCGAATTCTTCCGGACGGCTCCCAGGCGGCCCCCTTGGCCGCGGAGCTCGCACAATTTACCACTTCGCCTATCACCGGAATCCACCTTTGGTTCGATCGTGAGATCAGCGATCTCGATCACGCCGTGCTGCTCGATCGAACCATCCAGTGGATGTTTCACAAATCGCGCCTGATTGAATCTCGGGAGAAGGGAATCGGCAGCTATGTCGAGCTGGTGGTGAGCTGTTCGCGAAGCCTGGTTGAAATGTCGAAGGCGGAAATCGTCGCCATGGCAGTGCGCGAAGCGCAGGAATTCTTCCCCGCGGCGCGCTCTGCTGCCCTGGTCAAGTCGACGGTCATCAAGGAGGTAAATGCGACGTACTCGCCGGGGCCGGGAATAGATCGCTATCGTCCGGAGCCGGAGAGTGTGTGGCCACGCGTTTTTCTCGCGGGCGACTGGACCGCGACCGGCTGGCCGGCAACCATGGAGGGCGCTGTCCGGAGTGGTTATCTCGCTGCCGAAGCGCTGACCAGCGGAATGGGTAGCGCCGCCAGATTTCTCGTCCCGGATTTGCCTGCCGCCGGGTTGATGAAAGTGTTTCCCTGACTCGATCGCCGAGGAAAACCGGCCAAGAAATTACTTCAGTTTTGTTCTCCCGATTACCTTGCGGCTCCTCTAAAGAATTCTGCCCGCTTTAACGATCATAGAGTTATGCCCGCTTCCACCAGCGAGGACGACGACCGCCGACGGCACCGGCGTGTGTTTTGCGGAGGCGAGGCCCGCATTGCCCTGCTGCCTTCCGACGGCGCGCTGTATTTCGGACGGCTTCGAGATCTCAGTATGGGCGGGATATGCGTCGATATGCCTTGTCCGCTCGACGTTGGCGTCCGAGCCGAACTGATCGTGCGCATCCAGGGCCTGAGCTTTCGGACCTTGGGCCAAGTCAAGACCCTGGAACGCTCGCGGACAGGCATGGAGTTTGTCCACCTGACCGCGCTGGGAAAACAGATGCTGGAGGAGTTCCTGGAAAGTCTCCAGGAGAAGCAGAAGGCGATCGGAAGACTTCGATCGGGCCGAGTTCGGGGCGAGGCTGAATTGACACGCGAGTTGAAGTCGGCGGGAATTGGTCCGGCAGTCCTGGGCAGCGGCATTCCGCTGATCGGTTCGCCTGGAAAATCGGAAGCGGTCGAGCCTGCAAGCCGGCAAGAAAGTGTGATCGAACCCGTGGAAGCGCTGGTTCGAATCGACGTTTTCGGTTAGAGAGGGGATGCCCCTTTACATGGCCATCAACGCCACACCCGCAGCAACCAGAATGGCGGCCAGCCAGCGCCTGCGCCCCACGCGTTCGTGGAGAAATATCCGCGCGGCGGCCGCGTTGGCGACAAACGTCAGCGACGCCGATGCCGGTACGACCAGGCTGAGATTCCCCCAGGAAAGCCCGAAGAGCAGGCTATAGAAGGCAACCGCCATGGCAAGCACTCCGAGGAAAAAAGTTGGCGTGCCTAAGATGCGCCGCACCACTGCGAACAAGCCCTGATCCTGCCAGAGTTCACCAACGTGTCCCACCCGCTTCATGGCGTAGGCCAGGAGGACGTCGCCGGTGGTCGCGGCGAGAGTGATGACGGCTATGGCGGTCCAGGCGTAGACGTTATTCATTGTTCAATCGAAGTCCGCTCGACCCAGCTTCCGAATGCATAGGATCCTCGCCTGCCGCCGGCGTCGCCGACGGGCCGGCCGCCACGAACCCTACACCGGCCGCGATCAACGCGATGCCGAGCCAGCGCGTGTTCGATATCTCCTCATGAAAAGCAATGCGCGCGATGAGCGCCACCAGCACGTAGCTCAGCGAAGTGGCGGGCAATACATACGTCAGATCGGCCCAGGAGAGCGCGGACATATAGGACGCGAAGAAGGCTAGCAGCAGAACGATGCCAAGGCCGACGTAGGGATTGAGGATCGAAAGCAGCAGCCCGGAAATATTGTGCAGCGAGGCGCCGCCGAGAGTTTTCATCCCGCGCGCCAGCAGCGAATCCCCGAGAGTACTGAAGACGGTGATGCCGGCCAGCACTAGGTATTTGCGGAAGGTCACTGGATTCAGCTTCGCCGAGCCATCAGGCTTTGGCGGGTTCCGGCGCCGGCGCTTCTTCCTTGCGATTGTCCTTCACCCACTTGTGTCGCTGGGCGCGCAGTTTCAAGAAAGTGCGCGCTTCCTTGTACAGGCGCTTGCGCTCCGAGCCGTCAAACATCGCTTTCCTCAAGATCCGGTAGGCCGCCTTCGGACGGAAATAGTATTCGTCGTAGAAGGTGTGAACGGCCTCAAGAATTTCGGTAGCCGGCAGCCCCGGGTACGAGATCTGCACCATCTGGTGCCCCATATCGTCGACCATTTTGGTGTCGGCAGTCATGAAACCGTTCTTGATCGCATTCTCGTGCAGTTCAGTGCCGGGATAGGCATGGGCGACGGAAACCTGAATCGTTTCCACGTCCAGTTCCTTCGCGAACTTGATCGTGTTCTTGATCGTCTCGCTCGTCTCGCCCGGCAGCCCGAGGATGAAGTCGCCGTGCACGACCAGTCCGAGTTTGTGGCAGTCCTTCGTGAACTGCCGCGCGCGTTCGATGGTCGCCCCCTTCTTAATGTTCTTCAGAATCTGTTGATCGCCGGATTCGTAGCCGACGATGAGCAATCGGCAGCCCGCCTCCTTCATTGCCTTGAGCGTTTCGTAGTCGGTGGTTACGCGCGACGTGCACGACCACGTCAGCCCAAGCGGTTTAAGCTTTGTGCACAGCTCAATGGTGCGCGCCTTCTGAATATTGAAAGTATCGTCGTCGAAGAAGAATTCTTTGACATACGGCCAGTATTCCTTGGCCTTCGCCATTTCCCGCGCAACGTCGTCGGTCGACCGCTTGCGCCAAGGATGTCCGCTGAGCGTTTGCGGCCATAGGCAGAACGTGCATTGAGCGGGGCATCCCCGCGTGGTGTAAAGCGAAACGAACGGGTGAAGCAGGAACGGCACGTTGTAGCGGCGCACGTCGAGATCACGGCGGTAGACGTCGGTGACGTGCGGCAAGGCGTCAAGATTCTCGATCGTGGGCCGGTCGGGATTGTGCACAACCTGGCCATTCTTGCGATAGGAAATGCCGAGAATCTCGTCGAGCGGCTTGCCCTGGGCATATTCGTAGATCGAATAGTCGAATTCCTTGCGGCAGATCACGTCAATTACACTTGCCTGATTCAATGACTTGTCGGGCAGCACGCTGACGTGAGGTCCGACGAAAGCGATCTTGATGCGAGGATTAGCGTCTTTGATTTTTTCGGCGATATTGATGTCGCCCTGGAAGCCGGGCGTGCTCGTAAAGAGCACCAGCAGCTCATAATCCTGCGCGATGCGGATGGTTTCTTCCGCGCTGACATGGTGGGGTGGCGCGTCCAGAAGGCGCGCTCCTTCCAACATACCCGCTGGGTATGCAAGCCAGACGGGGTACCAATACGATTCGATCTCTCGTGTGGCCGGCCAACGCGAGCCGGCGCCCCCATCGAAGTTTTCGAAGGAGGGAGGGTTTAAGAACAGTGTCTTCAATGGCATATGGGTAGTCTTACTATTCTAACATTGCATGGCTGACGCAAGGCTCCAGCCGTCTACCAGGCTGGTACCTCGGCCGCCGTTCTATTGGATGCACCCACAGCGGCTGACAGTGCATTGATTCCACTCGACTTGCTTCACTCATTCGGGCCAAGGTCAGCCGGAAAATCACTTGGTCGCCTCGTCTCGCATGGCCCACTTCTCAAGGTCTCCCGTGGCGCGCAGCAGGTTCATGCGGGCGCGTTGGTATTCGAAATCCGCGTCCTGATACTGCAGAAAACGCTCGTTCGCCTGCACCTGCGCATCCGTCAACTCGTGGTAGGTACCGGTCTGAGCCTGGATGCGCGTTTCGCTGGCTTGCCGCGCGGATTCGGCGAGTTCGTACTCGAGTTGGGCGACGTCCCGCGCCGCTTCTAACTCTTCGGCGGCTCGTTCCAGCTTCAACGTCTCTTCCGATACCTGGTTGCGCGCGGCCTCGGCCTGCTTCCTGGCGTTCAGCGCCGTGAAGTCGGCCGCCTGGGCGCGGGCTCGCTGGCTGGCATTGAACAACGGGATCCGTATCGCGACCCCAATGGTTGCGTTATCGGGACGGAACGTGCGGTAGAACTCGGCATAGTTATTGAAGGTCGAGAGGCGCGCGTACTGGGCAGAGAAATCGAGCGTCGGATAGACGGCACGATGTTCCGCGGAGGCGCGCATCGCCTCCGCCAAAGCGCGCTGATCGGCGATCTTGACCGCAAAACTTGAGGCCAGCGCTTTTCCCGCGGAGTCCTCCCCGGCCGCGACCGGCGGTAGTGCGGGTATGCTGTCAGGCACCAGTTCGACCGCCGAAACCGGCAAGCCGGTCAAGTCCGCGAGATGGCGGCGCAGAACGTCCGACGAGCCGCGCGCCTCGGCTCGATGCAGCCGCACGCGCGCCGCCACCAGTTTTGCCTTGTTGAGATCGGTCGCGCTGTCTACCCCCTCCTGCACGCGCGCGGCAACGGCTTGAACGATCTGCTGCGCTTGTGTTTCGTCCTGCTGGAGGCGAGTGAGCCGGGCCTCCCACTTTGCGAGTTCGGCATAGCTCACCGCTACGTCCTGAATCACCGCATCGCGCTGATCCTTGGACTTTAACTCCGAGGCATGGATATCCGCTTTCGCGGCTCCCAGATACTGATGCTGCGCCGGGTTGAAAACCGAGCTCTGCGCCACTGCATTCACCAGCGACGGAGCCGCACCCTCAATGCTCAGCGGAAAGCCGTAGCTATATCCCAGACCGGAGCCGACCATCAGTTGCGGGATCATGTTGTTGCGCAGTTCGTGGTACGAGGCGACCGCGCGCTGGACGTCGGCTTCGGCCATCGCCGTCGTCGTGCCGTGCGAGAGCGCAAGGCGGATGGCGCGCTCGAGAGGCAAGGGTTCAGCGGACGCGATTCCAACAAGGATCAGCACGGCGGCGAACCGGCTAAGCGGCCTCGCGTGGCGCAACCAACTTCGCAATCGAAGATTCATCGGGTCACCTCGATCTTGTCGACTTCCGTGTTCTGCCGGACAACCTTCGGCAGGGCAACAGCCCGTGGTTCGGCGGCAATGCAGAAATTGTAGTGCTCTGCAGGGACAACGCGGTGGAACTTGCGGATACTCGTTTGAGCTGAACTCGGAAGCGGAGAAATTGTCCCGCTCCTCAGTGGCTGACCCGGTTGAGTGCTTGCTGCGCTGAGCCGAATTGACGGGCCAGCGAAAGAGAAGAACGATATTCGCGCGCGGCCGCAACTTTGTCACCCTGCCGCTCAAG
>Ga0335078_10010266_pt1 | contig 13873 bp, 10 predicted proteins | sample Lox_Sample_32_FD_206711 | JGI IMG/M metagenome (GOLD analysis project Ga0335078, IMG submission 206711) | Soil microbial communities from Loxahatchee National Wildlife Refuge, Florida, United States - Lox_Sample_3.2 | ecosystem: Environmental > Terrestrial > Soil > Wetlands | place: USA...
TTCGATAATACGGAAGCCGAACTGGTCGACCTGGGCGTCGCGCGCGCGCAGTTTGAGCATGCCATCGCGGTGCTGGCGGGCAAGCCGCCCGCGGCGGTGAACGTTGCCGTAAGCCTGCTGAAAAAGCCGCCCCCGCCGGTGCCGCTGATCGTTCCATCCACGCTGCTCGAGAGGCGGCCGGATATCGCCGTCGCGGAGCGCAATGTGGCCGCCGCCAACGAGCAGATCGGCATCGCGCAGGCGGCCTACTATCCCAGCCTGAGCCTCAGCGCTAGCGGCGGATTCGAATCCACCGATATCACGAAGTGGTTCTCGCTGCCGAGCCGTTTCTGGTCGCTCGGCGCGCAGTTGCCGGAGGTGATTTTCGAGGGCGGCCGGCGGCATGCGGAAATCAAGATGACCGAAGCGCAGTACGACGCCACCGTGGCCGGTTACCGGCAAACGGTCCTGACGGCCTTTCAGCAGGTCGAGGACAATCTGGCGGCGCTGCGCGTGCTGGCCCACGAAGCCGACGCGGACGATAAAGCGGTGAAGGACGCCCAATACTCGCTGGACATTTCTACCGCTCAATACAAAGCGGGAACGGTGGCCTATCTGCAGGTGATCACCTCGCAGGCCGCCGCCCTGCAGGCCGAGCGCGCCGCCGTGGATGTGCTGACGCGCCGCATGACGGCCAGCGTGCTTCTGATTCAGGCGCTCGGCGGAGGCTGGAACGCCGCGAACCTTCCCACGCCCGGCGAGTTGCTGCAAGGCCAGTAGGCGCGGCCGGTGAACCAGGTTCGCGTCAACCGCAAAGCGGCCGGCCGCGTAGACGCGGGACATCTCTGGGTTTTCGCAAGCGACATCCTGGATGCCGGAGGCGCAGAGCCGGGCGCCGCCGTCAAAGTCATCGACCCGGCCGGCCGCGCGTTGGGCACAGCGCACTTCAGCGCGGCTTCGCAGATCGCCCTGCGGATGCTGTCGCCGCGCGTGGAAGAAATCACCCGCGACTTCCTGGCCGCGCGTTTGGCCGATGCCGAGGCGCATCGGCGTCGCGTCGTATCCGGCACGGGCGCCTACCGCGTGGTGCACGGCGAAGCGGACCTGCTGCCCGCGCTGGTGGTGGATCGCTACGCGGATTGCCTGGTGCTGCAAACTCTCGACCAGGGCATGGAACAGGCCCGCGACTGGATTGTCTCGGCGCTGGCGGAAATGTTTTCGCCGCGCGGCATCGTGGCGCGCAACGACGCGCCGGTGCGGGCGCGTGAGAACCTGCCGCTGGCGTCCGGCGTGGTGTTCGGCGAAGTGCCGGATCGGGTCGAAGTGCTGATGCACGGCTTGCGCCTGGAGGCCGATCTGCTGCATGGCCAGAAGACCGGCATTTTCCTCGACCAGCGTGAGAACTACCTGGCCGCCGCCCGCTACGCGCGGGGCAGAGCGCTTGATTGTTTCACCTCGAGCGGTGGCTTCGCGCTTCGCCTGGCGGGCGCGTGCGAATCCGTCGAGGCGGTGGACAGCTCGGCGGCCGCCCTGGCGGCAGGAGCGCGAAATGCCGCGCGCAACGGCATCTCGAATATCGAATTCCGCGAAGCCGATGTCTTCGAGTTGCTGGCCGCCTACTGCTCCGCGCGGCGCCGGTTCTCGATGGTGATCCTCGATCCGCCGGCATTCGCCAAGTCGCGCCGCAGCCTGGATGGCGCTGTGCGCGGCTACAAGGAGATCAATCTGCGCGCCCTGCGGCTGCTGGACGCGGGCGGCATCCTGGTGACCTGCTCGTGTTCGCATCATCTGAGCGAAGCCGCGCTGCTGGAGTTGGTGGCGGAAGCTTCGCTCGATGCCAGCCGCCGTTTGCGCGTGCTGGAACGGCGCACGCAGAGCCAGGATCATCCCATCCTACTGACCGTCCCCGAGACTCACTATCTGAAGTGTCTGATCCTCGAAGTAATGTAGTCAGGCGTTCAGCCGCGACAACCAGCCGGAGAGGTCGCCGGCGAGTTTGGTATTGGCCGCCGCGATCTGCTGGTAGTGCTGGGCCGCCAATGTTTTGTACTGAGCCAACAGAGACGCGGGATCGATCCCATTGATCGCGCCGATCGAAATCGGCCCCAGAATACCGTCTTCGGCACACTGGCTTCCGCATGCATTCACGGCCGACTGCAGAATCTTCAGGGCCACAGGACCCATGTTCACCGTCAGATCGAACGTCTTGTTGGCCAGGCTCTGGTCGTTGATGGAACCAATATGGTAACGGTCCCAAAAGTAAGTTCGGTAAATGGTGGAAGCTTCCTCCACGCTCAAGTTACGAATGAAATCCTCATCCGCGTCCCGTTTGTAGCCGGAGCTCTGCACGAACTGCAAAGTCACTCCGTGATTCACAATTTCGCCGGTGACCTGATTGTGAAAGAAGCCGCCTTCGTTCTGCAAGGTGATGGAGACCGCCGGTTGGAAATCCGCCATTTGATGATCTTACGACATTGGCGGCGTTTCATTACAATGGATCTTTACCATTTTCATGCGTTGGGTGACTTCAGAAGATGTGCCGCGCTCCGGCGAACTGCGCGTTCCGGCGGGAGCGATATTCACGCCCTCGGCGCGCGAATTGGCGGAAGCCCGCGCCGTGCGCATCATCGAGATGCAGGCCGGACAAGCCCTGCCCGCGGCGCCCGAGAAGATCGTGGCTCTGGGAGCCGACCACGGCGGCTTCCGTCTGAAGGAGACGCTCAAGCCGCTGCTCGCCGGCATGGGCTTCGAACCCCAGGACGCGGGCGTCTACGACGAAAAGCCGGCCGACTACCCGGACATCGCACAGAAGGTCGCCGAGATGGTGGCGCGTGGCGAAGCCCGGCGCGGCGTCATCATCGATGGCGCGGGCATCGGCTCGTCCATCGCCGCCAACAAGGTATCCGGCATCCGCGCGGCCCTGTGCTACGATCGCGCCTCGGCCCGCAACAGCCGCGAGCACAATGATTCGAATATCCTCACGCTGGGCGCGCGCCTCCTGACCGCCAGCCAGGCGGAGGACGTTCTGCGCACCTGGCTGGAGACTCCTTTCGCGGGCGGCCGGCATGCGGCGCGCGTGGAGAAGATTGCGCGCCTCGAGCAGCAATACGGAAAGGCTCCGCCCGCCGCGCCTTCCGCGCAGCCCCGCGTGGCCGCCGCCGGAGGCGGCCCGGTCGCGTCGCTGATCGATCATACAATGCTGCGCCCTGAGGCCACGCGCGCCGATATCGCCAAGCTGTGCGGCGAGGCCCGCCAGTACGGCTTCGCCACCGTGTGCGTGAATCCTTACTGGGTGCCGCTGGCGGCTGCCGAACTGGCCGGATCGCCGGTGAAGGTCTGCACCGTGGCGGGTTTTCCGCTGGGCGCCACATCCACGGAAGGCAAGGTGTCTGAGTGCGCCGCCGCCTTGCGGGCGGGCGCCCGCGAGATCGACATGGTGATCAATATCGGCGCGCTGCGCTCCGGCGATCCCGACGCGGTCAAGCTGGATATTCAGGCTGTCGTCCGCGCCTGCCATGATGCCGGTGCCATCGTGAAGGTGATCCTGGAAACCGCTCTGCTGAATGACGCGCAGAAGACCGACGCCTGCCGCCTGGCGCAGGCTGCCGGCGCGGATTTCGTCAAGACCTCCACGGGCTTCGGCCCGGCCGGCGCGACCGTGCAGGACGTCGTGCTGATGCGCCACACCGTGGGGCCGCGTATGGGAGTGAAGGCGGCGGGCGGAATTCGCACGCTGGATGATTTCCGCGCCATGGTGGCCGCCGGCGCCAATCGCGTGGGCGCCAGCGCCAGCGTGAAGATCGTGGAGGCGGCCCGCGCGGCGCAGGGAACGGCGTGAGAACATGTTAGCCCCCCCCAAAGTGGTTCGTTTCCGCGAACGGTCGGAGCTCCTGGATTTCCTGCTGGAGGTCTCCGCCGTCACGTCCGAAACGCTGGATCTGGACGAATTGCTGGCCAACGTCAGCGAGATCGTCAAGCGCGTGATTCCGGGCGAGTTGATCGCCATCCTGCTCTACAGCGAGAAGCGCCGTGAGCTGCGCATTCGTTACGCCCTGGGTCATCGGGAAGAAGTGGTGCACAACTGGTCGATCGCGCTGGGCCAGGGAATCACGGGCACTGCCGCGCTGGCCCGCGAGCCGGTGATGGTGGGGGATGTGCGGAGCGATCCGCGTTACCTCAGCGCCGTGGAAGCCGTGCGCTCCGAGCTGGCCGTGCCCATGATCGCGCGCCGCAAGCTGGTGGGCGTGATCGACCTGCAATCCACGCGGCCCAACACATACACGGCGCATGACGGCGCTCTACTGCGGCTGATCGCGGCACGCGTGGCCATCGCCATCGACAACGCGCGGCTCTATTGGCGCGTGGAGCGGCAGAACCGGACGCTCAAAGCCTTGGCCGCCATCTCCCAGGAACTCTCTTCCATCCTGGACGTTGACGAGTTGCTCAACAAGGTCGCCAGCACGGTGCGCGGCCTCATCAATTTCGATGCCTTCAGCATCCTGCTGGTGGACGCCGAGCAGGGATTGCTGCGGCACCGGTTCAGCTTGCGGTACGATCAGCGCGTCAACCTCGATAACCTCCCGCTCGGAAAGGGCATCACCGGAGCGGCGGTGGCCCAGCGCGCGCCCGTGCGGGTGCAGGATACCCACCAGGACGCGCGGTACATCGCGTCGCATCCCGGCATCCGCTCCGAGGTGGCCATCCCGCTGATGACCCACGACCGCGTCTCGGGTGTGGTGGACCTGGAAAGCGAGCACGTCGGCTTCTTCACCGACGATCACGTGCGCATGCTGATGCTGCTGGCGCCGCAGATCGCCAGCTCCGTGGAGAATGCCCGCCTGTACGAAGAGCTGGCCATCCGCGAGCGGCGCATGGAAGAGGAGTTGCAAGCCGCCCGCGAGCTGCAAAGTGTGCTGCTGCCCACGGGCGATCCGGGCTTCGAAGGTCTGGAAGTGGCCGGCGGGCTGCGTCCCGCGCGCGGCATCAGCGGCGATTTCTACGATTTCTTCGAGTCGCAGGACGGACGCGCGGTGCTGGCCTTCGGCGACGTGAGCGGCAAAGGCGCCGCCGCGGCCCTCTACGGCGCGCTGGTGAGCGGCCTGCTGCGGTCGCTGGCGCCCCGCCGCCCCGATCCCCGCCAGCTCATGCGCGCGCTCAATGAGGCGCTCCGGGAACGCAAGGTGGAGGCCCGCTACGTGACCCTGCTGGTCATGCTGTGGAGCCCCGCCATCCGCCAGTTCGTGATGGCCAACGCGGGCGGCAATCCGCCCATGGTGTGCCGCAACCACGAGATCCTGAAGCCGCGCGTGGAGGGTGTGCCGCTCGGCCTGCTGGATGAGCGCGAATACGAGGAAGTGGTCTTCCAGGCGCACCGCGGCGACATCATTGTGCTGTATTCCGACGGCGTGACCGATCACCTCAGCCCGGACGGACACGACTACGGCCGGCACCGCCTCGCGCAGGCCGTACGCCGCACCTGCGACCAGCCGGCGGAGAGCATAGTAGCCGAAATACTGGCCGAACTGGACCGCTTCAACAGCACGCCATTCGACGACCAGACCCTGCTGGTGCTGAAGGTCAAGTGATGGCGGTGTTCCATTACTCCGGCCCGGATCTGTATTGCGAAAACGTGGCGCTGGCCGATATCGCGCAGCGCGCCGGCACTCCGGCGTATGTTTATTCGAGTGCCGGCGTGCTGGAAAACTATCGCGCCTATGACGAAGCCCTGGGACCGCTGCCGCACACCGTGTGCTACGCGGTGAAGGCCAACTCGTCGCTGGGCATTCTCGCACTGCTGGCCAAGGCAGGCGCGGGCTTCGATATCGTTTCCGGCGGCGAGCTCCATCGCGTGATCCGGGCGGGCGGCGACCCGGCCAAGGTCGTGTTCTCGGGCGTGGGCAAGACGGCCGCCGAGGTCGACTACGCGCTGCAGCACGGGATTCATGCGTTCAACTGCGAGTCCGAGCCCGAGCTGGCGCTGATCGATGCGCTGGCCGCGCGCCGCGGCGTGCGGGCCGGATTCGCCATCCGTGTGAACCCCGACGTAGATGCCTCCACGCATCCTTACATTTCCACCGGCCTGCGGCAGCACAAGTTCGGCATCGACATCGCGGAGACCGAAGCGGTATACGACCGGGCGCGCGCCTTCCGCAACCTGGCCGCCGAGGGCGTGAGCTGCCACATCGGCTCGCAGCTCATGGATACCAACCCGATCCTGGAAGCTCTGGACCGCGCGCTGGCGCTCATCGAGAAGCTGCGCGCCAAAGGCTTCGCGATCCGCCACATCGATCTGGGCGGCGGCCTGGGCGTCGCGTACCACGCGCACGAGCAGGCGCCCGAGATCCGCGGCTTCATGACGCAGGTTCGCGAACGGCTGGAAAACCGCGGCCTGCACGTGATGCTCGAACCCGGCCGCTCCATCGTGGGCCGCGCAGGCGTGCTGCTGACCCGCGTGCTCTACCGCAAGAGGAGCGCGGAGAAGGAGTTCGTGGTCGTCGACGCGGCTATGAACGATCTCATCCGGCCTTCGCTTTACCGCTCGCACCACGAGATCATCCCGCTGCGCAAATCGGAGCGGCCGGAGATTGTCGCCGATGTGGTTGGACCGGTGTGCGAGACCGGCGACTTCCTGGCTCGCGGCCGCAAACTGGCCAACGCCGCTCCGGGCGATTACCTGGCCGTGTGCACCGCCGGCGCGTATGGCTTCGTGCTGGCCTCGAACTACAATGCGCGGCCGCGACCGCCGGAGATTCTGGTGGAAGGCGACACTTTTCGCGTCATCCGGACGAGGGAATCGTACGAGGATCTGGTGCGCGGCGAGACGGCTTAGCCCCAACGCCGTTCAATTAATGCGCGATGTCTCTAGATCGGCTTTCCGCATCACGAGGGCGGAAGTCCGGCATGGGGATGATCCACCCGAGTGGATCACTTCCGCGTTGCCGACTCCCGCAATCCTGCCGACGAGCGCATTGGCCTGTCCGCACAGTTTTCAGCACGCAGTGTCCTGTCTCCTTCGCTGCTCACTTGCCTTCATGATTTCGTTCATGTCCCCCGCGTAGCCATACCTCAGCGCCGGATGCTGCGCCATGAGCTGTATCGCATGATTCATGTCCCGCACCTCAAGGACGAGAATGCCGCCGAGTTGTTCCTTGGTTTCCACGTAGGGACCGTCGGTGGTGGCCACTCTCCGCCAGCCCAGTGCCCGTTGGCGCGAAGATGGTCGTCGTATTCGAAACATGTGTCGAACATGGCGTTTCGGTCGCCGTCAGTCGGAGCCGGCAGCAGAGCGTTGCGCCGGCTCGTTCATCTCCTTCACTACGGCGCGTGTTCCGGCCAGGTTGTTTACTTGCTTCCGCCGGGTCCTTGTTCCGGAGCCGGGTAGAAAAGAAGCTCGCGCACCTCGCCGGGCACATCGCAGGCGATGGCAGCCTTCTTCGCCCATGCAAGTGCCTCATCCAGATCAGCGGCTTCCAGGATCCAGAATCCGCCCATGTGCTCTTTGGTCTCGGTGTACGGTCCGTCGGTGACGAGCACCTTGCCGTCGGGCTGCTTCCGAAGCGTCTTGGCGTTGGCGGCCGGAGAAATTCCGCAGGCGAACTTCCTGGCGCCGGCAGCAATCAATTCGCGGTTGAGCGCGTGGATCTCTTCGATCATCGCTTCGGTTACGGTGGACGGGTCGAAGTCGTCGGGGAGGTAGTTAGCAACCAGATATTGTGGCATAATTTTTTCTCGTTGTTCGCTTTGATTCGCAGAGCCTAGCTCTTCGCTTGCATATAGTCGTGGGAGAGACCGAAAATCGACAGCTGCTCAAGTTTTTTATTTCAGCTGCCGAATCCGGTCTTCGAGGAACTGCCGCTCCGGTTCCTGTTGAGTCAGCGTGCGCGCTTTCTCATAAGAAACCCGGGCCTCAGCCGTCCTGCCGAGCCTGCGGCACATATCTGCTCGGGCTGCATACGCCAGGTAGTAGTTTGGCAATTCGCCATGTTCCAACAACGCGTCAATTTCCGTGAGACCGGCCTGTGGACCGTCGCACATGGCAATGGCCACGGCGCGATTGAGATGGACAACCGGCGAAGGCTGAATCCGTACCAACAGGTTGTAAAGCGCAACAATCTGCCGCCAATCCGTCGCAGCGGCCGACTCCGCCTCCGCATGAACGGCCGCAATCGCAGCCTGCAGTGTGTAAGGGCCGAAGCGGCGGGACTTCAGGGCTTTCTTCACCAATGCCGCTCCCTCCGCGATCTGTTCGCGGCTCCAGAGCGAGCGGTCTTGATTCTCCAGCAAAATCAGCTCCCCGGCCGGAGAGCTTCTGGCGGCGCGACGGGAATCCTGCAGCAACATCAGTGAAAGCAGACCGATGGCCTCCGGCTCTGGCTGGAGTTCGGCCAGTAACCGGCCCAATCGAATCGCCTCGCCGGTTAGCTCGGCGCGCGTTACCTCGGCTCCCGCAGCAGCCGAGTAGCCCTCGTTGAAGACGAGATAGATGACCTGCAGCACGGCGCTCAGCCGCTCTGGCAACTCCTGCGGCGCCGGCACTTCGTATGGAATCGGTGTCTCACGAATCTTTGCCTTTGCGCGTACGATGCGTTGGGCGAGCGTCGCTGCCGTCACGAGAAATGCGCGGGCGATCTCTTCCGTGGTCAGGCCGCAGATTTCGCGAAGGGTGAGCGCAATCTGTCCCTCCGGAGGCAGAGCGGGATGGCAGCAGGTGAAGATCAGACGGAGGCGATGGTCTTCGATCTCTTCATCCTCGATCGCTTCGTTTCCGCCGGGAGCGCTGCTGACGCGCGATTCCATGTGGGCGATGAGATCTCTCTGCGCTCCCTTGAAACGCGCGCGTCGGCGCATTGCGTCGATGGCCTTGAAGCGTGCCGTTGAAATCAGCCAGGGGCGTGGCTTGTCGGGAATACCAGTCTGAGACCAGAATTCCAGAGCAGCGGCGAATGCCTCGTGCATGGCCTCTTCGGCGAGATCCAGATCTCCGAGGAGGCGTACCAGCGTCGCCAGAACCCGGCCCGATTCCGACCGGTAAAGGGTCTCAATAGTCTTGCTGAGTTGTTCGGGCACAGGCGCCGGCATCTACGCCAAGCTAGCAAACGGAATGGCTCGATACAACCGCGCTCGGGCTTCCCCTACCCGCAATTCATCGATCTCTTGCGCGTCGGCAACAAGCGCAGTATCGCTAAGTCACTCATCGATGGGGTTCCGGGCGGATGACGCACAAACGGGGAGTTGGGCTGCGTCACGTCAAGTTGATGGGAAACGCGAACCGCCGTGTGAATTTACACGCGGCCCACTCACGTGGACCGTGAACGCCGCCAGTCAGGAACCCACGAGCCTGTCGTATTCGCCGTGGGTAGTTCCGTACCTTCCGAACGCTGATCTTTTGCCATGGTTGAGCGGGCAGAAGCACAGCGGCTTGGTCGCCGAGCGTGGCTAACGCCTCGCTGATGTGTTGAAGACTACGCTCGACGGCATCGCAAACCAGAGCATTTTCTTCAAAGGTCGTTCCGTTCATACCTTCCGTGTACCGGGCGATGGCTTGGCCGTCTTCAATAATATCGAGCAGGCGGCGGGCGGCCTTGTCAGAAGACAAGCTTCGGTCCCTGTCGATTTCTTGCTGGAGGCTCGCCTTGCGGACCGGCTCTTCCACCACGTCGACTGTAGAGCTCGGCTAGGCGCTTTCCTGCGGCGACGGCTCCGGCGATGCGAGGCTGCGCGGCCGCACATCGACCGGCTCGGGAGTCTCCAGCGTAACGCCGAACGCGTGCGCATCCAGATCTTCGAACCTGCGTGCGGTCACCAGTACCCGCGCCTCGAGCGACCCGCAGGCGCTGTTGTAAGCCTCCACCGCCCGTTCCAGGCTCGTGCCCAGCTTGTCCCAATGGCCGCTCATGTCCGCCAGCCGCTTGTAGAGTTCCTTGCCCAGCCGGCTGATCTCCGCGGCGTTTTGCGCCAGGTTCTCCTGCCGCCAGCCGTAGGCCACCGCGCGCAATAGCGCAATCAAGGTGGTGGGCGTGGCCAGAATGATCTGTCCGGCGCCGGCCTCGATCAGCGACGGATCGCTCTCCAGGGCCGCGCTGAAGAAGCTCTCACCCGGCAGAAAGAGGACGACGAACTCAGGCGCCGGGTCGAACTGCTCCCAGTATTGCTTGCGGCCCAGCGCGGCGATGTGGGCGCGCACCTGGCGGGCGTGCTCCTCGAGGCGTTGGCGGCGGGTTTCGTCGTCGGAGGCTTCGCTGGCCGCCAGATACGCTTCGAGCGGCGTCTTGGCGTCCACCACGATGTTCTTTCCGCCCGGCAGGCGGACCAGCAGGTCCGGCCGCAAGCGACTGTCTTCGGTTTCGGCCACCGGCTGCGAATAGAAGTCGCAATGCTCCAGCATGCCCGCCAACTCCACCACGCGCTTGAGCTGGATCTCGCCCCATCGCCCGCGCACGCCGGGCGAGCGCAGGGCAGTCGCCAGGCGGCCCGTCTCGGTGCGAAGCTGGGTCTGCGCTTCCAGCAGGCCGCGGATCTGCTCGGCCAGGCCGGCGTAGGCCCCGGCGCGCGCGGTTTCGAGATCCTGCATGCGGGCTTCAACTTTGTCGAGCGACTCGCGCACCGGCGCGAAAACCGTCTTGGCCAGATCCAGAAACGCCTGGTTGTTGCTTTGCAGCGCATCGGCGGAGAGCGCCTTGAAGGTGTCCGCGAGCTTCTGCCTGGCCTCGTCAAGGGCTGCCTGGAGATCCTTGTATTGCTGCTCCTTATTCTGCAGGCGCTCGTTCAGAACCGCCCGTTCCGGCTCCCACTCGGCTTTGGCCCGATCGTAAGCCTGGCGCGCCGCCGGCCGGAGCAACATCCAGGCCAGAAGCATTCCGATCGCCAGCCCAAAGAAAAAACAGGCTGCCAGCATAATGTTCTGCATGATGCTCGCATTATCGCATGGCGATGCCGGAAATGGACCGCTGGCGCAACCGGGCTGGAGGCGGTTCTTTGGGGGCCCCCTGGACGCCGCTGCGGCTGCCGGTCAGCAGCAGGTTGACGTGAATCTTCCCGAACCGGTTCGATGGCCCCCGGGCGAGAGGCACGGACGCTATGGCAGCACCCGGAATGCGACGTTCCTTGACAGCGTGCCATCGGGTGTCACCACTTGGACTTTTCCGCTGGTTGCTCCTGCCGGTACAGTGGCCGTGATTAGCGAGGCGACAAAACGGTGAACGCCGCTGGTACGCCATTAAAGCTGACGCTGGTCGCACCGGTCAGTTCGCCTCCCAGGATCTCGACGGCACCTCCCACCTCACCGGAGGTGGTCCGTGTTTTCACGAACGGGGCCAGACCTACAGACAAGCTAAAAACCGTGCCCGCGTTGTTAGCCCCGCCAGACACGTTTGTTGCATCCATTACGTTCAAAGCCCAAAGAACAGAAGTGCAGCAGCCCGGAATAACGGCGTGCACAGCGGCGGATGCCGGAATCGCGCACAACACGACCAGCAGCAGGACTTTTCGCATGCAAGCCCTCCAATCTTAAGAGCCGGATGCCTTCCGGATCACTTATATATGCCACAGAGGGTCATTAACTTTAGTTGAGGGGCCCATTCCAGCAGTTCAAAGCCTCCAACCCCGGAGTACTAAGAATCAAGACGCGATCCTCGGAGACTCTTATTGCACGCCGTTTCGGTGGTAGTTCGGATATCTCGGCCGCTTATAAACCGGCAGCGGATGCGCGTGGATCTCTTCGAGCAGCACCGCAACGGCTTTCTCAAGCTGCGGGTCGTGCCCGGCGCGCACGGCCGCGGGATCGTACTCCACTTCCACGTCGGGAGGCACGCCGTGATTCTCCACGTCCCACTCGCCGCTGGGGCTGTAGAAGGCCAGGTTCGGAGCAGTCACATAGCCGCCGTCCATCAAGGGCGGGAAATTGAAGATGCCCACCAGTCCGCCCCAGGTGCGCTTGCCTACCAGCACGCCCACGTGGCGATGGCGGAACATCCAGGGCAGAGCATCGCCGCCGGAACCCGCGTATTCATTGATGATCATCGCCTTAGGACCGAAGATCTGGTCCTGCGGCGTGGTGAAGTCGGCGCCCTCGCGCGTGGTCCACAGGCTCACCAGCGGACGGCTGAGGTTGTCGATAATGTAATCGGCCACGTCGCCGCCCCCGTTGAAGCGCTCGTCGATCACGGCGCCTTCCTTGCCCACCTGCGCGAAATAGTAGCGGTTGAAATTGGTGTAGCCGGCTTGGGCCGTGTTGGGAAGATAGACGTACGCCAGAAGGCCGTGACTTAATTGGTCCACCTTCCGGCGGTTCTCATCCATCCACGCGCGGTTGCGCAGCGCGAACTCACTTTCGATCGGCACCACGGTCACTTCCCGCGCGCCCGCGCCGGTGGGATCCGGGCCGACTTTCAGCACTACCGGCGTGCCCGCCGTGCCCTCGAAGAAACTGTAAATATTGTCGGAGCCGCGCAGGTCGCGCCCGTTCACCGCCAGTAAGTACTCGCCGGCCGTCACGTTCACGCCGGGCTCAGTCAGCGGCGCGATCAGGTGCGGATTCCAGTTCTCGCCGTAGTACACGCGCGCGAAGCGATAGCGCCCGTTTTCGATGCGGTAATCGGCGCCCAACAGGCCGCCTTTCACGTGCGGCACCGGCGGCTCCGTGCCTCCGCCCACAAACATGTGGCCTACGGTGATTTCGCCGAGCATCTCCTGGAACAGATAAGTCAGGTCGTCGCGGCTGGCCACGCGGTCGAGATATGGCGCGTATTTCGCCTCAGCGGCTGCGAGGTTCAAACCGTGCAGGCCCGGATCGTAGAAGAAGTCACGCTCGATGCGCCACACTTCGTGATACATCTGCTTCCACTCCGCGTGCGGATCTACGCGCACTTCCATATCGTCCATTTTCAGAACACCCGCGCCCGCTTTGGGCGGCCCGGAAGTGGCGGCGATGGTCCAGTTGTCCCCTTGGTGGAACAGCATCTTCTCGCCATCGAACGAAACATCGAAATCGCGCACGCCGTCCACCAGTTTCTCGGTCTTGCGCGTTTTGAGTTCGAACTTGTGTACGGTCAGGGTGGGCGGTCCGTCGTCGCCCGGCCCGGGCGGGTTCTCGATCAGAAAGAGGTTGCCTTCCTTGCCGGCCAGCATGCCGCGATAATCGTGCGCGGGAATCGGCATGGCGACAATGCGCTGGCCGATGTCCGGGATGTCGATGGTCACCTTGACCGGCTCTTTGGGTTTCTCCTTGCCTTCTTCCTTGGGTTTCGCCGGCGCTTTCTCATCGTCGCTCTCCGGCGCCAGTGGGGAAGCATCCTTCTTATTCAACACCACGAGATAGACGCTGCGTGTCACCTCACGGTCGAGACTGGACATATCCAGCCAGGCGGTAGTGAGACCCAGGTTGGTGCTGGCGGTGAAGTAGAGATACTTGCCGTTCTTATCGAAAGCCGCGTACTCGGCGTCGCTCATGCCGTCGGATACCTGGTACGAGCGGCCTTCCGCGAGCGAGTAGAGATAGACCGCGCGCAGATGATTCTTCAGCAGCCGCGTGTAGGCCAGCCATTGGCTGTCGGGCGACCACACCGGGTTGATGTCGTGAAATGGCGAATCATAGGTGTCCGCGTCCACCCGCACGGGTACCTTCTTTTCCAGGTCGATATACCAGAGCGTCAGGCGCGTGGTGTAAGCGATCTTCTTGCCGTCCGGCGACCAGCGCGGCTGATAGTAGAACGATGGCGGATCTCCCAGCTTGATCGTCCGCGGCGCGCTTAAGCCGTCCTGATCGCGCAGGGCAAGCTGGTATTCGCCGGATTCGTCCGAGAAATATGCGATCTGTTTGCCGTCCGGCGACCAGGCGGGGTCCCGCTCAGCCGCGCCCGGAGTGTTGGTCAGGTCGCGGATGCCGCCCTTCTCGGCA